>JABAHQ010007201.1_pt2 | contig 29056 bp, 25 predicted proteins | sample 7062091 | NCBI WGS metagenome assembly JABAHQ01 (sample SAMN14534359, study PRJNA622989) | marine sediment metagenome | biome: marine biome [ENVO:00000428]; feature: marine pelagic biome [ENVO:01000023]; material: deep marine sediment [ENVO:00002113] | place: India: Gulf of Kutch | collected... | reverse complement strand
CACCAGAGGTAATAATCATTGTTGACCTTTTCGTCTCCACAAGTGGCCACTCTATGTTCGCATCCTTTATCACATCAACTTTGGTGATTACTTCGGAGGAAATTTCACATCCTGAAACGCATACCTCACCATCTCCCATCACCGCATGACAATCCCCTAACGCGAGCATTGCACCGTTCTGACCAACTGGGAGATACACTGTTGAACCTTCTGTTATGTCCGTCGTATCCATATTACCACCATGTTTCCAAGGAGTTCCCGTAGGATACTCACCCTCCAAAGGAGCAACCCCGATCACTCCTACATTCGGTCTCGCAGGAATCCTGAATCCTTTTAAATGGATAAACCCTCCCTCAATCGTGCTTATTCTAGTTCTTGCTTCCTTTACCATTTCCCCAAGTACACCCTCGTCAGGTGCAGTAACGGAAACACCCCAGTCAGGAAGGCGGATATCCAAAATTTTAACTTTTAGAATATCGCCCCGTTCAGCCCCTTCTATAAAGATTGGTCCAGTAGCGGGATTGATCCGGGAGAAATCAATTTCTTGGAGCAGTTTATCTTCACTGTCAATTTGTCCATTTAACGCATCATTTGCCTCAAATTTAACTATTTCAGGTGGTACGATTGTTTCTACTGCCTCCATATCCGTTTTGAAAGCGTAAACAACTTTGTTTTTAGGGACAGTTTTCATTCCAGATCCTCCCTTTCTATTATTCTACCCTATTTTTAATCTTAGTATCTATGTATTTCTAACGAATAATGTTTGCAGCTCTCGAAGAATTCAAACGGGATGCAACCATGGCAACAGAAGTTATAAAAGGTTCCACTTTCTACATATTTTCAAGGGAATTAAGGGAATTAAGGGAATTAAGCGACTTTAATCCTTCTTACAAGTTTTTCTGTTCCTTCTAGTTGACTTAACATCTGCCTAGCATATCTTCTGAAACCCTTTGACTCTTGGTTGAGTTTAGTTGCCAACTTTTCCACATCTATCTTTTCAAGCAGTTGTCGTCCAAAGGTGTCTCCTATCTTCATTAAGTTTTCTATAATATTGAGAATGTAAAATAAACTACTACTTTCATCAATTCGATTTGCTACTTTATCGAAATCTAAGTTTGTCACCAACCTTTGTCCAACAGTTTCGTCTATTGAAAGAATTTCAAGTAGACGGCTTATTCCAGTAGCATTAACATTTTCAACTTTTCCAGCTAACACGGAAAAATCTACTTTCGTAGCCAAGCTAATCCATACTCTAGGATCAACCATCAAAAGTTCTCTGAAACACACACAAATTCCCCATACGTTTGTATCTTTCCGTATACTTTCACTTAGCGAGTCTAAGTCAATACTTTTAGCTAGTTTACGAGCAATAGTGAGGCTTTTTTCTCTCATAATCTTAATTACCAGTCCTATTGCCCAAGTACTTATCTCGTTATTTATTTCATACTCCAGATCAGCTAAGTTTATGTTTTTAATGAGTTCTAAGATTAAATCACCAGAAAATTGATTAAGGAGGAGAATAATGCCAAGACTTGGTGTCTTTTTTATTTTATTCACAAGGATAGTAAAATCAAGATCATCTTCCAGTCTCTCTTTAAAACCCCTCCCAATTTTGCCTACTCGCTCAAGAAGATAGGCGATCTCACTAATAGACTCGGTTTTCTCGATGAGTTTAGCTATTCTCTCTGTATTGATTCCCTCAATAAGCTCTTCTGTGATTCCTTCCGTGAAAATACTTAATGTACTCCCGATTTCTTCGAGATCGTCAGTCTCATTAATCTTCTTGATGTACGGCTGAATTTCCATCTACTTTTCTCTCCCTCATTTTGATTTTTACAATTTTAAGTAGTGTACGAGCACATGTCCAAGAGGAAAATATTTCTTTCTTAAAATGCTATATTTCTAAACGTGAAATCTCCCCGTAAATCTATTCTAAGAAACCTTGCCTTCATACCATAATCAGTATACTCACTACTATTTTCGTACCCTTGTAAGGTAGACTCCTAATGCGTTCTTTGCCAACATTGTCAGTAACTCTCTCCGTTATCTCTACTAAATTCACTTAGAAGCAAATATAGAGGAAGTGTTACTGAAGAAGACCACGTAGATGGCCGTGTCCCTTCCGTTAATAGATCTCCTCAAGTTATACGAAGCTCCAACTTAGGTGTACCCTTTTAAAGGATTTTTACGTTTCCAAATATCTTCTCAGAAGTGACTTGGAGGAAGGAACGATGGAGCAATCGAAGGTAATAAATTTCAACCGAGGGGTACCTGCGTCTGAAACGTTACCCACTCAGAAAATTGCAGAAAGTTGTGTAGCTATTTTAAAAGAAGATGGGAAAACCATTCTTCAATACTACTCTGCTCAAGGGTATTCTCCTCTTCGAGAATTGTTAGCAGAACAAGTCGGCCACCACACATCGAAGGATCAAATTCTTCTCGGTAATGGATCCCTCCAAATTCTAAATATCATCACTAATGTCCTCCTAAAGCCTGGAGATACTGTTCTTGTAGAATCTCCTACCTATGATAGAGCAATTACGACTTTTTCCCGAAGAGGAGTTGAAGTTATAGGGATTCCCTTAGAAGAGAATGGACCAGACCTAGCTGCCTTCCGGAAGTTAGTCCAAGAGACTAGTCCTAAGTTATTTTACACGATCCCCGATTTCCATAATCCAACTGGCATTACTACAACCGAAGGAAAACGTAAGAAAATTTTAGCCATCGCCGAAGAAAACGACATTAATGTCGTTGAAAACACACTGTACAGAGCGTTACGATACTATGGAAATGATAAACCCTCATTCTTTGACTTAAACCAAGAGATTGTGGTTCATATTTCTTCTTTCAGCAAAATCTTAAGCCCAGGACTACGAGTTGGTTGGGTTGCTGCTAATTCAAATGTCATGAATGAACTCTCTAAATACGCTGAGGATACTTACATAACCTCCAACTTGGTGAGTCAAGGAATTATCTATAAGTTAATGATTGAGAGTTGGCTAGAGGAGAACATAGAGTATCTGAAAAAACTGTACAAACCTAGACTTAATGCTGTCATACGAAGTATTGAAGAGTACCTCCCCGATGTAGACTACTCTAAACCGAATGGTGGGTTCTTCGTGGGGATTTGGTTCCCCAAAGGGGTTGACATTAAAGAGGTATCCAGAAAAGCTAAAGCCTCTGGAGTGATCCTATCAGAAAGTAGCGGATTCTTTCCAGATCACCAACCCGGCGGGTTCCTTAGAATCCCATTTTGTGCAGTTACTAAAGAAGAAATAGAAGAAGGAATAAAGAAACTATCAAAAATTTATCAAACTTGTAAAAGATCGTAGGAGCCATCAAATTCTGGGAGAAGGCAACAAATACTAAGGGGGCCTCTATCGACAAAGGGAGTGCTGCATCATTATAAGAAAACTTGCCATGGAACCGAACGGTAAGGTGAACAAGGATGTTACCAAAAGAGCATAAAGGGAGAGTGCCTATCAAGAAACGCGGGGGAAGTAAGGGATCGTTAGTTATTATTGGGGGGAATTTAGACCCTAATAATAGTGCTATTTACAGCAAAATCATCAATCTAGCGGGAGGTATCAATAAGGCCAAAGTAGCTATTATTCCAACTGCTAGTGCTATTCCCGTTTCCACGGCTTACTCTTACAGGCAAGATTTTAAAAAATATGGGGTTCCTTGTCACTTAATTCCCATCGCATGTGAAGATGACGAATTTACCATGGGAATCGATGAGTCACTATGGCAACATCATGCCTCCAAAAAAACTCTTATGCAAAAAATAAAGGTCCACAACGTGATTTTCTTAACGGGTGGAGTACAAACTCGAATCACTGAGATATTAGGATGTATCGGGGAGGAAACTCCCGTTCAAACTGCTATTAGAGAAACTTACGAAGAGGGGGGAGTCATTGCAGATACGAGTGCAGGAGCAGCAATTATGAGTGAAATCATGATTGGTGCAGGACAAAGCCTTGATGCTTTACTAGACGGAGTGACCTTTGAGAATAATTTATCCAATAAAGAGGACAATAGAGTTTTTCTGACGAAGGGGTGGGGGTTCTTAAAAAACACTATCGTGGATCAACATTTCATAAAACGGGGACGGTTGGGTCGTTTGATTAGCGCTCTAGTTTACACTGGAATAGATATTGGAATTGGAATCGATGAAAACACTGCTATCGTTTTTGACCACTCAGATCGTATCTTTGAGGTCGTCGGGGAAAACGGAGTAATCATCGTGGATGTTTCACACGCAAAAAGGAGGGATGATCTCCCTCTTGAGGGAATAAAAATTAGCTATCTCAGCCATGGAGACTCCTTCGATATGAAGCATAAGCGCTTCACAGTTAGTAAAGCGAAAAACATCAACACCTTGGAAGATCCTAGGATTAGGGGGAACACTCCCCATCCTGCAATATTCGCTCCAAGCGCGATTCAACAAACTTTAACTACCGATTTAATAGACAATACGGCAAATGAGGCAAGTGGGTTTGCTTATAGAATGTTGAATGATACTTCAGGTGAAGGCATTAAACTTACTTTCTCAAAAACGGATGAAACAGAGGGCTATCGGGGTATTACTCGGGGAAGTAAGGTTGAGTATGCCATCTTAAACGCCGAACTCTCCATTAAACCGATAAAGATCACTATCAAAGAATTTCGTAAGTAGCTGCAACCGACTTAGACGTGAATTATCCAAGAGGACCTACCTAAAAAATACTCTTGCGCCCCTCGTGACGCTGAAAGTTGCTCCATCGGTGAGGACATGTACCTTATACCCATACCGCTCCGTTTTTCCATTTTTAGGTGAACGTTGATACGGAGGTTCAATGAGAAGCACATAGTCATCTCCTAGTACCTCAAACTCTCGTCGATACGTATCATAGATTACACTCGTGTCTTCTGCAATTCCAATTCCAATGTTTTCTGGAAATTTACTTAGAAGACAGAGGAACCGCCATAGCCTCTTCCGCATCACGAAATGGGTATCGACTGTAACTCTCCGAATTAAATCTAATCCATAATCCCACTCTACATCGTCTTCATCAAGGCCTGTACACTCGGTGTTCAAAATTGCGATATCTCCAAGAACCATCGCTCCAGCGGATGTACCTCCAATAAGGACTTCTTCATCGAGCTTGTTGATTAATACATCATTTACGGGAGTATCCCGGAGGGCCTTAATTAAGCGATACTGATTGCCACCAGTAAAAAAAACTAGGTCAGCCTTTTCTACTGATCGGATGTAACCTTCTTGGGAAGAGTCTCTCCGTTCTAGTAAAGGAACAACATTAACATTAGAAGAGAAATTACGACGAAAAAATTGGCCGTAGGATTCACCTGTTGATTTTGGGTAGCTAGTCGCTGTGGGGAGAATCACAATGTTTCCATCATCCCTGAAAAGATCTTTCATTCTTTTAAAGATTGGATTGCCTAGATCGTACCACTCTGTACCTCCGAGGAAAAAAAGGTATGCTCGACTCATCGCAACTCAGTGGAGTGAAAGCTTTGCATTAATATAAACTGGGCATACTACTGAAGACGAAGTTCCCACTTTAAAGCGTTAAAAGAAAACAATAGTAATGAGGATCTCGTTCCTTCCCCTACATTGCATATTTTCGTAAAGAGACTGTTAAATAAAAATAAATTGGGACTGTAGTTCAGGAGTGAAAAATAAAGAGAAAGAAAAGGTTATATTTGAAAAGCTTCTATCTTCTTGGCGATACTCAAGACCAGATCGACATCATCACAGGTAATCCAACTGATACTGTTTGGATTTCTACATTTTAAGCCTTGGAGCACTGCGGTTCCTTCATCAAGTATAGTGGTAATTTGGTCATCATCAACCCCCAACTCCCGTAAATATCGTTTGATCAATGCTGCCATTTCTCCAGGTTCTCTTCCTCGTTTATATGCATCTTCTTTCACTATAAAGCTATCAAAATGCTTTGCGATAGCTTTCACATCGTTCCGAATGGACGCATTAGTCCTGTCTCCAGGGAGGGAAAAGATTGCTACTTTCTCTTTTAGCTGTTTGCGCTTGGCAAAACGATTGATAAACTGTCCGACAAATTGAATTGCCTGAGGGTTGTGAGCGTAGTCAATCAAAGCGTAGCATGATTTGCCCAATCGCAACAGGTTAGTTCGACCAGGATTCATAGAAGGCCGAGGCGCAAAAGACAAGAGCGCCCTTTTAATTGTCGTGGGAGGAATGTCCAATAAATATGCGGCCGCAGAGGCGAATAAGATGTTTTGGACGTTGAAGTCAGCTAGGCCTTCAAACGTTAGTGGACATTCGGTATAATCTACTAGAGGAAGCGTCTTCTTCCCATCATACACTACGACTATATTGCCTGAAATCGTGACACCAATTGCACCGTTTCGAACGTGGCTCCGAAAAAAATCGTTTGCCTTCCCCTCCATAGAAACCATAACTTTTGCTCCCCTTATTCTCTCAGCTTGCTGTCTAATTAAAGGGTCATCGGCATTGACTATTCCATATCCCTCCGGATCTACTGCTTCGTATACCAAGCCTTTCACTTCAGCGAGGTCTTCTTTCGTCTCAATCCCATATTGTCCTAAGTGATCTTCTGCAATGGTGGACATAATTCCAATATCCATCTGATCAAATGACAAACCCTTCCTACACATTCCCCCTCTTGCCAACTCAAAAACTGCTATATCAACAGAGGGATCGCGTAAGACTGCCTGAGCACTCCATGGGCCAGTACAGTCACAGTCAAGAATCCTGGTACTATCAATGTAGATTCCTTCAGTCGTGGTACAACCGACTGTCTTTCCTCCCTGTCGTAATATGTAAGCAAGTAATCGCACAATAGTTGTTTTACCGTTCGTTCCTGTAACGCCAACGATTGGGATTCTTGGCATCGAATTTTGAGAGAACAGCATCGACACGATCGCCTCACCAACAGGTTCTGCTCTATCTTGGGGATACGCATGCATTCGTAAGCCAGGCGCTGCATTTACTTCTAGTACCATTAACCCACTCTGTTTCAACGGTTTAGTAACATCCACTGCCACTACATCAATTCCACAGATATCCATACCCAACAGTTTTGCCACTCGCTTCGCCATAAGCTCGATTTCTGGATGCGTTTTTCCAGTTAAATCTTCCGGACCCCCCCCTGTTGAGAGATTAGCGGTATCTTTCAGCCAAACTCGTTTCCCCTCACTAGGGACGGAGTCTAAGGTAAGATTCTGATCTTCGAGTTTCTTGTGCACCGTGTCATCCACGTTAATTTTAGTGAGGGGTAACTCATGACCTTTTCCTCGCTCGGGTTTTTCATTTTCTTTTTCGATCAATTTCCTGATGGTGCGCTCTCCATCTCCAACTACGTGGGCAGGGAGTTTTCGGGCCACAGCCACCACTTCTCCATCAACCACTAAAATTCGATGATCCCACCCTTCCACAAATTCTTCCACAACGATAGACGAAGATATCTCTTTGGCTTGGTGGTAAGCTTTGATCAGTTCATCTTTCTTCTTTATTTCTGTTGATACCCCTCTACCTTTCGAGCCCTTTTGCGGTTTCACCACCACACTACTACTCTTAAGGCGTTCCCACACCCGAATTGCCCCTTCTTCACTTCGCACAACCTCCCCACGAGGAACGGGAACTCCGATAGAGTCCAAGATCTGTTTTGTTCTCATTTTATCCTGCGCAATATCGGCACCGACAAGTGAAGTCTGATCAGTAGTCGCTGCCCAAATTAGTCGCCTAGGTTTTCCATACCCTAATTGGACGAGATTGATTTTTTCTTCTAGCCTTGTGACTGGGATGTCCCTGGCTTTCGCCGCGTTAACGATCGCACGCGTGCTCGGCCCATAGGTATAGTCAAAATAGACTTCTTCTAAGTATTCCATCCACGGTTCTAACGGTGGCTCTTTTCCCCGTAATATCTCTTCTACTATGTCTCTGGCCATAAAAAGAGCTTCTTCTCCAACTCCTTCATTAAGGTATTCAAATAAAATAAGAGGGAAACCCTCTTCTCCATCGTCTCGGTAGTGTGCATAATGTACTTCTTCTTGCCATGCAACTCTATTCTGTAAGGTGATAGCCAAGAAAGGAAGGATGGCATATAACGGGAAGCCTTCCTCCATAGCTTTGAAAAGATTCTGCTCATGCCCCGAATGCTCCTTAAGCTCGGGGAAGTGATCTCTTAGCCAAGAAATCAAGTGCGAAGGAATCCGTGTAAATTGCGGTTCATCATCCTCTACGTGTATTAGTGCCTTGATTAGTCTCTTGTTCGGATGGTAAATGTTTCTCCTATGCAAAATGCGAAAATGAGGAATGTTAAGCTTCGTCATCAATTCCCCTCGTGGATTTACTTTAGTAGATACCTTTTAATGGGGATAAATTGAATTTTAAAACTTTATAAAACATTCCCAGGGAGGAAACCTTTTCGGGCGTTCTCTCATCTTTTCAAATGCTAGAATTTTGGAGTTTTTCTTGTCATTATAGAAAATAATAGGTGTTGGTTTATTTTTTTAACGTTTACCGCAATATCTGTATCGGAAGGTAAGAGACGTTGGCTTTGATGTAGTTTGAAAAAGTATCAACTTCCTCAAGAAAAGGACGTGCATCTCTTATACAAGAGACTTATAAACACACGATGTTAAAGCAATCCAATTGTTGTGATTGTTTCTCGAGGCAAAATGAAAACGGAAAATATTCTCACCACGCGGAACGGAATAGCGATCGCCGTGCTCCAATTGGGTATGGGATTGAGTGGAAGTTTGTTCTTCCCCTTTATCGAGCCACTCCTCTACGAGTTGGGGGCAAGTTTTACCCTTATCACTTTTCGACGTACCTTTGTGGCGTTTGCTTCCCTATTCGTATCTTGGATATGGGGCGGTTTATCAGATATTTTTCAATCCCACAAGGATATGATTGCGTTTAGCTTTGGAGCCGCCATTTCCTTTTGTTTACCTGTTCTCTTTTTCCATAAATTAGCAACCAACGCGCTCTTTCTCTTATTCTCTCTTGCATTCTTCTCTCTTTTCAGATCCATGGTGTTCCCAGTGAGAAACGCATTTATCACCCTAATTTCGGAAGAAACACGGGGAGGAGTAAACATCGGCTACCTTTATACCTTTTCTGCCTTAGGGTGGGGGATCGGAAGCCTAGTTTTTGGAATATTGATTGATGCTGGCAAATTGATCACTGCTTTCCTCTTAACTGCGGGTTTCTCCTTTTTGACCCTTCTACTTTTTTACATCTTCTTCCAAGATCATGACCTTGAACTTGANNCTCTTCTATCTTCCTTTGCAAACGATCAATAATTCCCACCGTCTTTCCGCCTTCCAAACTATTTTCTATAATTCCTTCAAACCCTCTCGAAGGTGGAAAAAACGCTGCTGATATTTGGTATCGCCATCTTCATTTTGGGGGTAAGTCGAAACATTTTTTTCACCTTCTTCAAGATAAAACTGTTCCTTGCCTATGAAGGAAGTTACAAAATTTTTGGAATAGCTAGTACCTTGGCTGGACTTGGTGGGGCAGGTGCCACTATCCTTTACGGGAAAATGGTTGACCGCTTTGGAGGAGTGAAAATCTTTGCAGTAGGGTCGCTTGTGTACATGAGTTTTTACTTCATTCTCGCATTCTCTAGGAACCCCATCATTCTCACCATTCCATGGATTGTACCCGTTGGGTCATTAATTTCTATTCCCGCTGTCAGTCTCACAGCAGAATTATCAGAAGAAAAAGCAAGAGGAAGAGCGCAAGGAGTAGTAAGTGGAGCCCAGCGTATCGCAGGTATTGGAACCGTGATAGGGGGCCTAGTGGCTGATTACATTGGAGCCCTTGAAGATATCCAACAACTTAACCTCATCTTCCTCGGTCTCACGCCCTTTCCATTGCTCTCAGTAATTATCACCCTCATACTTCTCAAAGTAGAAAAAAAGTAAGGAGATTCCGTTACTCCCGAGAGAGGACATCAGCAATCCAAGGAGAATCCACTATTCAAAAAGTTGATATTGATGAAGTTTTTGAGCATATGACGCTAGAAGAGGTAAAAAGAGCAGACGAAGCACTCAGTAAATTCCTAAGTGAAGTAAAAATATTACTTAATTCAATCTTACCTCCATACCCAGATCTTCTACGGGAGAAGGAAGAATACCTGAGTTGTGTCTAACCTAAAAAAGAAAATGTGCACTTTATAGCAACTTTGCAGGAGAGTTGAATGTTTCATATCACTTCTCCAGGGAGGATCAACCTCATTGGGGAACACACCGATTATACCAACGGCTATGTGATGCCTATGGCCATAAACCTCCATACAACACTGGAAGCGAAACCTGCTGATGTGGTGGAAGTATATTCAGAGGCATTTGATGAAGTCAAGCAATTTAAGCTCACCGATCTTTCAAGAGAAAACTCTTGGATCGATTATGTAAAAGGAATCTACGCGGTGCTTTTTGAAGAAGGCTACCTCCCCGGCGGGATGAAAGCCCAAGCTGGAGGGGACCTTCCTCTAAACGCAGGCTTAAGTTCTTCGGCGAGTTTTGAATTAGCTATCATTGCATTTCTTAACACTGCCTACGATTTAGATCTTTCCCGTGAAGGAATGGCTCTTTTAAGTCAGAAGGCAGAGAATGAATTCGTCGATGTGCCGTGTGGGATCATGGATCAATTCACCATCGGATTGAGCCAGGCGCATCATGCGCTGTTTCTTGACACTGAGACTCTTGAGTATGAATATGTACCCTTCCCAGAGATACTCCAGATCATCGTCTTCCACACAGGAGTTGAACGTAGATTGAAAGATTCAGCTTACGCACAAAGACGAAAGACCGCAAAGAAAGCCCTTCAAACACTCGGTACCCTCTCCTCGAAACGGATTTCTAAGGAAGCTCTTAAGGAGCTTCCACCACTTCAAAGGAAACGGTGTGGCTATATACTTAGAGAGAATCAACGGGTATGCGAAGCAAAGGACTCACTTCGCTCTCAGAACATTGAGAAGTTTGGACAAATTCTGGTGGAAGCTCATCGAGATGTATCAAAGAATTATGAAGTAAGTTGTCAGGAATTAGATTTTCTTGTGGATCGATTCCTAGAGATGGGAGCCTACGGTGCACGGTTAACTGGAGCAGGCTTCGGAGGAGTCGCTATTGCTATTGCTGAGAAACATCAAGCTCAAGAAATAGCTAAAAACGTCTTTTCCTCATATACCACTGAATTTCCTGAAAAAGATCCCTATTACGCTCTAGTGAAACCAGCTCAAGGTGTTCAAGTCTCTCTAAATTCTAACCTTTGAACCCCTGTTCCTCCAACGTGGGACGTTTTAAACGGTTGAAAAAATACCATAAAGCCAGCACCGGTGGAACTGGAAGGAGGTGTTCATCCCCAATACAGCAATGCGGCACAATGAGGAGGTAGTGAAATTACTGGAGAGCAGGGGCGTCAATGTACACTCTCAAGCTGAAGAGGAAGAATGTTCCTCCATCTTCCGTTGTTTTTTCCATTTTTTATCTTTGCGAGGATGGGAAAGTGAGGAAGGAGGGGATTATAAACTATCACGTACAGCAGCGACAGCATAGAACATATTGGCTTTTCCATTAACATCTCTTTCACTTTCTTCAAAAGAAAACTGCTCATTGCCTATGAAGAAAGTGGGGGTCCCGTTACTCCTGAGAAAGGACATCAATAGTCTTATAAAAAGCCAGCCAGAAAGGATCCTGCTCAGGGTACTCTATTTTCCTTTTGTTGCCCCTTTTGTCCTTTAAGAACACGTTTCCCCCGCCAGAAGTCACTTCTCCGATGATCCAAACGTCAATACCTTCCCTCCTGATGTTTTCAACTAGTAACTCTGCCTTTTTAGGTCGTACGGTACCCAGAAGTGTCCCTTCACTGATAGCTTCAAAGGGGTTGATGTCCACGCCAGTAAGTTCAGAAAATCGTTTCACTGTTTTTCGCACTGCCTCCTTTACATGTAACTGTTCTTCCTGAATCTCAAAGTTGACGTTACTCGCTCTTGCCATTTCGATGAGCCCCCCCCAGACACCGTATTCTGTTCCATCGTGCATTGAAGTCACCCCATTTTCTCGTAATCCTACCTTATTAGCAAGAAGAGCTTCTTTCACAACACTTTGCTCCCAAAAAACAGCTTGTGCTCGTTTTACAAACGAAGAGCCGTAAGTTTCTTCGAGAACTTGTGGGAACATGGTGGCGAGTATACCAGTAGTCTCTATGGCTGGACCCTTCGTTATGAAGATCTTATCTCCTTCTCTTGCCATTTTTGGAGTAACGTATCCTTCTTTCTCCCCTATGCCTAGGAGAGTCGCACCTCCCACCATCGGATAATCACAGTTCTCATACCTCCCTGTATGCCCAGAGGTGATCGATATCCCTAACTTTTTGCATTCCTCCGAAATCGTCCGCCATAACGTCCGCAAATGATCCATATCAATATCTGGAGGAAGATTCAAATCGATGGACAAGTATTTTGGTGGGACACCACTCACTACCTCATCACTAGCTAAAATATGGACGGCAAACCAGCCAGAACGCTCCCACCCGTACTCAGGCACGACAAAAACAGGATCAGAAGTATTGATGATGACATGCTCTCCCACCTCTATCACGCCAAAATCGACGCCGTGCTGTGGGCCAACTACTACTCGCTCATCTTTCGATCCGAGATTGGGATATATAACTTCATCAAAAAAATTCTTAGGCATTTTTCCAATTTTCGGTATTTTCATAAAACTCACCCATGCAGATACGGAATGATTAGAAACTCCCTTAAGTAACTGGTTTTCTTTTTTATGGTTCCAGTATTTTAACCATTATAGATTCATTAAATCATTTAAAATTACACCTTACCGAGGAATGCCATGCTAAGGTTTTCAGTATCTAAAAACACAGAAGCTTCCGTGGAAGAGGTATTCCGTAGAATTAACTCTATAGAGAAAGTTTTGAGTTACGAGACTGAATTTAAAGATGTGAAAATTGAGAAAAGGAAGGAGAAAAACGGAGTAGCAACCGTTCGAGTCAATATTTTTGGAAAAGAAATAGCTGGTAAGATGACGTATAGGATTCAACGGGAAAGGGTTACCGCAAGCGTGCACAGTGATGATATCCAATATTTGAGGTTCGGATACGTAGTCAAAAAACATAGGACAGGTTCAACAATAACGCAATTCGTAGAATTTAATACCGGTAGCCTTCTCAAAAATCTTTTCGTGCGATTCTTTCACTCTTTCAAGATTAGGCGCCATTTAGAAAAGGAAGTAGAAAACATTGTTACAAGTGTCAACAGGTAACGTTTGAATACATGATTAACTTTGATACACCTCCTGTATACTCTTTCTGCGGTTTCAAAGTATGGCATAAGTTATTGACTTCCAACAGCAGCGTGCCCTTTGGGAAGAAAGAAGTATTTCTCCTGAGGGAGGTTCACTTAAAAAACAAACATTTGCAGTGAATTAACCCCTATGAAAAGATAGGGAACAGGGTGAAACAAATGATAGCAATCAAATGTAAGAAGATCATTCCTGTCACGAAAGGAGTTATAAAAGACGGAGTGATTCTCGTCGAAGATGGAAGAATCAAAAAAGTTGGTTCAGAATCCGATGTTTCCATCCCAGAGGAAGCTGAGGTCATAGAAGGCACTAGCTGGACAGCTTTTCCTGGAATAATCGATCCTCACTCCCACGCTGGGGTCTACGAGGAAGGAACGGGCTTGGGGGTAGGTGATGGAAATGAGGCAACTGATCCAGTTACTCCCCACGTACGAGCTCTTGATGCGATCACCCCCGATGATCCAGGTATTAAAAGGGCGTTAAGTGGTGGTGTTACAACTCTCTGTGTTACTCCTGGGAGTGCGAACGTTCTGGGTGGTAGAGCAGTCACTATGAAAACTCACGGGAAATACTTAGAGGATATGGTGATAGACTACGAGGCAGGCATCAAAGCTGCTTTTGGAGAAAATCCAAAGAGGGTGTATGGGGAAATGAACAAAACCCCCTCCACTCGGATGGGGAACGTGAGTAAGTTACGAGACGCCCTCGTGAACACTCAAAACTATATGAATAAATGGGAAGAATATGAGAGAAAACAAGGGAGGTATGAGAAGAAGCTTAAAGAGTGGAGGCAAGCCAGAGAAGAAGGAGAAGCAAAGGAGAAAGAAAGACCAGAGCCCCCTTCAAAACCAGAGAGGAATCTGTTGTTCGAGGATCTTTCCAAAGTGCTTAAAAAAGAAATGCCCTTACGGTGTCATGCTCATCGAAAGAGTGACATTATGACGGCAATCAGAATCGCTGATGAGTTTGACATTGACATCACCATTGAACACTGCACCGATGGGCATAAGTGCATGGAGATCTTTAAAGAGAAACGCATTCCTGCAATTGTTGGACCAACCCTCGGTTTTCGGTCTAAAATCGAGTTACGAGGCCTCAGCTGGCATACCATTGGAAAAATGTACAATGAAGGGATACTCGTAGCGTTAACCTCCGATCATCCCGTGGTACCTTTACAATTTCAAAATGTATATGCGGCTATAGCATCCAGAGAAGAACTCCCAGAGCAAGGAGCATGGGAGGTATTAACGATTAATCCTGCGAAAATCTTAGGTATTGATGACCGCGTTGGCAGTCTTGAAGAGGGAAAAGACGCAGATATTGTATTATTTGAGGGGGATCCGTTAGACGCTCGATCTAAGGTTATGAAAGTTTTAGTTAATGGAGAAATTGCTTACGATAGATCCGAGACCAAAGGTGACCTCTACTGATACCTTTTTCTTTTCTTTTTAGTGGTAAAGAGTCCTCCTTAACAACTCTACCTCCAGGTAAAAATGCTCCCTATACCGGTACTTCATCGTGCATACTATACGAATAGTGATCTAGGAAGGGTGGAGTTGCTATCGTAGCCCTCGGGTAAGTTACCTGCTGTATAATCCAAAAATGGAAGTAATGGTTGCTCCTAAACCAGTTTTGTCGGTGCTGAGACAGTAACGACACTTCTTGGAATTCCAAGCTAAAGTTAACAATCATCAAGGCAGTTAGATGATTTTTACAAGGGATCTCTTTTATCTACGAGACGCCCGTTTAGCCCACTCAATTATCAAATGCGCAAGATAAGTAAATATGTCATTAATATGCACATCATCTTTTGCAGAAGTTTCAACGAAAGGGATGTTGTATCCTGTATGTTGGGATAAGATGCGCGCATACTTCGCACCTGAGGACCGGGGTATCTCCTCTCTATCTGTTCCTCTCAAGTCTATCTTGTTCGCAACTAACACGAGAGGGTATTGCCCACTAGAATTTTCCCAAAATTCGCTTATCCAATTAGGTAAATTGTAATAGGTTTCTGGTCGAGAAATATCGTAAACAACGAGAGCAGCCTTGGCTTTCCGATAGTACATGCCTCTGACTTCATCAAATGTTGGCTGTCCTGCTAAATCCCATATCAACCATTGAATGGGTGTTTTTCCTATCTCCAGGTCATACGCTATCTTCTTTGTATAAAAATTGGCTCCAACGGTCCGTAAATATTCCTCTTTATAGCCCTTCTCCAAGTAGCGTCTTGCGATGCTCGTTTTGCCGACACCGCCCTCACCGATTAAAACAACCTTAATCTTAATACTATGGCCGCTTTCCATTTCTCGCCCTCCAACTTCTCTTGACTTGATGGCACTAAGACAAGTTCCTCTTCAAAGTAAAAAGTGTTTGTAATATAAAAAGCTTGCACGAGAGCCGCAATCGACTCTCTAAAGGAGGATTAAACTTAAAGGAAAAGGTTGTTTCTTTTTAATGAGGTAGCGATATACAAATGCTTCCTCTTCAAAACATGCAGTAAGGCCCTCCGACTCAGTATTTCATCGGACAGGTCAAGAAGTAGAGAATACAACAAGTCAACCATGCGATCCAGCAGTTCCAGGCTATAATCCGAGCTATGTGGCACCCTATCAATAAGCCGTTTTCTTTTTCGTTCACACTCATTCTACCAGTTCTTAATGCGATGTGGGGAAATTACGCTAGTGGGATGCTTCTTTTCCAATGTTCACCCCAAGCTTCATTAATACTGTGGTAGCGTACCTGCCCTTCTTTAGAACAAATCGAATTGTTAATAGACCATCTTGCCATCTTAGCACCTTAAACTGTTTTGGATACATTTTCGACGCGCGTTCTGTTCCTCTCGTGGCCAGTTCGGGCATACTCCTGGTTCTGAAATCGTTTCGCGAGATCCCTTCCTCTTTAAGTATTTTCTTGATGAGTGGACCTGCTTCCTCCTTAAATTGGGTTGAGTATCCCACTAACGGGAGTTTCGTAGGAGGATCCTCCATTTGAGACAGCGTAAGATTGAAGACATAGGATTGGACGGAATGAACGAATAACCGTAGTAAGTTCTTAGGAAGTTGCCGGAATGCGTTAGCATAATCGTTTGGGTGCTGCACGAGGTAGTTTAAGATGGCTGCCTCGACTCTGAGGTGATCTGGCCAAGTCTTTAGAATTTCACCCCATTCTCCCCAGTGTCTAGCAGCAAATCTCCGTTCCTCCGAAGATCGATCTCCAGTTTGAGTGAGAAAGATCTTAGCAGCTTCTTCAAAATTTCCCAAAATCAGCTCTTTACCTATTAAATGGTTGTTTGGACGAATAAGACCAAACCGCTGAGGGCCGAAGTAATTTCGAATCCCGTTCTCCATAAGTTTCTTAGCATCAGCAATATCCAGAGAATTCTCTACATCACGAATGGTAACTGTAAACCTATTACCATATAATTCGCCTAAATGTAGTCTCTCTTCAGCGTAATCGAAATTTTTTACCGTAATATTATTCAAAGTAATTTTTTTCAATGTCTCAAGTCTAACATTCCACACACTTGCTCTCTGAGCGGTAATCGCTCTTTTATCTTTGGTGCCAGCAAAGCCGAATCGTTTTCTACTCACTCTCAGGTGGTCAGAAAGTTTTTTGATAGCTCTGTTGGTTGTCCAGTTCTTTTTCACAAGTGTAAATCGTAGGTGATCTTTCCGTTCCTTTGGGAGGGCATCTTTAAATTTCTCTAGCAAAGAGTAGCTTATCGAGCACATGGTCCTATCAGGTCGAACTTCCTCAGCAATAAAGTCTTCTACTTTTTCCTTTATGTGTCCACCTACGTTTAGCGTGTGAAACGTATTTATTCCATAGTTTTCCATAGTCTCCACGGAGAGGAAGTAATTACTCTTCAGTCATTCAGGGTACTTTTTAAATGTTTCACAGTTTGCGTAAAGTCTCATCAAGGGCTTGAATAACATCTTCAGTTCCTTCTAATCCTACCGAGTAGCGAATCAAGTTACCCGATATGCCCGCTTGCTTTCGTTCTTCTTCAGACATTTGAGCGTGAGTGGTACTTCCTGGGTGAACCCAAACAGTATAATCACGACCTAAGTCGGTGAGCATCACACCGAAGTCGAAAAGTTGTGCGAACCTCTTTGCCGCTTTGAGGCCTCCTTTTATCTGAAAGGACATCAAGTTACCAAAAGTAGGTGTCCCATTAGGAACCTGCATCAATTTCCTCGCGATTTCGTGCTGAGGGTGTGAAGGGAGACCTGGATAATTAACACGTTCTATCGTGGGATGGTTCTGCAGAAAGTTAGCAACTTTCATTGCCTTTTGTGAGGCTGCTTGTACCCGAAACTTTAACGTGTTCAAAGCATCCCAAATCTCTTTTGCTTCATATGGAGACATACACGGTCCCAGATTTCGAAATGGTCCCTCTTTAACCTTCCGGGCGAAATGTTTCTTGAATGCTTTTTTTTCAGTGGTAATTACCTCTTTAGAAACTAGTACGCCACCTACTGCTCGACCACTTCCACACATCATCTTCGTAGCTGAGTGCACGACGACATCAGCACCGTGTTCCAGCGGACGAGTAAGGATCGGAGTTGCTAGCGTGGAATCAACAATCAGAGGAATGTCAAATTCATGGGCAAGATCTGATAGGGTAGACAGATCTGGACAAAAAAGCGTTGGATTAGTGGGAAACTCCGCGTAGAGGAATTTCGTATTTTCATCGATTAGTTCCCTCCAGTTCTCAGGTTCCTCAGGTTCTTCCACCCACCTCGCTTTCCATCCCATCTTGGGATAAGTGGTTTCAAAAAGGTGAAAAGTGCCTCCAAACATCAGCTTGGGGGCGACGAAAGTATCCCCTACCTCTAAGAACGGCATCGTAGCCATAAATATAGCAGACATCCCTGAAGAAGTACATAACCCGTGGGTAAGTTCGGGAATGCCTTTTCCTTCCATGCTGGCAACTTTATGAGCAAGATGATCAACAGTAATGTTGTCAATACGAGAGTACATCTTGTTTGGATCATCAAAAATTTCGTAAGCCAGTAAAAGCTTGCCGTACTCAAGAGATTTGAGAGGTGCACCCGCAGTAGCGGCATAAATTGGAGGAATGTAGGATTTGTACTGATCCATATCCCTCTTCCCGTACAGTCCCCAGAGCGCGATAGTATCCATCGATTTCTTCTTATTTTCCTTAAGTTGCGTCTTTCGGTATGCAATTTGCTTTTTACTCATTTTTTTGAAGTATTCCTCTTCACTTTCGACAGATTTCAGGAGTTCAAGCTTTTGCTCTAATTCTTCGATCTTCTTTGAGAGAAAGTGGCTTTTTTCAATCATAACCGTACCTCTTTACAGATTTTTCTATATTTCGTTTTAAGTTCGTTTATTAGTACATCCATTCTCCGTTCCTCTGGCACCTACACCTTTAAAAGGAGGAAAAGCGTTCACAACATATTCACACTGTTTCCACTACTTCTTTTGGAGGGACATGAGTATGCGAATGAAAGTGATAGGATCAGCAGATGCCCACCGTTTCCTAAGCCAAGATGCTACTGTAAAAAGTGCAAAAAAGCCAGGGAGAAAGGCATACCCTATGAGCGAATTTGCTCATCTCTTTTCATCTACCCGAACATACTTATAGATACGCCTGAAGGTGTGTTTAGACGATTAGACAGGTTCAAAATTAAGAAACTCGAGCATGTATTCTGTACCCATTGGCACCCAGATCATACACAAGGGCACAGAATTTTCGAGATGTGGGTACGAGCAGGTCATTTGGGTGGGGAACAAAAACCTCCAATACGTGTATACTTCCCAACGGGTATGCTCCAAGATTTCAACGAACACTTACCCTCATTTAGCTTTTACGAAACCCATAAATTTATTGAGATCGTGCAGGTAAGAGATAGAGAGGAACTTCCGTTCGGAAACCTTACTATCACTCCCGTGAGCTTACAAAGAGAAGATAGAGTTCGTTACAGCTTCTTAATCAAAGAAAATAATAGGAAAGTCATGTATGCTCCTTGTAGTGTATTTAACGCTAAATTTGACCAATACTGGGAAAATTTAGACATCTTATTTCTTGAGACAGGATGACATGGTAATACTCAAAAGCTACGGAGGCAAGAAATAGACCCAATACTTAAAGATCATATCAGTCTGGAGGAAAATTTCGATGTTTTCAAGACATTAAAGCCTAAAAAAATGATCCTTACTCATATCGAGGGTGGAATACACCAAACATAGGATTTTATAAAAGCGAAGGCAGCCCAGTATCCGAATGTAGAAGTAGCTTATGACGGGATGACTGTCGAATTATCCTAATTTTATTCATAACATAGATTAAAAAGAGAGAACGCTCACTTGTTCTCTAAACGATTGACTGCTAGGTTTTGAAACCTCCCTCGTATCACTCCTCCACCAATCGATTGAAACCTCGATCGCTTCTCCAAGCAGTTGGATTGAAACGTGATTGAAACGTAAGGGTTTTTCTCATAGATCACGCCTCCCTCATGAAAGTAAAGAGACTCTGTAAGACGGAATTGTAGATATAGTGAAGTTGAAGACTAGAAGGGGGTAAACTCACTATTCATCTTAAAGTCTTTTATGATCCAATTTATACTTCCCATTAAGGGTCTACCATCAATTTTATGGAGGAGCATACCTTCTAAGATGGGGATTAGTCTACGTAGAGAGGATAATCGGGGAGAGAAGATTGCACGTTCCAGAAGCCCTTTTAATTTTAACTTTCGTGAGCATTCTAGTACTGGTTACGCTAGAAAAGATCGAAAAGGGATTTGGTGGCCTTCTTGGAGCTACTATGGTTTTTCTTATTCTCTTTGTTTCTGATGAGAGTTTCGTATTGGTAAATCTCCTTAGTTTCATCAATTTCGAGGTAATCTTAACGATTCTCGCAATTTTTACCTCTGTTAACGTTATCCGAAAAAGTGGCCTCTTCCAATGGCTTGCCATTAAAGGAATAAAGGCCACAAAAGGAGAAGCCTACCCTCTCTTTATACTCTTGTGTCTGGTTTCTAGCCTCTTCTCTGGATTTATAACTGCTATTGCCGTAATGGTTATCATTGGAAACTTGACGATAGACGTCGCCAAGGTTTTAAACATTTCTCCCACCCCCTACCTTGTTGCTGAGGCAATAGTCGTAAAGTTAGGTGGCCTTCTCACCCCCATCTCTGGTATCCTAAATATCATTATCAGTGGTGAACTCCCAGCGGCTTCTTTTTATTTTTTTGCAGTACGTTTAATTCCCTTGTTCTGCTTACTTGTTCCAGTGACTATTCTTGTGCTTCTTAGACAGTTTAAAGTATTGGAGGAACCTGTAGAAAGACGAAGAGTGTTTCTCATGGAAGTGAATCCATGGATGGTTGTGCCTAACAAGTGGTTGCTCAAGAGTGCTGCAACTCTCTTCATTGCAATGATTGCCAGCTTCATTATTTTATCCAAGCTCTTTGTTCGCGTTGAACTTTGGCTTGTTGCAGTAATTTTCATGCTTATTTTTCTTTCTCTTCCACATACTAAGGCAAAAGAAGTGTTCAGAGACCTTGATTGGGGATTACTCTTCTTTCTCATCGGGTTATTCATTTTGGTTGAAGGGTTAAATCAATATGCACTCTTATCCCGCATTGCGGAGGGAATGGTAATCCTTTTGCAGGAAAATAAGATCCTCTCGATCTTAGCACTCCTCTGGTTTTCCTATTTTGCTAGTGGTATTATAAACTCTCTAGCAGTGACCGTTGTCTTGATTCCTATTGTGCAACAGCTTCTCAGTACCGAAGGATTAGCGGCTATCAGTCCTATACTCATTACAGCACTCATAATAAGTGTAAATCTTGGGAGTAATCTCACCCCCATGGCAAGTGTAACAACAGTAATCGCTATGTCTCTTACTAGAAAAACAAAAAAAGAATTTTCTTCAAAGGAGTTCTTCAAAATTGGTTTCTTAATTTCATTCCTTCATTTGAGCATTGTAACAGTTTATTTATCTCTTGTTTTCTTATTTACCTACTTCTACAGTTCCAGTATTGCAGTAATAAACCTTTTTGTTATAGGCATGGCTATCGGAAGCTTTGCAGTTCTATACTTCCAAAAGAGAGGTCATAAGAAGGTACGGAAGGTTCTCTCAAAATGCTTGTATTACTTCTCTAAACTAAAGAAAGGGATAAAGGACCTCTTAAAAAAACTTTTTTCTCTGGTCTCGTAATTTACGTTTGAGATTGATTCCTTCAAAGGTGTGCTCTTCTAACTCTTTTAATTCAATCGAAAAGAAAGTCCAAAACTTGGTAGCACTTATTCCCATTCTTCTTCCTCTTCGTCATCCCATTCTAGCATTTTTTTCATCTCGATAGTAAATCGCGTCCTTTCCCAAGATTTAAAGATTACTTATAAAGAAACTCTCGCTTTGCCCTAAGTTCTGAGTAACTTAAGAGGGAATTTCTTGAGGTCAAGGACGAAGAGTTAAATTCATAGATCTCTGTCCCAGTATCTTTTGAACGACTTCTTTTCCTAGCATAGCAGTACACCAGCGGAAGAGCTTGTTTTCCAAACAGAGATCAATGAATGAGGAGGGTTAATTTTTTAAAGTTTATCCTATAATTAAAACTAGTAACAAACTGTTAGCAATCTTAGGGATTGATGCTTATTCCAGTCTTATTCGCTCAAAATATAAACGTTGGGAAGGTAACTTGAAAATACTCCCACTTTGGCAATAAGGTTGAGGAAACTTCTTGTAAAAGAGTTAAACCTAGAGAAAACTTACGTGAAACTCCTCAATATTCCCAAAGAAAGATTTTTTCGAGAATTTGAAGATCAGTTAGAGAAAAACCCTAAAGCTCCTGAATTCAGGGACAAGAAGACCCAAATCGGGAAGGAATCAGTTAAAATATATTACTGTGGCTCTTTAACTGAAGAAGCTAAAAAATTTAGAGACAAAGGACGGAGTTTAAAAGAAATCGCCAGACAGACGAATCCGTTCAAAGACGATGGAAAGATCGATCGAATCTTTGCTTCTAACTCTCCCCAAGCAAAAATTAAACGGGACAAATTGCTTCGGGTTCTTTATGAAGGAGGAACTAAAAAAGACCTGAAATCAAAAGTTGTGCAACTGGAAGAATGGAAGGGAATAGTTGGCTTTCAAATTTTCAGGAATTTCGAGGAGTTCGGACGAGAAGCCATATATTTAGCGGAAGACCAGCCAGAGAAGAAAACGAAATATTCTCAAGAATTTAACATGGCGCGAAATTACGCAAAATGGAGGAATCATGAGGTTTATTACACTCCGCTTTGGGCACTAGAGCGAATGAGGAAAGTAAATTGCATTAACTATGAGGAAATAATCGAGGCTTTACGATTTCAAACTAAGACAGAGATTTCAGACCCTAACTTCCCGATTACCGTGAGTGGACACGTGTCAGGTATCGTTCTTGGAAACGCCACGTGGCATAAAGGATATATCATTGTATACTTCCCCTCAGTAAGCTACTATGAACAGTACTTTGATCAAATTGAAGAAGAAATTGGAAAACTTAACAGAGTGCCCGAAGTAACTCTAAAAGAAGAAACCTTTGCAAGCCTCGGTCATCCAGAGAGTACTGGAAGGTACTGTAAAGCGTACCTTCCTAAAATCATCTCCGAAATCATTGTGAAAGCCCTAGATCTCAATCCAAAAATTATTAAAGCCAAACATAAGCAGGTTCCCCAATGTTTTATTGAGAATCCAACTGCGACGTACACCAAAAACGCCTTGAGATTATTAAATGATTTTCGGGGGACGTTCTTGCCAGAGAGATCAAAGACTAACATATACTCACCCACTCACGAATTTGCTGAAGGCATCGCCAATATCTTAGAAAGTCTTGGGTATACAGCAGAGATTCGTAAAAAAAAGCCAGAAATGGGAGATCTAGGGCCATCTGGCTTTATGGTCAAAATTCGAGAAGGTACATGAAGCAAATTGGACATTCTAAATTCCTTCATTCGTGACGTCTTCCACCATTTCAGTGATGGGTTTTCTGTCTCAAATTTGTATACTTTTAAAATTCAACTCTCCAAAAGTTGAACTTTGTTCATATGTAATTCACAGGTTATGTCAACATCCCCTAGAACGAAGGGTTTCTTGGGTGATCCCTGAAGAGGCTTTATAAAAGGGAAAAGAGAAGACTTAAATTACAGTTTTCTACTCTCTTGTTGGAGTGGTTGCACGAGTTTTTACAGTAGAGGACGATGAAATATAAAGGCCAGGCTCTTTCTGAGAACGAACGTGAAGCCTTAAGAACTCTCGAACAACGGATAGGTCATCCTCCTGAATTTACTGCCAGGAATAAAGAAACCATTCGGCTTAACCTTAAGGCAACCAACCTCTCCGATTTATCTCCTCTTTCTCGTTTAAAACATCTCCGAGTACTATGGTTACAAGGAACGCAAATTTCAGACCTTTCCCCCCTCAAACACCTCAAACATCTCCGAGTACTATGGTTACAAGGAACGCAAATTTCAGACCTTTCCCCCCTCAAACACCTCAAACATCTCCAAGAATTAGGCCTTGTTGATCGAGAAACTTCGAACCTAGCACCACTTACCTCGTTAGAAAACTTAGAAATCCTTTGGCTTAAGAATACGAGTATCCCAGACTTAACACCCTTGGAACACCTCGAAAAGCTCCAAGAATTGAAATTGTGGAATACAAAAGTTCCATCCCTAACTCCGTTAAAGTCTCTGAAAAACTTGCGGGTGCTTTGGCTACGTAATATGCACGTCTCCGACATTACTCCCTTACAGCATCTTAAAAAGCTACGAATCCTTGATCTTGAAAGGACGAACGTCTCAAACCTCGCTCCCCTTAAAACTTTGAGAGATCTTCGTTACCTTGATCTCTCCTTTACAAATGTTTCGGATATTTCACCCTTAAAGAAGCTTACCAATCTTCAAGAACTTTGGCTTAGGGCAACAGATGTTTCTGATCTTTCCCCGTTGAAGGATATAAAGAAACTTAGAACTCTTTGGCTGATCGATACAAAAGTACCAAAGGACGATGAAACAGCGAAAACCCTTGAAAAGCATGGTGCTGAAATTCACTTTGAGGAGTAACACTCTAGCTACTATTTTTCGTATGCCCCTACTTTCCCTTCCAGTTTCCCTGTTTGGATGGAAAGCAGTTCAAAAAAATAGATTGTAAATGGATAGGAAACTTCAAGACAAGGTCGGTCAGGGACCACATACTTCCTCTCAAAGGGTTACGTATAAAGGAAACTTACCTCTTCTAACTTTTCTTTCTTAACTTCAGGAAGGATCTCAGTCCAAAATTTTTCTATCGCCCTAGGAATAGAAAGCAGTTCTTCCATAAATACATCGAAATTAAGGGCAGGAGTGAAGATATCTTGATTGTATCCGATGTCACCTTCCTCGTTAGCGGAGAATGAAAATTCTGGGTACTTTGCGTTAGCTTTGAGCAAACTCTCCCATAATTCCTCCTCCTTTCCAGGAGGGATCTGATTTTTTGCAAGTAACCCAAGTCGCATAGATACCCACAGTCCTTTAGGCTGAATGAGAATCAAATGTTTATATTCTTGTTCTTCCTCCGCCTCTCCCCCTGTTTTAATGCCCATTTTGATGGGGATCAAAAAGGTGTCATGTTCGTCGGACCACTGGAACTTAAATCCTAACGCCCGAAGATACATAGCGATCCGAGGTTTAACAAGGAGGTTTTGATAGCCCTTTCGTAAATCCGAATCTAATTCCTCTAGTTGTTCAATTTTCTTTTCGTTTATAACTTCCTCTTCTTCCATTTTCATCTTTCTCAACTTCCTACTAGGTTTATGAAAGTAGTGACTTCTAATACAAAAGATTTCTTTTAATACAACGTGCCCTCTCCTTAAATCTTTTCAAAATATCTCCAATGGAAAGATATCATACTCAACTCCCATGGTAGGACCTGAGGATTCCCTGAAGGAATATGCTATAGAACAGTTAACCTTCAATGTAGGGAATCTAGAGGTGCGTTACTTCTTTTGAAGAGGGAGAGTATCTAACCGTGGTGGTTCTTCAACAGTTTAACCGTGTAAGATTCAAATAAACCTCTACAGTATATTACATTTAATCTTTGGAAAAGAGAGGTGCTTGAACGTATGGGATACTCTTGGCCCCTGTCAGTCACTAAAATTTTTGGCGAACAAAATGTGGTGGTTACTCGAGCGAAATAGCGCCCTTTGCAGGGATAAATAAAGACGCACTAGAAGAAAAAACCTCCCATTAAAAGCAGAAATTGAGGTTCGAGACTATGAAAGTGCTTTTTCTTATACTAGCTCTACCTTTCGACTCCAAGCAATTGATGAATCCACACCTGAAGCGCTATCATTCTCCAAAAATGGAGAACTCGTGCTACCTACGAGGAGGCCATCTGTGCTTCGGAGACCTAACTCCTTCAATGAACCAAAAATAGGTAAAAAGCTGGTTATTTATGTCCTTAAAAATCATACCCCTCAATAATTCCAGAAGCACTTTCTCTGTTTCTAAAAAGTGTATTTTTACAAGTTAGATAAATTATAGTAGGCGAGAGAAAAAATGATGCAAGAAAATAAACAGATTCGAATCGCACTTACAATTGCTGGCTCCGATTCAGGAGGGGGAGCAGGTGTTCAAGCAGATTTAAAAACTTTTGCGGCAACAGGAGTGCATGGCACCTCCGCTGTTACCTCTATTACCGCTCAAAACACAACAGAGGTTCGAATGACCCAAGATGTGAACCCAAAAGTGGTGAACGCCCAAATAAATGCAGTAGTGGAAGATATCGGGGTCGATGCTGCCAAAACTGGCATGCTTCATACTAAAAAAATCATTAATACCGTTTCACAGACCTTGCAGAACTATGAGTTCCCTGTGGTGGTCGATCCAGTAATGGTAGCTAAAAGTGGAGCCACGCTCTTGAGAGAGGACGCAATTAGCACATTAAAACAGGAACTTATCCCTAACACCACTGTGTTAACACCTAACCGTCTTGAAGCTGAAAAACTTCTCGGGATGGAGATTACCACTCTAGAAGAGGCAAAACAATCCGCAAAAGACTTAACTAAACTTGGGTGTCATTCTGTTGTGGTGAAAGGGGGGCATATCGGAACAGCAAATGTAGCTTCCGACATACTGTACAGTCGTGACGGAGGCTTCCAACTCTTTGAACAACCAAGGCTCGAAAGGACAACAGATCACGGAACGGGGTGTAGTTTCTCAGCTGCAATTGCTGCTTATTTAGCAAAAGGCCTTTCTATCCCCGATGCAGTGAAGAACTCTAAAGGTCTCGTATGGCATGCCATAAAATATGGTCTCCCTGTTGGAGAGGGACATGGACCAGTGAATCCGCTTGCCCTTCTATACAAGAAGGCGAAATTTACTGACTTACTGTGAAAGGCTGTTTTTTCTCCCTTTTTTTCTTCTTCCTTCTTACTTTCTCAAGCGAATGCGGCAACCAAACCGAAGAATCAACAGATTCGTGGGACGATCTCTCCAGTAGGTTTATTAACGATACGCTTCCCACCAGCTAATGTCTTAATCACAACATACCCAGGATGTTCCCCCTTTACCTCCCCAATGATGGTTGCATTCTCGTGACCCTGTTCTTTGAGTTTTGTAACCAGTTTTTCTGCATTTTTATCAGTAACTGTCATAAGCACACGTCCCTCACAGGTAAGTGAGAGGATATCTACACCTAGCATATCCGTAAGGATCTGTACTTCTTGCTTCACTGGAATATCTCCTTCATCTACCTCTATCATTACCTTTGATTTTTCTGCTATCTCATTCAGCGACATAGCCACTCCTCCTCTCGTGGGATCTTTTGCAGTAGTCACTCCTCCTATACTATGAGCAATTTTCATAATGTCGGTTACTGGGTGACAATCTGACTGTAAGGCCTTAGCTTCTACGTTGATTCCCCTCTGGAGGCCCAGAATCGTAGCTCCGTGATCCCCGATTGTGCCAGAAATCACCACTTTGTCTCCTGGTTTTGCTCCAGAGTCGACGATCACCTCAGCATCACCAAGTGTACCGATGACCGTAGTATTGATAGTCAATTCATCTATTTCTCCCTCTGGCATCACCTTGAAATCCCCTCCGAGAAGTTCGATGCCTTGCGAGTCAAAAACTTGGACCATAGACTCCACAATTTGTCGAAGGTCATCAATTCTATATCCAACTTCCACTACAATAGAATTTAACGCACCTATGGGAGTAGCACCCATAACTGCCACATCGTTGATTGAGCCAGCGGCAGCTAGCGTTCCAATGTTCCCACCTGGGAAGAAAAGTGGTTTAACCGTATGGTTATCGGTGGAAAGTACCATCTTGCTACCTAAGCAGGGAAGCACGCAACCATCATCAAACGCTTCCAGACCAATTGCCCCTTCGATTTTTTTCTTTACGATGGGAGAAAGAATCTCCTTGAGGAGATCTTCTTCCTCCTTTCCTCCACTACCATGCGAAAGCAGGACTCGTCTATCGTCTTCCATTTTCTGATCAGTTAAAGTATTCTTTAGATTCTTTTTCCGATGAATAATATAAAAGGAAATTAAGAAAAACAGAGAACTATAAGCAAAGATAGAATTCATTTCACCACTCCTTTGTAGTAAGTAATAGGACCCCACCTATAAAGCATACCAATACACAATTTATCAACGTCCTTTTAAAAAATTCACGCAGGCGGGGTCAGAGGCTTCCTTGGGTGATCCCTTTGAAGACCACTTTATTTTCATAATGATGGAAAGCTCAATCCCGTGACATCCTCCCCTTCGTGAACGAAGGGGCTTCCCTATTGGTCTCTTAGGGTTTGCAGCTGCTCCATAGTATGGAACGTCCCCTCTTCAGAACCATCGGCTCGTATCCCGCTTCTAACGGTAAAGAGGTTGACTACTGGCTCTGCCACGGAACCGTTACTACCACATAGGGTAGTTACCTCTCTCTTCGGTGAGGTTCGCCCGTCTTTTATGGTTACTTCCCTTCAAAGGGCAAGACGAACATTCACCGTTCATCGTTACCACGACCACTCTTTTTTATTTTTAAATGTTTTCCCCTTCACGGGTCGTATCCCCGCCCTGAAGAACGGGGTCTTAACCCGTTACTTGAGATAACTCAAGGCTACCGCAGCATACAGCGCCGTTCCTCGATATAATGCCGCCTCATCAACGTCGAAGTTTGGATTATGATGAGGAGAATCCGTATTCTTTTCTTCATTCTTAGTACCAAGGAACATAAAGCATCCTGGAACCTCCTGAAGATAGTAAGCAAAGTCTTCCGCCCCCATATCAGGTTTCCCTGTCACCACATTTTCCTCTCCGAAGAGATCTTTCGCCGTGGTTCTACCTAGCTCAGCCTCCTCTTTTGTATTCACAGTAGGAAGTCCAAGGTAATTATCTACAAACGTGAAAGTGAGGTCATGCAGGTTAGCTAGGGTTGTACCGATTTCTTTCGACCGTTCAAGGATCTTGGTTCTCACGTCTTCATCAAACGTTCTAACGGTCCCTTGCATCTCCACCTTGCTTGGAATCACGTTCCACGTCGTACCAGAGTGAAAGCTCGTCACACTAATTACGGAAGGATCAAGCGTTTCTATCTCTCTGTCCGCCATTTTGTACAAGGCATTAACGATATCGATGGCACAGGATAACGGATCAGTCGTTTCATGGGGCGCCGACCCATGTCCCCCGCCCCCCGTCACCGCCAGCTGTATCTTGTCTGCTGAAGCTAACATTGG
>JABAHQ010002202.1_pt2 | contig 29157 bp, 23 predicted proteins | sample 7062091 | NCBI WGS metagenome assembly JABAHQ01 (sample SAMN14534359, study PRJNA622989) | marine sediment metagenome | biome: marine biome [ENVO:00000428]; feature: marine pelagic biome [ENVO:01000023]; material: deep marine sediment [ENVO:00002113] | place: India: Gulf of Kutch | collected... | reverse complement strand
TCACCGACACGAAGATCGACGTGATCGTCCTGGACCTCGTGCTGCCCGACTCCTGGGGATCCCAGCTGGCGATCTCCCACAACGCCTTCCACCCCGAGACCCGCTGCATCTACATCTCGGGCCACGCCCGGGAAGACGCCGTGCTCAGGGCCTCGACCCAGCTCGACGGGATTCCGTTCCTGGAGAAGCCCTTCGGGGTGAGCGAGCTGGCGGGGCTGATCGAGGACGTGCTGGGACAGCCGGGGCAGGAGCAGCGGTTGGGGAGTTAGGGGTCAGACGCCCGGGACGATCACCGAGAGATCGGGCAACGAAAAAAAAAACAGCGCCTCCGATCGGAGACGCTGTTCCCTTTGTCGGGGTGGCAGCCGCTACTCAGATCTCTCCTTCAATCTCGTCCTCGCGGCGGCGGCGGCTGACCACACCGGCTCCAGCGAGACCAGCCAATCCCGTGCCCATCAGCACCATGGTCAGCGGTTCGGGAACCACATTGCAGTTCTGACCGGTGATGCACTGGGTGGAGAGATCCTCTTCCCATTCGCCGTCCTCGTTCCAGCCGTCCGGGCCGTTCTGGCCCTTGATGGCGATCTGATAGTCGTCGGACCACGGCCCGTCGATGTTGAAGGTGAACGTCATCCAATTCAACTGGGGATCATCGAGCTGATTCAGATCGGTGATGCAGTCGTTCAGGAAGAGGTCTTTCGAGCCGTTGGGTAGCTCGGAGGTCGGAGAGCAGTCGGCGGCGATGCCATTGTCGACCGACCCGCTTCCGGCGTTCGCCGAGAACATGATCTCCATGGGAACACCGCCGATCTTCCCCACGCCGCTGTTTCCGTTCCCGTTCCCCTCCTCCAGGATCCAGGGGGTTGGGCTGTCACCACTCCGAGCCGGGCCGCTCATGCTCAGATTCGTGGCCGTGAGACCACCCGTGTTGAAGAATCCGATCTGCGTGAAGACCGTGTGGCCCCAGGTTCCATTCAGGCCGGACGCGTTGATGAAGCGCATCGTGAGGGCTTGATTGACCGCGTCGTAGCTGAGGTCGACCGCGGCGCAGGTGTCGAAGGCGTTCCCCCCGCAGATGACCTTCACCTGGGCGTTCGCCCGGCCGGGCACGACCAGGATGAGGAGCAGAAGAAGTCCGGCGGTGAGCGCTGAGGCCTTTTTCATCAATCGTCTTCCTTGTCTGGAGCGGTGTTCCGCTCTTGTTCCCCTTCCGGAGGGGATCTCTGTTCCTCTTCGCCGCCCGTCCCCGTGTCGAGCCCTCGACCACCTCTGCGGACGGCCCGCAAGCCCTTCACACCGACCACGACGAACACCAGCGGATACAATATCGATTGCGCCGTCGTCTTTGCAATCGCCTTTATCAGGCCGGTCCGCATGGCCCCCTGCACCGAGCCCACGGCGAGCGGAACCGTCGTCGCATACAAGAGCGCGGCGACGGCGACCACGACGCCGAGAGCCACGAAAACCATCGCCAGAACCATCGCCAATCGGTCGCGACCCAACACCAACGCACCGACCAGCCAGAGGGCCAACCCCATCGTGACCGTGGGCAGGCCGTTCAGGCTCTGTGTGACGGTGCCGAATTCCCATTCGGCATTGCCGAAGTCGACGGGGTACCAGGTCAGCGCCACGTCAACGGCACCCATTGCCGCCAGTATGAACCCGATCCAGGCCAACACCGACCAGAGGCGGTCGCTACCGATCCTTCCGGCCGGCCGGCGCCCCCCTCCTCCCGTCGACCGCTCGCCAGGGATGACGACACGCGCACTCACGGCGTCCCTGCGAGCTTGAGTCCGGTCACGGGCTTCGATTGGAATGCTTGCATGTTTCGTACCGCCGTCTGTGGCTCTAATCCAGGTTCTCATTGGTCGCGTGGCGCCTGACCCCGTCCCATCGTCCACCCTGCCCGAACGCCGCGCGAACCGTCGCGTCCAGCCTGGCTCGGCCCGAGCTTCGTGGCCGGCCCTTCATGGAGATTCTCCCTCACGCATGGCGACCCGGGCGTGTAGCCGAAGCGCAACAACCCAAGGTCCCCGCGCAACAAGTCCCGGCTCCACCCAGCAGATTCGTTCGGTCGCTCATTGCAGCGTCACATCCGAGGCGAGGCGGGGCAGGAGACGCCAATGCACGGTCCCATCCAGACGGCGACGGGCGACCAGGAGACCCACGACGTCGTCGAAGACGCTCGTCGCGGGATCGATCGCACTGGTATCGAATCCGAGGAAGTCCCGGATCACCACGTCCACCGTGCCGGTCCCGTCGTCCGCGGTCGCGACGAAATCCCCGTCCACGGTCAGGGTATCCGTCACGTCGGCCGCGGTGATCCGGACCAGGCCTGCATCAAGCCTCCCATCCCCGCCCGCGAGGGCGGCGTTTCCCGTGGTGACGTCAACGGCAGCGGGCACCGTGACCTGCTCTTGCAAGAGGGAGACATCCCGAAGCTCGACAACGGTGCGCCCGACTTCCACTCTCGTGGTCCCGCGGAGGCGCACGCTGTCTCCGGGCAATAGAGGTGTATCCGACACGGTGAACGCCCTCAGATTCAGACCTTCCTGGCGGATATGCACCGCGTCGTTCCCGCCGGCCGGGTCCACCGGGTTGAGCACGATTCCCTCGGCCGACACGTCGACTCCGGACCCGAGGAGCTGTATCTCGGCGACGCTGCGAAGCGAGAAGGTCCGCAGGACCAGATCGGACGGGGCCCGGGGGAGGACGCGCCAGGTCAAGTCGCCGCTCTCGTCCCGGGTCGCGACAAGGAGGCCGACGGCCTGCTCCACGACCGCGAAGGTCGGTGAGACCAGCGACGGATCGAAGCCGAGAAGATCACGGAGCACCATCTCCACCGGACCGCTGCCGTCGTCCACCGACGCCACCAGCCCGTCGTCCACGGTCGTCGTGTCCAGGATCTCGCCCGAGCGAACCCGGACCAGGGCCGCGTTCAGCGTGCCCCCGTTCGCCGAGGCCGCCGTGGCGGTGCTCAGATCCACAGGTCGGGGCACGGCGGCCAACTCCCTCAGCAGGACCGCCTTCACGTCGGTCAGAACGGGGAGGCCCGCCTCCGTCGCGGTCTGGCCCTGGAAGCGGACACTGTCGCCAGCGAGGAGAGACACGCGTTCCACTGAGGTGGCACGAAGATAGGTGTCGCCCTCCCTCAAATGGACCGCGGCGTCCCCCAGTGGCTCGCGGCGATTGAGCACGATTCCGTGAGTGAAGACGCGCCGGCCCGGTTCCAGGCCCTGGACCTCGGCGAGTGTCCGGACCGGGAACGAGGTTCGGAACCGGGTGACCACGGTGTCACCCGCGCCAAGGACGAAGGACTCCTCGTCGAGGCCGAACACCTCCAAGCTGTCGGGAAGGGTCGCGGAATCCACGGCGAGTCGATACGAGCCGACGGGCACGCGGCGCATAGAGAAGACGCCGGCGGTGTCCGTCGTCGCCGAGGCGATAGGTCCTCCACCGGTGGCGGCGACGACGTCCACGCCCAGGTCCTCCATCGGAACGTCGGGCGCCGTCACGCTCCCGCTCCCGTCCGTGTCCACGAAGACGTCGCCCAGCACCGTCCCCGTGGCTTCGATCTCGCTCGTCTGATCTTCCAGGATCAGATCGTCGCAGCCGGGCAGGAGCAGAAGGGCCGCACCGGCCACGAGACCGACCGCGCAGCGCGTCCTCCTCACGACCCCCCCAACCGGAAGCCGAAGCGGATCCGTCGGCCGGAGCCCGTCGGACGCAACGACTCCCCGAACGACGGGTTCACGATCGTGGGCACCTCGATCGTGCCCGTCTCGGGATCGGTCTCGAGGGCTGCCGCCTCGTCCACGAGGAGGAGCGCGGCGTCCCGGGAGCCGCTCTCGGCGTCCACGAGGTTGAGGCCCTCCACCGTGATCCGGAGCGGAGCTCCCCGAAGCTGGAAGAGCACGGCCGCCAGCCGCGCGTCGAGAGTGTGAACGTCCGGGTTGCGGCAGGCGTTCCGGGGCACGAACCGCCCGATCGACGAGGTGACGCACGCCCATTCGCTCCCCAGCGCCCCTATCTCCGGAAGGTCGGGCACGAAAGCGGGGTCGTTCCGTCCCGACCCGTCGCCGTTCACGTCCACCCCGGTGGCGTACGTGGGGGTGAACGGCCGTCCGGAACGGAAGCGGTAGAAGACACCGATTTCCACGCCCTCGATGACCGGCAAGGCGGTGCTCGCACCCGTCACCAGCCGATGGGGAACGTCGAAGTCCGAGGTACCCACTTGCCATTCCCGATCGAGAGGCACACCGAGGCTGGGGTCGACTCGCGCTTCGGGGCTGCCCACCCCGGCGCCGATCCAGTTGTCGTCGGTCTGGGAGTACGTGTAGCTGGCGAAGATGTTGACCCATGGGGTGGCGTGCTCGACTCCGACGGTCACGCCGGCGTACTCGGACCACCCGTCGGAGCTCAGCCCCCAGACCGCGTCGAATTCGGAGAACCGCCGGTCGGAGCCCGGTAGGGGCCGGACCAGACCGCCGATTTTCACGAGCTCTCCGTGGACGGGCCGCCCGTCCGTGGATTCGGTGCGCGGCCCGACGGCGAGGTTGAGGTCCTGTCTCCGAAGGAGGAAATCCGTTCGCCGGAAGCTTCCGGAGATCCGCAAGGTCGTCCCCGTGTCCAGAATCTGCTGGAAGGAGATCGTCCCGCGAGCAGTCCGCGGTGCTTCTAGATCCGGCCCGGGCAGGGCCAGCAATGTCCCCTCGTGCGACAGGGCGGGACCGGACGGGGCGTCGGGCCACGCCCCGAGGTCACCGAGCGCGCGACGACCCCGCACCGCTCCAGAGAGCGAGATGATCTCGTGCAGGGCCGCGGGATCGAACCGGTCATGGTCGGCGGCGAAGGCTCCCTCGAGGAAGGTGGTGCCCTCCCCGGTCAGATCCCACGAGATTCCGATCCTCGCCCCGAACTTGCTCAACCGATTCGGCAGATCGGCGTTCCGAAGACCCGTGAGCTCCTCCCAACGGGCGTTCGGTGCCACGTCGTCGTCCGGAAGGAATTCCCACGCCCAGCGAACCCCCGACATGAGCCGAAACTCGCGCTGTGGCTCCCACGTGTATTGAAGAAACACTCCGACCTCGGGCACCGAGAACGACGTGGGCAGCACCGGACCGGACAGACCCACGTAGCCGCCCTCCCGGGCTTCCAGGCTCGAGGGGTCGGAGAAGAAGAACTCTCCGTCGCTGCGAAACGCGTACTCGTACTCGTGAGACGGTAAGGTCACGTCGGCACCGAGCTTGACGCCGTGCTCGCCCAGCTCCGCGTGGAGCGCCGACGTCCCCGTAAGGGCGCTTCTCAGGATTCGACCGTCGAGGCCCGCGTCATGACCGAGCAGCGCCCCGGACTGGACGAGTCGCGTGGGCGGCAGCGAGGCGTCGAACTCCTGGCCCGCCGAAGATCCGAACGAGCGCTCGCTACGGGAAAAGCCGGCCCGGAGCTCCAGCGACATCCGGGACGTGACCCGGGAGATGATCGACGTGGCTCCCACCACGTCGGTGCCGAGGAAGGAGGGAGCCAGTCCGTAGCGGGCCGGCGCTCCGAACAGCCTGCCTCCGGCGGCCTCCACGTGGGAGACGCTCACCCGGGCCAGGACGTCCGTCTCGGGGGAGAGGTTCCAGTCGAGCCGGGTCAGCCCGGAGACGTTCCACGTGTATTCGGTCCACGGGTCGCCGACGTCCCCGAGAACCCCCGTCCCGTCGCCAGCGAGCACGCTCGCCACGGACCCGCGCAGAGGAGGCGAGCGGGGCGTCTCCACGTTTCGACCCTCCACTGCCATGAAGACCCGCGAGCTGTCGCCGGCCAGCGGAACGTCCCTGGTGACCCCGCCCCAACCCGACAGCGCCGTCGGCGTGGTGGGCGCCGAATATCCGTCGCTGAACCAGAGCGCGTCGATCGAGCCGCTGCCGAAGAGGCTGCCGGCCGGGCGAGTCCGTGCGCTCCGGGTGTCCGCGGCCATGTAGCCGCCGGCGGCACCGGCCCACTCCACGTCCACCGGAACGTCCATCAGGTGCAGCTCCCGCAGCGCCGTCCTCGGGACACCCATCTCCTGAAGGGACCCGCTGTCCCGGAACGGGTGGCGGGCCGGCGTCATCGGGATTCCGTCGAAATACACTTCCGTGAGTCGACCGGGGAGGCCCTGGCTGCCCATCGAACTGTCCCATTCCGAAGACCGGGCGGCGAGCTCGGCCACGCTCCGGTGCAGATCGGGAAAGGCGTCGAGCTCGTCCTGGGCGAGCCTGTGGCCGCCCGTGCGAAAGAAGCGGAGGGGAGCCGCCCGCCCCACCATCACCGTGTCGACTTCCTCCACGGGTGGATCCGCGAGCGTCAGTCGAACCTGAAGCCTCGCCGCCTTCCCTGGCTGAACCGAGACCGAACGGTAAAGCCGAGGCTCGTACCCCAGCGCCTCGACACGGACCTCGTACGTGCCGGGAGGAAGCGCCGATATCTCGAACGCCCCCGTGCGACCCGTCTCCGTCCACCGGCTCGTTTCGGTCAGGATGTCGGTGGCCGTCACGAGCGCCTCGGAGAGCGGACGCTCATCCTCGGTCAGCACGGTGCCGCGAACCTCGCCACGTACGATGCTTTGACCCGCAACGGCGCCCGGTGCACAAAGGCACGCGACGACGAGGTGGAGCACGAGGGCGACAACATGGTCTCGGAGCGTCGGATTCATCCTGGTCGGTGAAGCGTCGCTGCGGGTTCGTGGCCGCGACCTCTCCCGAGGGGAGCGGTCGGCTTCGGGTCGACCGCGAATCTAACCGGAGAGCAGAGTCGGCAGCCAGGCTGGACGATCGGCGTCAAGCGCGTGGATCGAGCAGCGACGTGCCCGCCGGGACGCTTCGCCGATCGGCTCACGGGCCGGACGGATGCATCTCAAGATCCGTACCAGGAGGGTGACGCGGCTCGACGGACGAGCGGTCGGCGCAACGAACACCCCCTTCGCGTGCCTTCGGTGGCGTGGCCCGCCCTTCAGGGGGGCGATGCGGCCGGGACGTCGCGCGGGCCGCCTTCGTCGCCCGGCCGGGCGCCGGCTGTCACGAGGGCGTGCCGGGCGATGCGCCCGCCCAACAGCCCGGCGAACCCCGTCAAGTACTCCGTGAGGGACGCGGCCACGACCGGCGTGAGAGCGGGGCCCGCCGCAAGCCCCACCCCGAGCAGGCCGGCGGCGGCCAAGAGGCCGGGTAGTGAAGACGTCCACCAACCCAGAATGAGCCCGACCACCGCGAGACAGAGGTGGTCCACGGTGCGGAGGGCCCATTCCGGCCAGTGGCCCGAGTAGTGCAGCAGGGACCATACACGGCCGGGGGTGTGGCCGAGAAGAACAGCCTTCCGGTCGCCCACGCCGACCCGATATCCACCGCTCTCGCCGGCCGTCGCGAGGACCGAGACGGTGTCGCCCGGCTGGACCCCCGCGAGACCCCCACGAAGCCGATGGTCGGGGCGATCCAGGCGAATCGCGTCGGCGCGGGTCCGCACGGATAGGACGAGATCGTACTCCTCGACGCCCAGCAGGAAGAGGCCTCGCTGGCGATCGTCCGCGACGGCGAAGATCGGAGCCAGAGAGGACGGTGTCGAGCCGGCCACGAAGCGGACCGTCATCGGGGATTCCCCTTGCACGAAGCGTGCGAGGGCTCGCGACCGACCCAGGTATCCGTTGTCCAGCCGGTCGTCTCCGATGCGGACGTCGATGAGCCGACCGTCATACGTCTCCAGCCCTCCGAGCTCCGGCGTCCACTGACCGAACACGGGGCGATCCGGAATCGCCGGATGGAACAGGGCGACGGATCCGAGCAGGGCCGCGCCGACGAGTAGAAGGCATGCTCCGGACAGGGGTCCGGACGTCCGGGCCGCAATGAAGCGGAACGGCCGGGCATGGTGGAAGGCGAAGAGCCCTGACGCCGCCCCCAGCGAGTTGAACGCGAGGTCCCCCAGCGTCGAGTAGCGCCCCGGAATCCAGAGCTGGCTGGTCTCGATGAGGAAGGAGGCCAGCCCGGCGAGGGCCAATGAGGGCCAAAACCCCCTCGGCGGAAGACGAGCCAGGAGCGCCCCCAGCGGCACGAAGAGCAAGAAGTTCAGGAGCGCGTCGGCGAGTCCTCTCTCGCCGCAGATCAAGCAGAGGGAAGCCGGGTCTCCTCGTCGGCCCACGACCTCGACGGGAGACATCGTCACGAAGAGGAGGAGGCCCGCGTAGATCAGGACAGACGCGACGAGTGCGGCCCTCCCGGACCGGCTCGACTCCTGGTACGGAGCTTGCTCCTCCCAACCGTCCAGGCGATTCATGTCGGGGGTCGGGCCTCGGATCCGTCCCCTCAACCTTCTGTGCCCTGCCGATGCGAATCCTCACCGTCAGCTACGAGTTTCCGCCTCTGGGCGGAGGCGGCGCCCGCGTGGTCTACGGCGTCGCCCGGGAATTGACGCGTCGGGGGCACGAGGTCGACGTAGTCACGATGGGTTATCCGGGCCTTCCTGCGGAGGAGGTCGTCGACGGCGTGAGGGTCAGGCGTGTGGGACAGCCACGAAAGAGGCCCGACGTCTGTCACACGCGAGAGATGATCCGTCATCACCTGAAGGCGATACCGGAGCTTCTGGACCGGATCCGGCAGGGTCGATACGACGTCAATCACACCCACTTCATCTTCCCGGACGGTGTCGCTTCCGCCGTGGCACGCTGGAGGACCGGACTCCCGTTCGTGGTGACCGCCCACGGCTCGGACGTGCCGGGATACAATCCCGACCGCTTCCAGTTCCAGCATCGCCTGCTCTCGCCGGTCTGGAGACGGGTCACGGCCTCGGCCGACGCGATCGTGTGCCCGAGCCGGCACTTGGAGACCCTCGTGCGCCGCCAGAGAGCGGGGGCTTCGACGCTCGTCGTTCCCAACGGGATCGATACGGACCGGTTCACTCCCCGGCAGCAGCCCGGCGGTCGTCGGGTCCTCGTGGTCACGCGGATGTTTCCTCGCAAGGGCGTGCAATACCTCCTCCGAGCGCTCGAAGCGTTCGACCTCCGGGCACGCGTGGACATCGTGGGGGATGGCCCGTACCTGGACGAGCTCCGGGAACTGGCTTCCCGGCTCCGGGTGGACGTCCGGTTCCGTGGCTGGCTGGACAACGACAGCCCGGAGCTTCGTCGGCTCTTCGAGCGAGCGAATATCTTCGTCTTTACGTCTCATAGCGAGAACTTCCCCATCAATCTCCTGGAGGCCATGGTCGCCGGGTGCGCGATCGTCACGTCGGACACCAGTGGATGCGCGGAGGTCGTGGGAGACGCCGCCGTCCTGGTGACACCCGGAGACGTGGTGCAGCTCGGTCGCGCTCTCGAGCGTCTGCTCGAGGACCCGGAAGAGTGCCGGAAGCTCGGGGCGGTGGCGAGAGATCGCGTGGTGTCGCGCTTCAGCTGGCCGGCGGTTGGCGCCCGCTACGAGGAGGTCCTCGCGGCACGGGCACGCCCGTCCGCCCGAGCCCTCGGCTCACCGCCGGATGCCTGACTCCACCCGGCCTCTCCACGCGGAGGTGTGGGCGTGGTGGATCGTGGTGGGACTGGCCGATGCGGCGTTCTACCTCCACCCCTTCGTACCGGCCTGGCTGGGGCTCATCGGGCTTCCATGGGCCGCAGGCGCCATGCTTCTATGGGCTGGAGAGAGCCGTCGGCTCGCCGCCCGGCTCGCCCACGTCCTCAGCGACGCAAAGCTCCGCGTGGCAGTGGCCACCCTCTTCCTGCTCGTGCTTCTCGTCTTCGGGCCCGGCGGCGTCCTCGCCGCGGGAACGTGGGGCGGCCTCCTTCTCCTGGGCCTGGCGTGGCTGACGACGGCCGAAACGGTCCGTTCGGTGGTCCTCCGTCTCGGACTGCTGTCGATCGGTCTCTTCGCCGCGTGCGGGCTGGCGGAAGCCTTGCTCCGGATCCCGCCGGTGGCCCGCAGCTGGGGCTCGCCCGCGGTGCGGGAAGCGTGGCAGGAACGATACGACGACGTGGCGGAGCGCAACATCTTCGGGCTCCGGACTCCCTATGAGCGGGTGGAGAAGCCCGACAGCGCGCTGCGGATCGCCGCCCTCGGCGATTCATTCACCTGGGGGATCATGATCCCCGAGACGGACAGCACCTGGCCGGCACGGGTCGAGCGGATACTGCGAGATCGCAAGCCGTCGACGCACCTTCAGGTACTGAACCTGGGAGAAGGAGGCTACACGGCCGCGAACGAGATCGAGCGGATGACCCGCCTGGGCTGGCAGTTCGACCCCGACATCGTACTGATCCAGTTCCTCGTGAACGACGCATATCCCAGCGCGCCCAACTTCGTGACCTATCGGGACAGCCTGTTCCCGCCGGTGAGCCTGGTGCCGGTCCGGTTCCGGGAGCACGGCCTGGCCGACGAGAGCGCGCTCCTCTCGTTCCTCAACCAGACCGTCCACGCGCTCCGAATTGGCCCGGACTCGACGCGCTACGACATGCTCTACTCGCCCGATTGGCCGGGTTGGAGACAGCTGCAGGAGGCCTATCGCGAGCTAGCGGACTCTGCGGAGGTCCGGGGGGTTCCCGTAGGCCTGGTGATCCATCCGATGCTCACTCGGGGCCGGTGGACCGCGGAAAGCCACCCCCACGCCGACATTCACGCGAAGATGGTCCGCCTGGGGCGGAACCTGGGCTTCGAGGTGCTGGACCTGACGCCGACCTTCGCCGAAGAGGGTGAGCCCGGGGAATACTGGTGGGCGGAGCCTTGGGATTCGCATCCGAACTCCGCGGCCCTCGCCATCGTGGCGAGACGGGTCGCCGACTTCGTCGAGGAGGAGCTGTGGTCGCAGGGTCTCGTCAGCGCGGCGAACCCCGGTTCGCGCTGACCGGCCGCTTCCTTCGCGGTCTCACATTTCAGGCTCGGCCGGTGACAGGCGCTCGTCGAGCAGGCTTCGATACAGCTCCAGGTGGCGGTCGACGCTCTCCGCCACGCCCCACCGGGCGGCGACGAAGCGCGCCCCCGCCTCTCCGCGCTCCCTCCACGCGTCGTCTTTCAGCAGCGCCCCCAGGCCGGACTCGAAGTCACCATCCTCGACGTGGTACCCGAAGCGGGACGCGAACCCGTCAGGGTCGAGGGACGAGAGAATCGCGACTCCATGGGCCGCCGCTTCGATGAAGGTGTAAGGAAGTCCTTCGCGAGCCGAGGCGTTCACGAGGATCCACGCCTTCTCGTAGTACTCCGTGATGCCCGGCGATCCAAAGCGGGGGACGAAGCCGGGCATCTCGAGGTTCGGGACCCCCCCGTACTTCTCGCGAAGCTGACGATCGTAGCCGGCCTCGTGAGCCCTGCCCACGGCGACGAACCGGACGTCCGGGAACCGAGAGGCCAGGTCAAGGAAGACTTCCAGGCGCTTCCTCCGATCGAAGCGCCCGACGAATAGTATCGTCGGCCGCTCGGCCTTCCGCGGCTTCTCGACGGGAATCTCCATGGGAGAGGGTACGAAGCGAGGGTGGACACCGTCCCCGTACAGTCGCCGAATTCGAGGATGAAGGGCGCCGGGTGCCGGGGTGAGCACGGCATCGGCCTTCCGGACCGCGCGCTTGATCAGCGGACCCGCCTCGTAGAAGAGGAGCGCCGGTGCCAGCAGGCGTCGCTTCCACGAGCTGTAGTACAGCTCGGTGAGATGGGCCTTCCAGTCCCGGGGATCCCGGCAGGTCACGACATGAACCGCGTCGGGCACCGCTCTTTGGGCCAGCAGGGTACCGATCGTCGGCTCCTGGGAGTGGTACAGGTCGGCCTCGACCTCCCCGTAGATCTTTCCCGAAAGCAGGGCTTCGACTCGCCCGGTTCCGTACACGGTAATCCCGTCCAGCTCTTCGACGCGACCCTGACCGTGCTCGCCGCGCCGGGGAATGACGGCGACGACCTCGACGCCCCGCCGCGCCAGCTCTCGCCCCAGGGCGCGGGTCGCGGTGCCGAAACCGCCGATCTTTCCCCACTCGGCGATCTGGCTGCTGATCAGACAGATCTTCACGGTCGAACGTGTCCGGTCATTCTCGGCTTCGCTCCGTTCGATAACCCCGGGGAGGGGGAAGCACCGGAAGGGACGTGCCTCCGGACCCGAAGTCCCGCGGTCACCGCGTCAACGACCCCCGGTGACGCGGTCTCTCCCGAAGTCCACGTCCCTCGAGGGCGAGAAAAGAAGATAGCCCTGATAGACGCCCCCCACGCCCGCCGCGACGAGAAGTCTGCTGAAGAGGAGGAGGCCGAGGGCGATCGCCCTCTCCGCCTCCACGCCGTAGAGCCCGAGCACCAGAACCAGCACGCCCTCTCGGACCCCCAGATTCGCGAAGGAGATCGGAAGCAGGCCCAGAAGGAGGATCGCGGACTGGACCCAGATGATCGTAGGAAGCGGAAGACCGAGCGAGAGCGCATGGGCCGCAGCCCAGAATCCGAGGATGGAGATCGCGAAATCCACGAGGCCGGCCACCAGGAAGCCCGCGTGTTGACGGTACGTCATTCCACGTAGTCCTTCCAAGGCCCGGAGCACCTTCTCCAGAACACTCTCGACACGGCCGGGAGCGATCCGGACGAGGGACTTGAGGACCCGGTCGAAGGCCCCGGCCGTCCGGCGACTCAGAGCCAGCGCCATTCCCCCGGCCATCCCCAGCAGGGCCACCCCCGCGATGAGCGGCAGCGGGACGCCGGGCAGAGGATTGGCGAGCGCGAGGGCGATCCCTCCCACCGACAGAGGCGCGATCAGCAGAACGAAGCGATTGTAGACGATCGAGTTGAAGACGATCGCGCCGCGTCCGGTCTCGTCCGCGAGGACTTTCCACTTCGCCGCGCCCGCGACCACGTCACCGGGCATGACCAGCGAGTACATCTTCGACAGCGCGTTGATCAAGGCGATCTTCACGAGGCCGACCTCGGTGCCGGCCCGCTTCAGCACCGCGCGCATGATCCCGGCTTGATACAGGTGCGCCAAGATCATGATCCCGTACATGGCCAGGAGCCAGTCGACCCGGCTTCCGACGAGAGATTCCAGAACCGAACGGGAGTCCGCGACCCGGGAGAACAGCAGCCCGAGCAGAAACGCTGCGAGGGCCAGCTTGAGCAAGATCGTGTAGCGCCTCCGGAAGCTCATGGGAGGGACTCCAGACCTGCCGAAAGGGCGCTCTCGAAGGCCACGAAGGAGACGGTGTCAGGGAGATGGACGAACCGACCGATCGTTTCGCCGAAGCCACCAACCGACGAACACGAGACCGAAGAGGAGCAGGGCGCCGCTCACCAGGCGACGTTTCCCGGATCCACCAAAGAAATACACGATCCCCAGCAGCCTCTCGCGGGCACGCCGGAGACGCACCTGCCGAACCGCCGACGGCCCGGGCGTCACCGTCAAGATGCTCCTCCACGACTCTCCGGTGTCCCCNNCCCCGGAGCTCCAGATCACATCCTCGCCGAACCCGTACACGGTCTCGTTCGACGCGAAGTTCGGTGAGAAGACCAGAGGCGGGCTGAGAGGCGCGGGAAAGCCGAAGGGATTCCCGAGCTCGGGCGCGTCTCCGCCGACGAGGGAACCGATCCACTGGAACGAGTCACCCCCGTCCGTCGAGCGAAGGATCCCCTCCCCTCGGGCCAGAACCAGCACCACTCCCTCCTGCTCGAATGCCGGTGATAACGCGAGTCCTGAGATCACGGGCGGCCCGCCCCGTTCGGGGAGCCTCAGGCGGTCGAACGACCGGCCCCCGTCCCGCGATCGGAACAGACCGTCGACGCCTGCCGCGAACACGGTCCGATCCTCCCCGAATCGAGGCGAGAGGACGACCCAAACCACGGACGCCCTCCGGCACTCGGCACGCAGCTGCTCGGCCCATCGATCTCCAGCCCGCTCGTGAAGCATCGCCCGCCTCGCGGGCGGGCTTGCTGGCTCGAGACGACCGAGGTCGAAAACCTTCGCCCAGTGCTCCCCACCGTCCAGGCTGCGGTACAGGCTCCCGGTACCCGCGGCGAAGACCGTGCTGTCCCGCCGGAACTCGGGAGAGGCCGCGAGAGCGTTGACCGCTTCCGGAAGCTCCGCGATGCGACGGAAAGCCCCTCCCCCGTCGGTCGAACGAAGCACGACTCCACGATGCGTACCGACGAGGATCGTGCTGTCCGACGAGAAATGGGGAGAGAACTCGCCGACGAGTCCGTGCGTGACGCTCAGCCAATCGGGATCGTCACTCAGCTTCACCTGATCCCATCTCTCCGCGCCCGGCTCCTTGCGGAGCCACCGGTACCAGGTGGAGGTGTACATCGCCGCCCGGCCGGCCGGGCCCATGACGAGATGGATGTCGAACAACCGCGTGAAGCCCACGGGGCGCGCGTAGTCTTCGGCCCCTTCGTTCACCTCCTGCCAGCTCCGTGCTCCGTCCGTCGACAGATAGGCGCCCCACAGATAGGACGTGACGCCGACGACGTCGGTGCCGTCCGGCTGCGACGCCACGTCCATCCCCACGACCACAGTTCCCTTCAGAGTCGTGACCTGCTCCCAGCCCCGGAGAGGAGCCCCGGAACGATACAGTCCGGTATACCCCGCCAGGAGAAAATACCCCCGGTCGTCGGGCTGCGAGACGAAGACGACCTCGCTGAAGTGCGGACGCCCCAGATCCAGCGCCTGCCCGTCCGTGGACGTGGAGGCGTGGCAGGGCCGCCACTCGCCATGGCTCTCGTCGGGCCCGCACCAGGGTCCGTCACCCTCGCGCACCACGACCAGCCGGGGGCCGCTACCCGCCCCGCCCTGTCCGACGTGGATGCTCCGGATCGGCTGTGGCGGTGTTCCGCTCCACAGCGTGGATTCGTGCAGTCCCCCCGGCCCGTAGTCGACGCGCCGCACTTCTCCCGTCGCCAGCCCGAGCAGTAGACGTCCAGCTGCTCCGCCCTCGGCTTCCACCGTCCGGATGGCCGAGACGCGCGCCGATCCGTTCGTTGTCCCTAGGCGCACCGCCTCCTCGCCGTCCCACGGGAGCCGGAAGAGCTCCCCGACATCCGTCGCGGCGAAGAGGTCTGAGCCCCCTCTTCCCAAGGAGATCTGATCCACCACCGGGTCCCCGGGCAGCCATGGAACCCATTCTTCACCACCATGGGAACGCAGCAGCGCGCCCGAGGCCGTGAGGACCGCGAGCGCGTCACTTGAACGGGACGAGACCCTCACCGCGGAGATCTCCGCCCCCTCCGGGACGATCCCCAGCGACCGCCACGTGTCCCCCGAATCTTCGCTCCGGAAGACCTCCCCCCCCAGGGAGGCCACATAGACCACCGACGGGTCCGACGGCGCCACCGCTACGGCGAAGAGGGGATACCGATGCCGGAGACCCGCGGTCAACCGGTCCCAAGTGCGTCCATGGTCCAGCGACTTCAGCAGGTTTCCACGCACCGTCACGTAGAGCACGACGCCCGCCGGCCCCGTGTCGGCGACGGCCACGTCGTAGATGTCGTCATGCGGCGTGTGGCCCCGGGCCGAGGGGGCGTTCACGAGCGACCCGAGCGCGCAGCCGGCGAGAACGGCGACTGTGACTCGAGCCGGTGCTACCACGCGGAGGCGGCGAGGTCTCGCGCCCACGTCTCCCCGCCCCTCGCCTCCGCCCCTGCGGCGTGCCGCCGGCCCCTCATCCGAACCCCGGGACGATTCGCTGCCGCCCACGGTCTCAACCGTCATCGGGGTTCGTCATCCACGACGACAGGTCCCGTTCGATGAGCTCCTGGAGCGCTCGCACGTCCTCCGCGTACTTCGAGCGAAGCGTTCTCTTCAGATCGTCGGGAAATTCGAGCCCCCGTTTGGGCTGCGTGATGAAGAAGCGGCTGAGGCGCTTTCTCAGCCGCTTTCCCAGCACGGGCCGGAGCAGGTCTTTCGCCCAATTCGTGCGGGTCCAGACGAACCGGAGCAGCGGATTTCGGATCCTTCCCGAGACGTTCAGCGAACGACTCGTGTCGGGCTCGAAAGCCGGATCGACACCCACGAAGCGAAACAGCGATTCCAGCAGCCACCGGGGCCGGTCCCGAAGGTCGTCGTACAGAAACACGCGAATCTGCTCTTCGGGAAAGTGGGCGTAATACTCCTTCAGATGCCGAGCGTAGAATCCCCGCTGCAGATACAGGCCGAGGGCCCAGTTTTCACGAATCCTCCGATCCTCCTCGGCCAACGCCTCTTCGAGGGAGTCGCAGGGCTCCCAGCCGTCCCGAACCCGAAGGGCGAAGTCTGATAGGGCCCGGTCGACCGGATCTCTCAGAATCGCCACGATCCGCACCCGGGGGATCCGCTCGTAGATCCGACGGGCCGTGCCGGGGGTAGGAAGATACTTGGGTGAAGACTCGCCCCGAGCGATCGCTTCCGCTCCCGGCTCGAAGAGCGCCAGATAGTCCTCCTCCCGGTACACGCTGTCCCGGGCCGTCATGTCCGCTCCGGGTCCGGGACCGCCGAAATCCGGCGGAGAGCCGCCGAAGAGAAAGAAGTTCGGCTCCTTCACGGCGCTCATGTAGACGTCCGGGTGTTGCGCCAGGTAGCTGTGCAGCGAGGTGGTGCCGGAGCGGGGAGCACCGATCACGATGAAGGTCGGCCAAGGCACGGGTGCCACGTCCTCTCGGGTGCTTTCTCTCGTCTGGAACCGCTTTGAATCCCGGATCACGGGCCTGGGATGGAAAAGAAGGACACCGCCTGGGAGCCTGATTCGCGGGGAACTTCTTCCGGGAAGCGTGTTCCGCGAGCGGAGGCGGCCAGGCGGCGCACGATCATCGTATCCCTCCGCTCCTTGCTCAGCAAGGAAGCTCGCGGGTGTCTGGAACCCTCCCCTCCCCTTCCCCACCACCCTCGAGCATCGCCGGCCCGGCACCTGTACATATCGACGGAAACGGAAATATGTTCAGGGTGGCCGGCGAGACCGACCCCGCATCTCTCCCGTGGCATCCCGCTTGCACGACGTGATCCGGTGCAACGGTCCCGCGTGATCCAAAACCCCGGAGTGGACGCCGTGACAGAGCGAGAGAGGCCCGCGGACGTGTCCTTCGTGATGCCCTGCTACAACGAAGAGGAAGTTCTCCGGTTCACCGTCCGGCAACTCCTCGACGCTTTCGAGAGCGCCGGATACGAGCTGGAGCTCGTCGCGGTCGACAACGGGTCCGAGGATCGAACCGGCGAGATCATCCGCGAGTTGCAGCGAGAGAGTCCGGCAGTCGTGCACCACCGGATCGAGGTGAACGAGGGATACGGGAACGGGATCCTCCAGGGAATCGAGCTGTGCACGGCTCCTTGGATCGGCATGATTCCCGCGGACGGGCAAGTGGATGCCCGGGACGTCGTCCGGCTCTATGAAGCCGTGGTCGCGGCGGACCGACCGGTGGTCGGCAAGGTGCGACGCCGGTTTCGAATGGATGGCCTGGTGCGACGACTCGTCTCCATCACGTACAACCTCTTCGTCCGCGTGCTCTGGCCGCGTCTCGGTTCCCTCGACGTGAACGGGAGCCCGAAGATCCTGCCCCGCGAAGTGCTCTCGGCAATGGAGCTCCAGTCCCGAGGCTGGTTCCTGGACCCGGAGATCCTCATCAAGGCGCACACTCTCGGAATTCGCATCCTGGAATTCAACGTCTTTGCCCGCATGCGCGGAGCCGGGCTGTCCCACGTGCGTCCCGCCACGGCCTGGGAGTTCTTCCGGAAGCTCCTCTCGTATCGTTTCTCCCGCGAGCTCAGCGATTGGAAGAAGGGAGTTTCGAGCATCCGACAGGCGAACGTCGGACCGGCCGGGAAGGTGATCGAAGCGGGCCCTCGATGACGCCAGACGAAGCGCAGGCCTCCGCCGATCGGGTGATCTCCGAAGAGAAGTCGTCCACCTCCCGCAGATCCGAGCATCGAGTGCGCTCGCGGTGTCGGATCTGCAGGGGCACGGACCTGGAGTGCATCCTGGACCTGGGCGAGATGCCCCTGGCGAACGCGTTTCTCTCTTCGCCGGAGGAGTTCGAAAGCGAACCTCGATATCCCCTCCGCGTCTTCTACTGCGATTCGTGCTCGCTCGTCCAGCTCCTGGACGTGATCGACGCGGAAGTGTTGTTTCGAGACTACATCTATGTTACCGGGACGTCAGAAACGATGGCGGCCCACAACGCCGCATACGCGAATGCGGTCGCCGACACGCTCGACCTCCAGCGGGACGATCTGGTGGTCGAAGTGGCGAGCAACGACGGGAGCCTCCTCAAGTGCTTCCGAGACCTCGGCGTGGCAGTGCTCGGTGTGGAGCCGGCCTCGAACATCGCCCGGCTGGCAGAGGAGGAAGGGATCCCGACCGTCAACGCGTTCTTCGACCGGGAGATGGGTGCCCGACTGCGGGAAGAGCATGGACGAGCGCGAGCCGTGATCGGGAACAACGTCCTCGCCCACGTGGACGACCCGAGGGACTTTCTAGCCGGCTGCCGGGAGCTCCTGAGTCCCGACGGCCGGGTGATCATCGAGGTTCCCTACATCGGAGAGATGCTCGACCGACTCGAGTACGACACGATCTATCACGAGCACCTCTGCTATTTCTCCGTCACCACGCTGATGCGTCTCTTCGAAGCGGTCGATCTTTCCGTCGTCCGCGTCGATCGTCTCCCGGTCCACGGGGGCTCCCTCCGGATCTACGCGGGACACCGGGAGCGCCACCGCGATCACGCGCCCGCGGTACGAGAGATGGCGGAGGACGAGAACAGCCGGTCCTTCTGCAGCCCGGAGCGCTACCGAATGTTCGCCGACGACGTGGCGCGTCACGGAACGGCGCTCCGCGAACTCCTTCGAGGGCTGAGGGATTCGGGCCACACCCTCGCCGGGTACGGTGCGCCGGCGAAGGGAAACACCCTGCTGAACTACTGCAGGATCGGCACGGACCTGCTCCCGTACACGACGGATCGAAATCCGCTGAAAGTGGGCAAATTCACGCCGGGGGCGCATCTGCCGGTGCTTCCTCCGTCGGAACTCCTGGAGCGCCAGCCCGACTACGTTCTGATTCTCGCCTGGAATTTCGCGAGGGAGATCATGGAGCAGCAGAAGGAGTACGCCGCCAGGGGAGGACGATTCGTCATCCCCGTGCCCGAGCCGAAGGTCGTCACGCCATGAAGGTCGTCATATTGGCGGGCGGACGTGGCACGCGGCTCGCGGAGGAGACGGAGGTTCGTCCGAAGCCGATGGTGGAGATCGGCGGCAAGCCGATGCTGTGGCACATCATGAACATCTATGCCGCGTACGAACACGATGAATTCTTCGTGGCGTGCGGATACAAGGGCGAGATCATCAAGCGGTACTTTCGAGACTTCTACGCCCACAACAGCGACTACGTCGTCGATCTGGGAAGCGGCACGGTGGAGGACGTCGGGACGAACAACATCACGTGGAAGGTCGCGGTGATCGACACGGGCCAGGACACCATGACGGGTGGGCGCATCCTTCGTCTGCGACGCTTCCTCGACTCGAGCACCTTCATGGTCACCTACGGCGACGGGGTCGGCACGATCGACATCGAGGCGCTGGTGGCCTTCCATCGAGATCACGGGCGAATCGCGACCGTCACCGCGGTACGCCCCGCAGCCCGGTTCGGTGGCCTGGTCATGGAAGACGACGCGGTCCGTGAGTTCACCGAGAAGCCTCAGACCGGAGAAGGCTGGATCAACGGCGGTTTCTTCGTGTTCGAGCCGGCGCTCTTCGACTATCTGGAAGGCGACGACACGATCCTCGAGCGGGATCCCCTGGAGCGCCTGGCCGAGGACGGGCAACTGATGGCATTCCGCCACGAGGGCTTCTGGCAGCCCATGGACACGCTTCGCGAGAAGCGACTCCTCGACTCCTTGTGGGCCAGCGGCGACCCGCCCTGGAAGATCTGGGAATGAGCGACTGGGCGAGGCACAACGTGTTCGTGACCGGGGCCACCGGGCTGCTGGGTTCCTGGCTCGTGGAGGAGCTCCTCCGGAGAGATGCCAACGTCACCTGTCTGGTCCGCGACTGGATCCCGAGCAGCAGGCTGGTGACGTCTGGGCCGCTCGACCGGGTACAGGTCGTGCGAGGCGAGCTGGAGGACTTCTCCCTTCTTCTGAGGGCTCTGAACGAGCACGAGATCGACACGGTGTTTCATCTCGGCGCGCAGACGATCGTCGGCACCGCCGCGCGCTCCACGCTCTCCACGTTCGAGGCGAACGTCCGCGGAACGTGGAACTTGCTGGAGGCGGCGAGAGCGTGCGGCGAGCTGATCGGTCGAATCGTCGTCGCGTCCAGTGACAAGGCTTACGGGAGCCAGGAAGAGCTTCCATACACCGAGGAATACCCGCTCCAGGGGCGGTTTCCATACGACGTGTCGAAGTCGTGTGCCGATCTGATCTCGTTCTCGTATTTCCACACCTATGGAACGCCCGTGGCGATTACCCGGTGCGGGAACCTCTACGGCGGGGGGGACCTGAACTTCAACCGTCTCGTTCCGGGCACCATACGGTCCGTGCTGAACGGGGAGCGACCGGTGATCCGGAGCGACGGGAAGTTCGTGCGGGATTACTTCTACGTGAAGGACGCCGTGGACGCATACCTCACGCTTGCGGATAGGATGGAGGAGGAACACCTGGCCGGGGAGGCATTCAACTTCGGCAACGAGCGCCCGATGTCGGTGCTGGAGATGGTCGAACGGATCCTGGAGCTCATGGACAGCGAGCTCGAACCCGTGATCCTCGATGAAGCCAGCAACGAGATTCAGGCGCAGTTCCTGGACTGCGAGAAGGCCCGGGAAGTTCTGGGTTGGCAGCCCCGCTTCACGGTGGAGGAAGGTCTCGCGGACACCATCGAGTGGTACTCCGATTGGATCGGTGGGGGGACGGGAGGGCGTGACGAAGCGCGTTCCCTGGCATCGACTTAGAGCCGGGCGAAGGACCGGGCCGCCCCCGGCCTTCGTGGCGGGATGAGCGCTGGAGGCCCGCCGCGACCGCCGGAGCCGACCAGCGGGCAGACGAAGCCTTACATCGACGCTCCCGTCGTGGTGCTCGGGGCGAGCGGCTTCATCGGAAGGTGGGTGGCGCTCCATCTCGCGCGCATCGGGGCTCGCGTTCATGCCCCCGTTCGCGATGTCGCGAGGACCTCCGAGCTGTTCTCCTCCTACGCCATCGACGCGGTGGTCGAGCGAATCGACCTGTCCGCGTTCTCGACGGTGGGGGAATTCCTTCGCCGGGCGCGCCCCGCCGTCGTGTTCAACCTGGCGGGATACGGAGTCGACCGGACGGAGAGGGACGAGAAGACGGCGTTTCGCATCAACGCCCGACTGGTCCGGACACTCGTCCTCGAGCTAGCCGACGCCGACGGACCAGCCTGGCCGGGACAGCGTCTGGTCCACGTCGGATCAGCGCTCGAGTACGGGACCGCGAAGGGTGACCTGGCGGAAGACACCCGAGCGAGCCCGACGACGCTCTACGGCCGATCCAAGCTGGCGGGAACGCTCCTGCTCCAGCGAGCCGCAGAGCGTACGGGGGTGAGAGCGCTCACCGCGCGCCTCTTCACGGTCTACGGCCCCGGCGAACATGTGAACCGTCTGCTCCCTTCGCTGATCGGATGCGCCGAGGACGGTCGCCCTCTCGACCTGACACGGGGAGACCAGGAGCGCGACTTCACCTATGTAGAAGACGTGGCCGAGGGCCTTCTGCGGCTCGCGCTCTCCGGCGCCGAGCCGGGAGCCGTCGTCAACCTGGCCACCGGGATCATCACGCCGGTCCGGGAATTCGTCCAGATCGCCGCGGAGGTGCTGGAGATCCCGTCCGAGCATCTGAGGTTCGGAGCGCTCGCCACCCGATCCGAAGAAATGAGCCACCGTCCGGTCGCCATTACCCGCCTTCGCCGGCTCACGGGCTGGGCGCCGTCCACGGGGATCCGGGAAGGAATATCACGGACGGCCGCTTTTCACCGAAGACGGGTCGAGCGCTAGAGCCCATATCAACGGGCGTGCCGGATGCCTCACCACGAGTCCGAATCGCTCCCGGCGCTCGACCTACGGCTCTCGTGTCCTCCGAAATCGGCGGAACTCATCCGTCTCCCCCCACCGCTCGCAGGGTTCCGAGCATCCAGAACATCTGGAGGGCGTTGTTCACCCAGAGGAGGAGAACGAGGCACGCCAGGAGCACCGGCGTCGCTCTGCTTCGCATAGGATCACCGCCGGTCTCGAGGGGTGCGAGGGCGAGGGCGACGGTCGTGGCGGTCGCCGCGCTCCAGTGCTGACTATAGACGAAGTAGTCGGAGCCCCAGACGGCGTGAAAGACCCCGTTGATGCCGAGGAGAAGGAGGCAGCCCAGGGCGAGAATCCCCTTCCTGCTCGCGAGCCTCCCCCGACGGCGGAGAAGCGCGGCCGCCGGGATGGCGAATACCAGGAGTCCCATCAGAAATTGCGGAACTCGGGCAGGGCGTCGCCAGGGGGGAACGTCCGACATCGTGAACCTGAACTGATACCGGGCGCTTCGCTGTGCCTCCTTCTCCGCTTCGTCCCACGCCGGGTTGATCGTCTGCGGCCTCCGGATGATCGGGGCCGGTGAGAGCGCCTCGCCCACGGCCGCCGGAAAGGTGGCCAGCTTCCGGATTGGTGATTCGGCGTACCAGTCCGAGGCCCACCTGGCCGTTCCCGAGACCGTCGTCGCGATCCCCGGGGAGCGCCCCCNNGCTCGCGGACCCCGTAGACGGCGAGCACGAGACCCAGGTTCGTGATCGTGACGCTCGCCGCGAACGCACTGACGAGCACCCACCCTACGAGCGTCCGGGGGCTCCGCTCCCGATCCAGGGCTGCAAGGAGTAGGGCAAGGGCGATCGCCAGGCCTCCCAGCGCGAAGTGATCGGGCAAGCTCGCGAAGATGAGCTGACTGAGCGTGCCCAGGAGAAACAACCCAACCAGGGCGGCCGAGAGGGGCGCAAGTCCCATGGCCAAACCGACCACGAACACCGCCGCGGCGGAGGCGCCTGAAGCGACGGGCGCCACGAGAAGGCTCAGCGTCCGCCGCGTACCGGGCACGTCGAACTCGACGCCGAGCCTGTGGGGAAGCTCCGTGAGCAGGTACACGGGAACGTTCACGAGATTGCAGAGGTTCGGGTGGACCAGGCTCCGCCCCATCCCCCCGCGGCCGGCGGTGAAGCACTCCAGCCGCACCACCGGGTCGGTGTCGAAGAGGACATTGTACTGATCGAACACGCCCAGGCCTTCCAGGCGGAATGCCAGGACGCCGTTGACCGTCAATCCGCAGCAGAAGAGGAGGGCGACGCCGACCCACGTGGTGGGGCGACGGACGATCCGGCCCGCTGTACCAGCAAGTTGATCCTCCTCCGCGCCGGCGGCACCCGGGATCGCGGGGTCAGCGCCCAGCGACATCGAGCTCGCCTTTCCGAGGGTCACGATCCGGGACCGGACGGTCCTTTCTCACCTTGGTCACCCTTCATCCCCTTCCGTCGGCGGTGGGGGAACGTCCCGTGGTGCTCGAGCCTCCCCACAGTTCAGGCAGAAGACGCGGGTCTGTCCGTCCTCCGCGACGAAGGCCGGCGAACGATCTGCCTTCACCGAATCGAACCATGCCCTCTGGGATGCAGACAGAAACCAGTCGGGCAACGAGGCATTCTCGCCCGAGGTGATCAGCCAGGCGCGGCCCTCCGCCGAGTCGACGGCGGCCTCCGTCTCTTCGGCCGAGGCGAGATAGACCGACCCGATATAGATGTCCCTCGGTCTACCCTCCGGGCCCAGGTAGAGGAAGGGGCGCGCGTCCCAGGGGCTGCGGAGCCAGTAGTCCACCCGGCCCGCGTACACGTGCTGGACGATCGGGTCCTCCGCGATGACGATGTCGCCCTCCGCGAGACTCCGACGGACGTACCGACCCGGGCTCCTGTGATCCGGACGGAACGGCACCATGTGGGTGAACTCGTTCACCGGCTCTCCGTGCTGGAGCGTCGCGACCTCGTGCGCGGCGGCGATCCCGTGGCCGCCGGTCAACCCCGAAATCGCGACGCCGACGCCGACGGCGACCACCACGCCTCTTCGTCTTCCCACGCCGAATCTCTCCATGAGCCTCTCCGTGGCGAAGACGATGAAGGCGGCCGCGGAGAGGATGATGTAGGGGTAGATCTGAAACAGGTAACGAGTGCCGCCCCAGGCCGATACCGTGCCGAGAGCTCCCATCGAGAGAAGCACGGCAACCGCAGCGCACGTCAGGCCCGGTGGCCTTCGGCTCGACGGCACCAGAATCAGCCAGAGCACCGCACCGCCGAACAGGAGGACAAGGCCGGGGAACTGAGACCAGAGCAGCCCGAGGTAGGGGAAGGGAAAGGTCACCAGCCGTCGAAGGCCGTCCTGAGGTCCGAGGCTGACGAGCGCGAACACACCCCATGCCCCCGCCGCCAACGCGAGTCCCGCCAGCGGCGCGCCCGCTCGCCGAAGGAAGTCGGCCCCTCCCTCCCGAGCGATGAGCCAGGCGACCCCGCCCGCGAGAAGCGCGCCCCAGAGGTGGCCCGCGCCGATCAGCCCGCCAGCGACGCCCGCCGCGGAAAGGAGAGCCACTCCCCGTACCCGCTCTCCTCCGGACCATCGGCCCCTCGTCAACCTCCAGCCCACTGTGAGACCGATGAGCGTCCCGATCGCCGCCGTCCCCCACACGAAGCTCTCGATGCCGGGCCCGGAAGCGGTCGGCGCGCCTCCGCCGAGGTCGTAGCCCGGTGGAAGGCTCCACTCCCTGTAGGGCGCCTGAATCAGCGCCTGACTGACACCGTAGGCGACCGCCGCCAGGCCCGGAACCGCGGTGAGGAGCAGCCACGGCGAAACAGCGACCCCCCCCGGAAGGACGAGCGGGATCAGCGCGAACTGGACCGCCAGAAGCCCCAGGAGATGGACCGAGACCGTGACCCCGAACAAGAGCGCGGCCAGCGTTCCATTCGTCCATCCGCCCTCGCGGGCGAAACGCCATGCGTAGTACGCCGTCAGGAGGAAGAAGAAGAGGAACCCGGTGTACATGCGGCCATAGCGGGAGAAGGCGACGTGCCACTCCGAGACGGCGAGGAAGGTCGCCGCGGTGAGCGCCGCCGGGGGTGAGACGAACGCCGTGCCGGTGAGGAGGACGGCCGCCGGGGTCAGGGTGCCGAACGCAGCGGCCGTCACCCGGTACGACACTTCACGGTCCGGCCCGAGGGCCGAGGCGACGCCGGCGTTGGCCCAGGTCAGTGGAAGCGCTCGTCGATAGGGCATGCCCGAGGGCATGCGCGAGCTCTCCCCCGCGAGGACGGAGCGGGCGGAGATCGCGGTGTAGTCCTCGTCGGCGTAAAGGCTGAGGCCACCCAGATCGTGGAATCGGGGGATCGCGGCCACCACGGTCAGGACCGCCGCGAGGAGCAGTCGGGCCCGTGGGCTGAAGCGCGCACTCCGCTCCCGAGGTCCGCCCGGGGAGATCGACTCGTTCATGAGGGAAGACACGGTGGAAGGGGTCGATGCAATTATCAAGCCCGGCGGGCCCTCACGGTACGCGCTCTCGCACCCGGTCGATGGCCGACCGAAGGACCTTCGGAGCCTCGTCTGCCCGGTACGCTTCTTGCTCCACGGGGCAGGCGATCCCTGGGTGCCCGAATCGCCCCACACGCTCCATTTCCGCGCCACCTCGAAAGCTGCCCGATGACGCATCATTTCACGGTGGACGTGGAGGAATACTTTCATCCCAATTCCCTCGAGCGGTGGATTCCGCGCGCCGGGTGGGACTCGCTACGGCGCTCCTCTCCGACGGTGGTGCGCCGCCTGCTCGAGCTGTTGGGACGTCACGACGCTCGAGGGACCTTCTTCGTGCTCGGATGGTTGGCCGAGCGGGAGCCCGAGATGGTCCGGGCCATCGCCGACGCCGGACACGAGGTCGCGTCCCACGGATGGAACCACCGGAGGGTCACGGAGCTGACGCCGGAGGATTTCCGGAAGCGGGTCCGGGCCACAAAATGTCTTCTCGAGGACCTCACCGGAGAGCCCGTCGTCGGGTTCCGCGCGCCGAGCTTCTCGATCGTGGCTGGGTGCGAGTGGGCATTCGACGTGCTACACGAGGAGGGGCACCTCTACGACTCGAGCCTATTTCCCACCGCGGTCCATCCCGGATACGGGTACCGCTGCCCCCGGTATCCACACACGATCAGCCGCTCACACGGGGAGCTGGTGGAGGTGCCTCCTACCACGCTGCGAGTGATGGGGGTGAACCTCCCGGCATCCGGAGGAGCATACTTCCGGTTCTTCCCCTATGCCCTGACGCGAGCGGCATTTCTCGACGCCGAACGGCGGAGGGAGCCCGGTACTTTCTACATCCATCCGTGGGAGCTCGCTTCGGACCTCCCCGATCTTCCGGTACCGTGGCACGTGAATCTGCGCATCCGAGGCCGTTCCGCAGATCCGTGGAGGCGCCTCGACCGGCTTCTCGGGGAGTTTCGGTTTCGACGCATCGACGAGACACTCAACCGGATGGCCAGGAGCGCATGAGCGAGACGCACCCCCGTATCCTCCGATGATTTCCGAACCGGAGATCTCGGTCGTCGTACCCATGTTGAACGAGGAACCGAACGTCCGCCCCCTCGTGAACGAGGTTCGTGATGCCCTCCGGGATCACGACTGGGAGCTCGTCGTCGTGGACGACGGCAGCGACGACGGAACCGACCGAGCGGTGAGGCGGTGCTTAGAGGAGGACCAGCGGATCCGGCTCGTCTCCCTGGCCAGGAGCTACGGACAGTCCACGGCGATGCAGGCCGGCTTCGACCACGCGCGGGGGAAGGTGTTGATCACGATGGACGGGGACCTGCAAAACGACCCCCGGGACATTCCTCTGCTCGTGAAGGAGCTCGAGAAGGGCTACGACCTCGTGGCGGGGTACCGGGAGGCTCGGCAAGATCTGCTGATCACCAGGAAAGTTCCCTCGTGGATCGCGAATCGGGTCATCGCGTGGGTCACGGGGGTGCCCATTCGGGACAACGGCTGCTCGTTGAAGGCCTACCGGCGGGATCTCCTGGATCGACTCAGGCTGTACTCCGACATGCATCGGTTCATCCCGGCTCTCGCGGCGGGCACGTCGGGGGCCCGAATCGCCGAGATTCCCGTGCGCCACCACCCCCGGCTCCGGGGAGAGAGCAAGTACGGCCTCTCGCGGGTAGGAAAGGTGCTCGTGGACCTCGTCACCGTGAAGATGGTGCGCTCGTTTCGGAGCAGGCCCCTCCGGCTCTTCGCGGGAGGGGCCGTGCTCGCGGCGCTCCTGGCGACGTTCTTCGGCGCGGCCACCCTGGTGGCACAGGCACACTTCACGGCCTACAAGGCCCGGTCGGTGGTATTCGCCGGCACCAGCCTCGTCTGGCTCGCCCTCTCCCTCTTCCTCCTGATGCTCGGCCTGGTCGGACAGGTCGCGGTGGGAGAGCGACATCGGAAGGGGCGGGCGATGCCACCGATCCTCCACGAGGTGGAGATGTGAGCGGCTCGGCCCGTCCGCTGGTGCGGGATGCCCGTCTGCGGACCGACGCTTCGGACGTGGTCACGCGGGTGTCCGTAGTCGTTCCCGTGAGCGAGCGACCCCACGACCTGGACCTGATCTACGGGGAATACTCGGCCCCCCTCGACCGAATCGGGATCCCGTTCGAGTTCGTCTTCGTCGTGGAGCCTTGGGCGAGGGAGATGGCCGAGGCGCTCCGTCCCCTGATCGAGGCCGACGAGCCGATCCGGGTGTTCGAGGTCGGGCAGCGCATCGGCGAGGCGGCAATGATCAGCGCGGCGCTGCCCCGCACGAGGGGAGAGGTCATCGTCACTCTGCCCGCGTACCCGCGGATCCGCCCCGACGGCCTCGTCGACCTGGTCCAGAGGGTGGATGAGGGGGCGGACCTCGCCTCCGCCCGGCGAATCGCCTCGGACCGCTCCCTCCTCAACCGACTGCAGAACCGGCTCTTCCACCTGCTCCTGCGTGTCGGGATAAAGAGTGATCTCCGCGACGTAGCGTCGGGAGTACGCGCGATGAGGCGCCAGGTGCTGGAGGAGATCCCGCTGTACGGGGATTTCTTTCGGTTCCTCCCCGTTCTGGCCGAGCGTGAAGGGTTCGAGGTCCAGGAGATCCCGCTGCCGCAGCACCCCGAGGACGCGCGCACGAGGCTGTACTCTCCCGGAGTGTACCTGCGCCGGCTGATCGATCTTCTGGGGCTCTTCTTCGTCTTGAGGTTCACGAGAAAGCCCCTGCGCTTCTTCGGCCTGATCGGTGCGGCGATCTCCGGCGTCGGAGCCGTGATCCTCCTTGTCCTTTTCGTGCAGCGTCTGGGAGGAGAGGGAATCGCCGACCGTCCGATGCTGCTCCTGGGTGTCCTCCTCTTCGTCCTGGGGGTCCAGGCTCTCGGGATCGGCCTGGTCGGAGAAATCATCGTCCATCTCAGCGCGTCGGAGGGGCGGCAGTATCGGGTCAGGGACGAAGGTCGGGAGCGGGATTGATCCGCGTTCTCCATCTGGCCCAGGACATGCGGATCGGGGGCGCCCAGCGCGTCGTCTCGATCCTCTCTCGCAAGACGGACCGAAGCCGTTTCCAGGTGTCCGTTCTCTGCCTCCGGGATTCGGGCGAGTTGGGGGAGGAGCTCCGGAGCTCCGGCGTCCACGTCGAGGCCCTCGGCTACCGTCACGACCGGCCGAACTACCTCGCCTTCCTCAAGGTGGCCGGAGCCCTCCGCAAGAAGCGGATCGACATACTGCACACCCACAACAGCGACGCGCTCCAGATGGGCGTGTTGGGAGCCATGCTGGCCCGGACCCCGACCGTCGTGCACACCGAGCATGGCCGGCAGTTTCCCGACGCCCGCCGTCTCATGATGGCGGAGCGGGTCCTCTCGCGCTTCGTCCACCGGGTCGTCGGAGTGTCCGAGCACACGACTCAAGCACTCCGCCGATGGGTGCGAATTCCACCCGAGCGGCTGCTCACCATTCCGAACGGCGTGGAGGTGGAAAGGTTCCAGGCGCCGGTCGACAGGGAGGCCGTCCGGGCCGCTCTCGGCATCCCACCCCGGGCGCTCGTCCTCGGAATGGTTTCCCGCCTGGACCCACCGAAGCGGCCCGACCTCCTTCTGAGAGCGTTCGCCGAGATCGCCTCGCGGCCCGACGGGCCTGCCGCTTCACTCCACCTGATCGTGGCCGGTGCGGGCTCGCTCCTCCCTGCACTCCGGGAAGAGAGG
>JABAHQ010010576.1_pt1 | contig 29162 bp, 30 predicted proteins | sample 7062091 | NCBI WGS metagenome assembly JABAHQ01 (sample SAMN14534359, study PRJNA622989) | marine sediment metagenome | biome: marine biome [ENVO:00000428]; feature: marine pelagic biome [ENVO:01000023]; material: deep marine sediment [ENVO:00002113] | place: India: Gulf of Kutch | collected... | reverse complement strand
AGGGCGCTCAGGCTACCGACACTACCATCCGTACATAAATCCCTATAGCAAACTAGCACAAGGCCTGAAAATAGAATTTAGAGACGGTAAGGTTCAGTCCCTAAACGAAGTTGAACCAAAAGCAGCCAAGATCAAACCGATGTTTAATGCGGCTCACGGCGATAAAGACCAGATTGGGTGGTTATCGCTGGGCGTAAATCCGAAGGCGGAACCTGGCTATTTTATAGATGGTATGGTGTTGGGTGCCGTAACCATAGGTGTAGGCGCCAACAAAGAACTGGGGGGAAGGAACGACACTGGCCTAGGCTTCGGAGCAACCATGCTCGACGCCACCGTCAAATTGGACGACGAAACCATCATCAAAAACGGCAAGCCAAAAATATAAACAAAAAGAGAGCTGAACTCATAATTTCCTTTGGTGAGAAACCATGAGAGTGCTGAGAAAGCAGGAGATAGAGGACCTTCTGGTCGGTGCCAAGATTCTTGGATGTGGTGGTGGAGGAGAAATAGAGTGGGCTAGACCTCTGATAGAAGAAGTCTATGCCAAAGGAAAGGAGTTCAAACTGTTGGATTCCAATGATCTTCCAGACGAAGAAATATCAATTATTGTAGGAGCGGTCGGAGGTGGAGTGTCAAAAGAGGTTAGAGAGCGACTGGTTGATTTGGAAAAGATGGACGCGAGTCCAGAACTTGTCGCAAAGAATTTACTTAGTGAGTACATCGGGAAGGAACCATACGCTTACCTTGCGAGTGAGATCGGAGCCGGGAATACGATAGTTCCCATGTATGTTGCCGCCATGACGGACAGTTTTGCGGTCGACGCTGATTGTTGTGGAAGGGCCAAGCCCGAGATATCTATATCAACCACAAATGTGATGGGTCTAACCGTGACACCGCTAACAATTGTAAGCCCTTTCGGCGACACGATGATACTAAAGGAGGCAGTGAACGATTCAAGGGCTGAGGATATATGTCGTTACATGGCAACAGCATCCGGGGGTGTATGCAGCGTTGCAAGATGCCCGACTAAAGGAGAGGACCTAAGAAAAGCTATCGTCCCAGGATCCATATCGGAAACAATAGACATCGGGGAACATGTTAGACAGGCAAAAGAGAGCGGCGAAAATGTCGTGAAAGCATTAATGGACGCAACTGACGGGGTCTTGTTGTTCCAGGGGTGTGTCAACTCATTCGAAAGAAAAGAAGAAGGCTCCTTTATGTGGGGAAAAATCGCAATCGACGGCACAGGTGATTTTCAACAGCAAAAGCTTGAGATTTGGTTCAAAAATGAGTTCCTGGTTAGCTGGAGGGACGGCGATTCCTTTGTGACTTGTCCAGATACAATTTGTGTTGTAGATGCGCATTCGGCTGAAGGCCTCTCAAACTGGGGTGACGACTTCAGTAAAGGGAGAATGGTTGTAGTATTTGGAAGAAGAGCACATGATCTTTGGAGAACAGAAAGAGGGTTAGAGTTTTTCTCACCAAAACATTTTGGATTTGACATTGAATATGTGCCACTTGAGAAAATTACAGTCTAGATGGCTTCTTTCCGACAGTTCATGACAAATCGTGATCATCAAAATTCCGAGCTAAGTCAAAGCCTATAGAACTTCTTATGAACAACTTGAATCTGTCTGCGTTACTAGGAAACTTCTAACCCGGCAATACCGTTTGGTTTTCTGGCATGGTTACGTGACTTCGAGGCGCTACTGGATCAAGCTTAGGAGGCTCATGTCAACTTACTTTCTTATGGGTTTATAGTTGAAGTTGAAGCCGAAGTGTTTAGGGCCAAAAAGCTCTATGCCTTTTGGGGTAGTCCATACTTCAGGGGCATTGACCCCTATAACCGCCGCTTTGGTCCCTTCTTCTAACTCAGCGTTTGTTATGGCACGGCCATCCTCGTCTACTATGCATATTAGATCTGGAGATGTCGCTATGACCTCGTCGTCTCTCCAAGCGATAATGTTTTCGTTTTTGATCCATGTCTTAAGTTGATGCCTTTTCCATTTTTCTACGCCTTCATACGTCGCTTTTCCATAAAGGAAGCCTTCTCTATCTTCATGTATGTATCTTTTGACTAGTCCTTTGAACAGAAGGACGCCATTCAAGCACTCCACAAGCTCACTTATTGGGTCTTTCCCAGTCTTATTTGCGTCATGCACTGTTTTGCCAACCATGATACATTTGGATATGGAGCCTCTAATTGCAACTTTCTTTGCGATGCTTCCATGGATGGGTGTATCTACAATGGCCACAGAGCCTCCGGATACCACCGCCAGACTTCTCGCTATACGCTCATAATCCTTCAAGTCTGCGCATCTTTCGATTAATATTATGTTCCCGTTTTCGCTCACTGCAACGCAGGGTAGCAGAGTAACTCCGTGGATGTTAGCTGTTGAGTGTGTTAGCTCCGGGGCTGATCTTCCGACGTAGTCGCCGTCAACTAGGGGTAGATCCATTAAGGACGCTATGTGTAGTGGAATAGCCGTGTTTAATCCTCCCAATTCGACTGCTATAGTTGCGAAGGCTTTTTTTCCAAGCAGTTTTTCCATTCTCTCAAAAGCTACGGCTGCTGGCTCTTCAAACACTCTTCTTTTATGCTTTTTTTCGGATGGAGCTATGCTCCCGCAGAAGTAGGGGCAAACAATAAGGTCATCATCTGACACTTCTTCAAAATCTACGATCATCAGTCTCCGTCCTTGGTCTAAGCTTCTTCGTAGCAAGTTTAACCCCTCACTTGGATTGCCACCACCGCCAGTACCTAATATTGCTGCGCCAATAACTAGATGTTCAATATCCTTCTCGCTCAAGATTATCAACTGTCAACCCTTCTTCAACAGTTTCTATTCAACTAAAAGAAAAACGTTTAGGTCAAGGAATTGAAGAACCATTACAGCACACAGGAAACTGCTGGAGCGGTCTACGCCTCAGAAAATGGTGCGGCCGCCGGGATTCGAACCCGGGTCGTCAGCGTGGCAGGCTGATGTCCTAACCAAACTAGACTACGGCCGCCAAATATCCCAGCTTACAAGTCTAACTAGGCTTCTAAAAATCTTTCTAAGGCTCAATGATTCAGTTGGAAAAGCCCCTATCTCAAGTGCACACATGAGACCTTGAAGCGATTTTGGAATGGTGAAATGTTACTGTCTGTACGCCGACCCCCCGAACCTGTTGGGTGACGTTGGGCTGTGTTCTCGCTAAAGCACATATAGCATATGTTTTGTTGGAGACCGCAAGCACTCAATAGAAATTTAAGTCATGTCCAAAGCGTCCTGAATGTATGTGTGTTCCTTTAGAACGTTTGGCTGCTCGAGATCAAGGGCAAAATTTCGAATTTCTGTAGGACATTGCAAAAATGGCTGGTAGTGGATTCTGCCCATACACCAATACGTTTTACATATAGGCTGGATTTTGTGTCAGAGGGCTAGACCTCTCCTTCGTAATGGAGTTGAAAAAGGCTGCCAACGGGTGATTAGAATCCATCTGTAATCGTGGTCGAATAATTTCGCAGGCGACGATCTCAAGTTCTTCAGGAAGAGGAGGTAACTTCCGCTTCCAAATCAGCATTAAGGTGCCGAGGACCGGACTTGAACCGGCGACAACCCGGTCTTCAGCCGGGTGCTCTCCCAGTCTGAGCTACCTCGGCATCCAACCACCATGAGTCATCATCCATTTTTAGCTTTTCGGGGGTCACCCTTCTCGTATGGGGTTATAAATATGGCTGATAGAACTGCAGCAGTCTGTTGAAGCTCTTAGCCCGTTGTGTGCTCTGTCATTGAAGATGACCTATCCAGCACCCAAGAGCTTTTTCATCCCAATCTTTTCTCTTTGAGCATCCATACATCGGCTCTCGCAATGAACCATTTCCTTATCAGATGTCTAATGAAGCCTCTCCCCGTTGAATCGCCAGAGCACCGGTCTTACAGGATCCCACGGCTTACATGATCACTTCTTCTGTGTCAGCGATCTTCATCATGATGAGTAGTTATCCGTGGTGGCTATGATCAAAGGTTGCACCCCTCTTGTAGCACAGAATACCGATTTCCTCCAAGAGTTTCTGTGTATGGGTCCCCACGAATAACCACCGCCTCATCCTCCCCAAGTTCATGCCCGTCACGATCGATCCAGCGCACTTCACAATCTGTTCGCCCGTGACCATCCAAAGATCACCATTCTCTCTGTAACAGGAAGCAACAGAGGCCTATTAAGCCTATCCAGTACTACACTGGAACACCAAGTAACAGATCCTTTTTTTCGCACATCTGTATTCTCTGTTTTGATCCTCTGACCCTTGACGATTTGCTCTGGCGGAGGAATAGGCGTTCAGTTTACATCTTCTTGCTGAAAAAAGTCTACCCCGCTCTATATGTGTTATATCAGACTTCCAGCCTCTAGAGCAAAGAACCTTTCAGCAGTCTATCTTACTCAGTATTGAACCCTCTATTCTATCCGTAGGTGGAGGGAGCACCCTAATGGTGGGCCGGGCCGGATTTGAACCGGCGATCCTCGCCACGTGAGGGCGATGTCCCTTGGCCTCTCCAGTTAGCCAGCTAGACCACCGGCCCCTAGCTGATTTAGAGGTGGTGAAGGTTTTATACTTTTTGCGGGAAGAATTTGTTTTGGTTCAGGGAGCCCGTTAGTCCAATTTGGGTGGTGTTGAATTCTTATTGGACAGGAGATGGTTCCACGGTAGTTATGCTGGGGCAAACTATGTGACTTTTGCTTTTACACAGATTAAACACGATCGAATAACGTATCCGGTTTTCAGAGTTAGAAAGGCAAGATGGTTATATTTTCCAGTCACAGGGGCTGCAGGCAGCAAGGCTGCTGAGCTGGAGAGCACTCTTTCTAGAAGGTGCTCCTCGGCAGATCCGAATTACGTATTTGACAAAATTTAAGTAGTGGCCTCCTTTCTCTATGGAATTCGATGCGGTAGCCAAATCGCCCTGGTAGTATAGTCCGGTCTAGTATGAGCGGCTGTCGCCCGCTCGACCCGGGTTCAAATCCCGGCCAGGGCGCCTTTTCTGCTTCTAGAATAAAAATCTCGATTTCTTGAAAAGGTTTGTTCTGTTAAAACCAGTGTTGTGTAACTAAATTAAGGAAACGATATTATCCTGTCTAACTGTCAAAACGATGTAGGGAAATCGATGCAGCACACGCAGGATCTGTAACGGGCTGAACAACTCCATCATCAGTGGAGACGGAAGCTTTGTTTTCCAGGACCTACCCCTACATACCAGAACAATTGATCTTTCAGATTTATTGGAAACTGTTATAGGTGGAGTGGCGCAAAATTGTCACTACTGCTAACCGATTGGGTTAACTCGAGAGGGTATTGCCTATCCGGATTCTTGAAATCCGTCTCGATAGAGGAGCGTAGAAAGTTTTTTTCTATCTTTTTGTTCAAAGTATTTTGGAATGCCGATAGGCAGAACTGAGATCACCCTATAATTCTTCGGTATGCTGAGAATTTCCTTTATCTTTTCCTCACTTGAACCCTTCTCGTCCTCCACATTGAAAACTCCTATCCAACATGAGCCCAATCCAAGACTGTGGGCGGCAAGGGCCATATTCTGGGTTGATGCTGCACCATCTTCGATGAAATGGTAAGGATCCTCTTCCGAGTCAACGCAGACTATGATACTGATCGGGGCTTCGTTAATTCCTAAGTTAAAGACTGTGGGCACATGTTGACTGATACGCCTTTTTAAGCTTTGATCTTCTATCAATATGAATCTCCAAGGCTGTCTGTTAAGCCACGAAGGCGCCCACCGTCCCGCCTCCAAAATTGCTTGGATCTTATCTTCCTCTACCGGGGCCTCTTCAAATCTTAGAATGGTTCTTCTATCTTTGATAGCATCAAGAACCTGATTCATCGCAATCCTCTAACCTATGGCATATAGCTATAAGAGATTCTTTTTGTATAAGACTTTTTTTGAATCGACGAATCGACTGCCCGTAGGTTGAAGAAGTGTACCAAGGCACACCACCGAGTTCTCTAAGAGAATTGGGGCTTTGATATCTTTTGTTTTCTATGACAGCTCTGTGCCATGCTCTAACAGGTTCTTTGGTCGTCGCGTTAAACGATACTCCAAATCCAAAGCAAAGTTTATTAATGTGCACCAGAGTTTACGATGTTAGCTCCCAGAAAAATGGGGTAGCAATCCTAGGAGACCCGTTTTCGGGTCGGATGACCGACCCACTGGAGGAAAAATTCACGATTAGAAGCCTATCAACCAACACCCATTACGTTGATATTGATAGATTTGATTCTGGAGGTCTTGGCTAGACTTGGCTATATCCTATGATGATCTTCTACTTCTTCAAAAGTCCTTCTTCGAAGAGAAGGGTCTGGTTAGGCAGCACCTGGACAGCTACAACGAATTCATCGACAATGGACTGCAGGAAGTGATTGATGAGATCGGTGAGATTGATATAGAGATTCCGGAGAGTCCCTACAAGATAAAGTTGGGTAAACTGTGGATAATTGATCCTCAATCCAGGATCACCGGTCCCTTCACAACAGAGGTGGACGGCACGAAGCATGAGATTTATCCCATGGAAGCCCGATTCCGAGACCTGACCTATGCTGCGCCACTGGCTCTAGAGATGACCCCGGTCATCAATGGGCGAGAGCTGGAGACTGAACTGGTCCATATAGGCGACTTCCCGGTGATGTTGAAGTCCAACCTCTGCTTCCTCTCCGAACTCCGCCCAGAGGAGCTGGTGGAACAGGGAGAAGACCCTAAGGATCCAGGAGGCTACTTCGTGATAAATGGCTCCGAAAGGGTCATTGTAGCCTTGGAAGATCTGGCTCCCGATCGTATCCTGGTGGATATCGACACCCGAGGTGCAAAACCGGTCTATCAGGCAAAGATCTTCTCCACCACTGTGGGCTTCAGGGCTAGAATTCAGCTCAGGATGAAGCGAGAGGGCGCCATCTACGTCTCTATGCCTGGAGTTCCCAGTGAGATACCTTTCGTGGTTCTGATGCGGGCGTTGGGCCTAGAGTCCGACAAGGAGGTTGCCGACGCTGTCTCCCCGGAGAGAAACCTGCAGAACGAACTTGAACCCTCCTTCGAGAAGGCCAGCGGCTTCGACACCGTGGACCAGGCCATAATGTACATTGGCAACCGTGTAGCACACGGCCAAGTGGAGGAGTACCGCAGAAGAAGAGCAGAGACCATCATAGATCGCAATTTCCTACCTCACCTTGGACGAGAGAAGGAGAAGCGGGGAGAGAAGGCCTTCTTCCTGGGGGAGATGGCATGCCGAGTCATCGAACTGAAGCTGGGAAGAAGAAAACCAGATGATAAAGATCATTTCAAGAACAAACGCCTGAAACTCGCTGGCCCCTTACTCTCGGATCTGTTCAGGATCGCCTTCAGAAGTCTCTGTCGAGACATAAAGTATCAGCTGGAGAGAATGGGACTAAAGAGATCTACGATCACCATCTCAGCAGCTGTGCGCCCAGGAATCATCTCTGACCGGCTCAAACATGCTCTGGCCACCGGCAATTGGAGGCGGGGACGAGTAGGTGTCACACAGCTTCTGGACCGGACGAACCGAATATCGGCCCTCAGCCATCTGCGACGGCTACAGTCCCCACTGAGCCGCAACCAACCCAACTTCGAGGCCCGAGATCTGCATCCCACTCACTGGGGCAGGCTGTGCCCCAATGAGACCCCAGAGGGATCCAACTGTGGTCTGGTTAAGAATCTGGCCTTGGCGGCCAGCATCTCGGTGAGCGCGGAGCCTAGGGAGGTGAGGCAGAGCCTCTATCGGATGGGCGTCACCCCGATTGAAGAGATAGACGCCCACCTGCGAGCCTCTGGTGCCAAGATCTTTGTGGACGGCAGTTTGATCGGTTATTGCCTTCCTGCCCATGAACTGGTCACTGAACTGCGGAATAACCGCAGAGCAGGCAAGCTCTCTCCCAATACAAATGTGGCCTACTTCTCCAAGAGAGAAGGGATGAGCGAGGAGGTTTATGTTAACTGCGGTGAGGGAAGAGTACGTCGCCCTCTAATAGTAGTGGAAGACGGCAGGCCCAGGCTCCAACCCGGACACATTGAGAAACTCCGTGCCGGAGAATGGACCTGGGACGATTTTGTAACCGAGGGAATCGTGGAGTACATTGACGCTGAGGAGGAAGAGAACCTGTTGGTGGCCTTGGATGCCCAAGAAGTCGCCTCCCAGCATACTCACCTAGAGATCGCGCCCTACACCATCCTGGGTATATGTGCTTCCCTGATTCCCTACCCAGAGCACAACCAGTCACCCCGCAACTCCTACGAGGCAGCCATGGCTAAGCAGGCCCTGGGAATATACGCCACCAACTTCCTCTATCGGGTTGACTCTCGTTCCCACCTTCTACACTATCCCCAGAAGCCCCTAGTCAAGACCAAGCCCATGGATATCGTGGGTTACGATCTTAGACCTTCGGGACAGAACTGTGTAGTGGCCGTCATATCCTTTGAAGGCTACAATATGGAGGATGCCCTTATCTTCAATAAGGCCTCCATCGAACGGGGGTTATGTCGCTCCATGTTCTACAGAATATACGATGCTGAATGCCGTCAATACCTTGGAGGGTTGAGAGACGAATTTACTACCCCTGAGCCTGGAATCCGAGGTTATCGAGGTGAACAATACTACCGCCTGTTGGAACCTGATGGGATCATCGGCCTGGAAGCCGAAGCCACAGGCGGCGATGTCATAATCGGAAGGACCAGCCCTCCACGTTTCCTTGAGGAATACAAAGAGTTCGAGGTCAAGGGCCCCACCATGAGAGATACCTCGGTGGACGTGAGGCACGCCGAGAGCGGCATTGTAGACGATGTCTTTATCACAGAGACCGATGAGGGAAGTAAACTGGTGAAGGTCAGGATGAGGGATGAGCGGATCCCTGAGTTGGGTGACAAATTTGCCTCTCGTCATGGTCAGAAGGGCGTGATAGGAATGATTCTACCCCAAGAAGATATGCCCTTCAGCACTCAGGGGGTAGTTCCCGATATCATAATTAATCCCCATGCTATTCCCTCTAGGATGACCATTGGACAGTTCTTGGAATCTATGGCTGGGAAGGTGGCGGCCGCTCGAGGACGAGCCGCAGATGGAACCCCCTTCATAGGCGAAGGCCCTCAACAACTCAAGATGACCTTGAGAGACCTGGGCTTCAGCTATACTGGTCGAGATGTCCTCTACAATGGGATCACAGGCCAGAAGTTTGTGGCCGACGTCTTCATGGGTGTAGTCTACTATCAGAAGCTGCATCACATGGTAACCGATAAGATTCATGCCAGAGCACGAGGACAGGTTCAGATGCTCACTCGGCAGCCGACTGAGGGGCGGGCTAGAGGCGGTGGACTGCGGTTTGGGGAGATGGAGAGGGACTGTCTGATCGGCCACGGGGCTGCCATGCTTCTGCGGGATCGATTGCTGGAGGAATCTGACAAGTATCTTCTGTACATGTGTGAGCGATGCGGCTACATAGCCTATTATGACAGCAAACAACGCAGGTATGTATGTCCCGTGTGTGGGGACGAGGCGGAGATCTCTCCCGTCACCGTGTCCTACGCCTTCAAACTTCTGCTGCAGGAGATGATGAGTCTCTGCATCGCCCCCAGGGTTCAACTGAAGGAGAGAGCATAGAATGGCTATGGAAGAGATAGTGAGCAAAGTTGTGGACCAGATAACCTTCGGAGTAATATCCCCCCAAGAGATACGCAGATTGTCGGTGGCTGAGATACAGACCGCTGATACCTACGACGAGGATGGGGCGCCCATCACGTCGGGGCTCATGGACGGCAGGCTGGGAACCCTAGAGCCCAGACAGAGATGTCGAACCTGCGGCAACACAGCTATACGGTGCCCAGGACATTTCGGCCATATTGAATTGGCGGTCCCTGTGGTCCATATCGAATTTGCAAAGACGATTCATAACCTCCTGAGGGCGATCTGCAGAAACTGTGGCCGGGTGGCACTCTCTGATGAGGAGATTGCAAGATACAAGGCCCGAATCCGACGGACTCGCGAGTTACGGGGCTCGGTGCCCGAAGACCTGTACAAAACTGTGTTGAAGAAGGCCAGAAGCAAAGAGTGTCCCCATTGCGGCACACCACAATACAAGATAGATTTCACAAAACCCACCACCTTCCATGAGGTTATGGAGGAAGGCCGGCAACGATTGACACCCAGCATAGTTCGGGAACGATTTGAGCGCATACCTGACGAAGATCTCGAACTGCTAGGTTTTGATCCCCAGACAGCTCGTCCAGAGTGGATGGTACTGGAGGTTCTCCCTGTTCCTCCAGTTTATGTCCGCCCCTCCATAACCCTAGAATCCGGCATCCGCTCCGAAGATGACCTAACTCATAAACTGGTGGATATCATACGTATCAACCAGAGACTAAAGGAGAATATGGAGGCCGGGGCTCCCACCCTCATCATCCAAGACCTATCAGAACTTCTCCAGTATCATGTCACAACCTACTTTGACAACCAGACCTCAGGGATTCCTCCTGCCAGACACCGTTCTGGCAGAGCCCTAAAGACTCTGGCCCAGCGACTGAAGGGCAAGGAGGGACGATTCAGGAGTAATCTCTCCGGTAAGAGGGTAGACTTCTCAGCCCGAACCGTGATCTCCCCGGATCCCAATCTGGATATAAATGAAGTGGGGATCCCAATCCATGTTGCCATGAGGCTCTCAGTACCCGAGAAGGTCACCGAATGGAATCTGGAGGAGATGAGACGGTTAGTCAATAATGGTCCAGGCCAGTACCCTGGAGCGCTTTACGTGGTCAGGCCGGATGGTAAACGGATCCGACTGGAATTTGTGGTGGATCGAGAAAAGGTTGCTGAGGCTCTAGCTCCAGGTTTCCTCGTGGAACGCCACCTGAGAGACGGCGACATCGCAATCTTCAACAGGCAACCCTCCCTACACAGGATGTCAATCATGGCCCATTACGTGCGGGTCTTGCCCCACAAGACCTTCCGCCTCCACCTCTGTGTCTGTCCTCCCTACAACGCTGACTTTGACGGAGACGAGATGAATCTACACGTTCCACAGAGTGAGGAAGCTCAAACCGAGGCCCGCCTCTTGATGCAGGTTCAGGATCAGATTCTGTCCCCCAAGTTTGGAGGTCCAATCATAGGAGCCATCAGAGATTTCATAACTGCCTCATTCATCTTCACTAGAAAGTCAACTCTGTTATCTAAAGAGGAGGTATCTAGATTACTTGCTGCCTCGAGATACGAGGGTGATCTCCCTGCCCCCGAGATTGAGGAACCCAAGCCCCTCTGGACCGGGAAGCAGATATTCAGTGTATTCATCCCTCCAGGCTTGAATTACGCCTCCAAGGCCACTGTCTGCCAGGGATGTGCCGACTGCCTCAGCGAGGAGTGCCCTTACGACGCCTATGTGGTTGTCAAGGACGGCGTTCTGAAGTCAGGGGTTATTGATAGGAGCAGCATCGGAGCCGAACAATCAGAGAGCCTACTCCATCAGATAATAAAGGATTATGGCTCCTCGGAAGGAAGAAGATTTCTGAATCAGATCTCGCAGCTTCTTAAGTTCTTCATGACCATGCGGGGATTTACCTACTCCTTTGACGAACTGGAATTATCTAGTTCCGTGGAACAGGAAATAAGCCAAATAATACAGGATTCCGAAGAGCGAGTACAGGAGTTAATAAAGAAGCTTAAGGACGGAACCCTAGAACGACTTCCCGGCCAATCTCTCACCGAATCCTTCGAAATCTACGTGATGAATGAACTGGCCACCGCTAGGGACAAGGCTGGAAGAGCAGCAGATCAAGACTTCGACATCGACAACTCAGGCATCATCATGACTAGGACGGGAGCTAGAGGATCCAGCCTGAACATTGGCCAGATAGCCGCCTGTGTTGGCCAGCAGTCGGTGAGAGGAAAGAGGATCATGCGGGGATATCTAAATCGCGCCTTACCACACTTCGAAGCTGGAGATCCCACTCCCAAGGCCAGAGGGTTTGTATACTCTTCCTATAGGGAGGGTCTGGACCCTGTTGAATACTTCTTCCATGCCATGGGGGGCCGAGAAGGCCTGGTGGATACCGCTGTGCGAACACAACAGAGTGGATATATGCAGAGGCGACTCATCAACGCCCTTGAGCATCTCCGCATCGAGTACGATGGCACAGTTCGAAACTCTGTGGGCGACATCATCCAGTTCAGATACGGCGAAGATGGAGTAGATCCCGCCAAGAGCGACCACGGACAGGCAGTGAATGTGGATCGCCTCATTGAACAACTCCAGATTACGAGAGGCGGAGGACGACCAGCATCAGAGGATTACATCCAGGAACGGATCAAATACTGTAAAGATCAGCTCACACCAGTGCTGGTCAAAGAATTAGGGAGAGAGTTGAAGAGCGCCAAATTGACCACGGGAGGAATAGATAAAGCCATCTCTCTAACCTTGGAGAACTACAAGAAGTCTGTGGTTGAGCCAGGAGAGGCGGTGGGAATCGTGGCCGCCCAATCGATCGGTGAACCTGGTACACAGATGACGCTTCGAACCTTTCACTATGCAGGAGTTAGAGAACAGAACGTAACTCTAGGTCTACCTCGGCTTATCGAAATAGTGGATGCTCGACGAACACCTTCCACCCCAATAATGAACGTTTACCTCGACAAGAAGCATCGAAGGAGCAAGAAGAAAGCCACCCAAGTGGCTCGAGAAATCGTTCACACCACCATGGAGGACGTCGTACAGGCTATGTATATAGACCCCGAAGAGGAACAAGTGGTCATGGAGCTGGACCTGACCATGATGGATGATCGAGGAGTATCCTTGGAGGAGCTGGAGCACAAGTTGCAGCTCCCCAAATGTAGAGTAAAGGTCAGCGAGGATCAAATCAAGGTTAGACCCGAGAAACCAGGTGACCTCAAGAAGCTACTGGATAAATTATCCCCCCATCATGTAAAAGGTCTCCCCGACATCAGCAGAGTACTGGTTACAGAAGAAGGGAGAGAGTGGGTCATAAGAACAGATGGATCCAACCTATCAAAGGTCCTGGAAGTTGCTGGCGTGGATCCCAAACGAACATTCACCAACCACATACATGAGACCGCTGAGACTCTCGGTGTGGAGGCGGCCAGAAACCTTATCATCAGAGAGGCCATCAGTGTGCTTGAGGAGCAGGGTCTGGACGTGGATGTGAGGCATGTCATGCTAGTCTCAGACATCATGACCGCCACTGGTGAAGTGCGCCAGATAGGAAGGCACGGAATCAGCGGAGAGAAGGCCAGTGTTCTGGCCAGAGCGGCCTTCGAGATCACGGTTCCCAACATAATTGACGCTGCCATAAGTGGTGAGAGTGACCCGTTAAACGGGGTGACAGAAAACGTTATAGTCGGGCAGTCGATACCGATCGGCACAGGTTTGGTTGACCTTTATATGTCTGCGGTGCCCAGAGAGGAAGAGGAATGATCGATATCAACAAGGCCATCGTCACCGCTGTGAGAACTGGGAAAGTCTTTTTGGGAGCCGAAGAGACAATAAAGAACGCCAAGATAGGAAAGGTTAAACTGGTGGTTGTAACAGGAAACTGTCCCCCAGCTGTTCGCGAAGACCTGGAATACTACTGCCGAATCTCCAAAATTCCCGTGGTACCTTATGATGGAACCAGCCGGGATCTAGGAGCAGTATGTGGAAAGCCTTATATGGTCTCGGCATTGGCAGTGAGGGAACCAGGCGACTCGGATATACTGGAGGCCTAGGAGGCGGGAGATGTCTAGCGGAATAAAGTTTACGAGTCGGGAGATGCGGTACATCGCCCTATTCGAAAGTATAACGGGCGCCACAGTCAAGGATTGTATAATTGACGACGAACATGACAGAATAATCTTTGTGGTAAAGGAGGGGGAAGTGGGAATGGCCATAGGGAAGGGAGGTAAGAATATACATCTTCTGGAGAAGATGACCGGAAAACGGCATGAGATAGTAGAACACTCGGAGAATCCTGCTCAATTCATCAAGAACGCCTTGAAACCCGCTCGAGTCAAAGAGATCCGTATCACCGAGCGGCCTAACGGAAACACCATTGCTGTAGTGGCAGTAAATCCTAGAGACAAGGGAGTCGCCATCGGCAAGAATGGAAGGAACGCCGAAAGAATCCGGTTCTTGGCCAAACGTTATTTTCAGATACAGCACGTCAGCATCACTTAGAGTAGAGGAGATGAGATGGGATCTAAGTCGCCGAAAGGCGAGTTTGCCGCCAGACAACTGCGTCAAAAGCGTAAGAGGTTTCGATGGAGCGACATCTACTACAAACGTAGAATGCTCAGACTCGACGTCAAATCCGACCCCCTAGAAGGCGCACCCATGGCTAGAGGCATAGTGCTGGAGAAGGTGGGGGTGGAGAGCAAACAGCCCAACAGCGCCATCCGAAAGTGTGTAAGGACCCAACTGATCAAGAACGGTAGACTCATCACCGCCTTTCTTCCAGGCGACGGAGCCCTGAATGTGGTTGACGAGCACGATGAGGTTATAGTGGAAGGCATCGGCGGCTCTCGTGGAAGGAGTATGGGAGACATCCCAGGAGTGCGATGGAAAGTCATTATGGTAAATGGTGTTTCCCTCAAGGAGCTGGTTCTCGGCAAGAAAGAGAAACCTATACGCTGATAACAGACTCCGGTTTCCAAGCTGTTTGCAATACATAACAGATAGTAATTCTAGTTCTTGATTCTGAATTCATAAATTATTTAATAAAGTTCCCGATACGCAAATCTGATGCCCAATGGGTAGCCAGACTAAGTTACTGCAGGAAGTTGGAGAGCCCACAGAACAGGGTATCAAGAAGACCGGTGCCCCATTGATGTTCGGCACCTCTGTCTGTAGGCACGCTCTACACCTCTCTGGCAAGATCTACTGCGCCATGTTAAGAGAGAAGCTGGCTGAAGGTGCCTGTGAAGGCTGCCCACACTTTGACCCTGAACCGCTAGAGTACAGGGTCCTTATAAGAAGATGAATCAAAGAGTGGTAAAAGATGGAATGTCCAAACTGCAAAGGCAAGATCAACAAGGCGAAGCAACGAGAAATAGAAGGCAACTTCTACTATTGTAAGGACTGCGGAACCGTAATGTCACGATAATATCCTGAGTCAAGTCATGGGAGTGATGTGAGAATGAATGGGTTCCTAACCTCGATTTTGCCCCTAATCCTTCCGCTAAGTCTAGGTGGCCTTGGAGGTTTCTTCATTGGATGCCTAATCAAAAAACTCTACAGATCAGCGGTACTAATCGGAGTCTTCATCTTTTCAGTAGCCTATATGGCCTATGCTAACATCGTCGATTTGAATATGAGCGGAGTGCTTGAGACGATGTCCACCTTTGTCGCTACCCTCACCCCTTTCATATTCCCTCTCACATCTAGCCTACTGTTCATGGGTAGCTTCATAGTTGGACTGGCATACGGACTGACTAAAAATTGATCCCCTTCTAAAAGGAAGTAAAAAAAAGCGGTTTATGGTTTTCTTGGCATCCCGGCGCGTGCGTCTTTTCACTAGTCGAATTTGGTTTCGATGAGTGATTTCCGGAATTTCTTAAGATCCTCACAGGCAGATTTCAACTGTTGAAGATCCTTAGCGTCCTTCTTCAGCTTGACGATCTTTTCCTGAATCTTCTCAAGCTCGTTATTCATTTTACACCCTGATGATGCCTGGCTGCCTTAGGGCAAAAATGAGTTATGAAAGAAGAATCAATACTCAGGATTCATGTTTTGACAACACCCCACTATCCCAAGCTGCGTTGGATCTTTAGGTCCGGTTTTTGTGGCAGAGAGGATTCGTTTCAGAAGAAACCTAGCCAGCATCGCCGTCCGAAAATTACGGTTTCAGGGTTATTCGTGCAGATCTTAGTTTTCAGAAAGACGCCGCTCAGTTGCATTTCTGGGGAAGGACTAAACTGGGGATTGTTCCCTCCCTAGGCTCGCTGAGGTCAGGTCAAGTTCAGATGGGCCATAGATGCAGGTTTGTTTCCTCGTCAAGTATTCGTTGCAATCTTAAATCGGTAGCTTCCACCATCACCAGCTCCGCGTTTGCGGATACCACACAGCCTGATAGCAGGTGTCCCCCAAATGTTTCGCCTTCCAGTTTTGAGATCGAGATGTGGGCGTGAACGGTAAGCTCTTCCTCTTTGAGAGAGATATTCCCTACGCAGGAGGCTATCTCTGTGGGTTCAGAGATCTCTGTGGCCCTATATTCCTGTTTGTGGTAGAATCCGAGCCTCGCCTTCTTTAAGGCCCCGATGAGGCTGAAAAAACCTGTGGCAATCTGGGCCTGTTTCGCTCGGAGAGTTATGCCTTCAAGCAGGTCTTCATCCTCAGATAGTCGAGCGAAGATCATTCTTCCCACTCTGGATTCATAGATTCTCATGGTTATTCTAGCCTTCTTGAGTCGAACATCGATGCCTTTATCATTTTTGGGATTTCCAATGAGATGTGCAATATGTAAGTTCTTACAGCGACACTTAACCGCAGGGGCAGCCTTTTCTCTTAAGGAATCAACCGATACCGAACACAGCAAGATCTCTTTGTATCCTCTCTGAGAACTCTAAGATGTTGAACGCTTGATTCCTGTGACTATGATCACCTTCTTTCCAGGAAATCTCTTTGACACTTGGATGGCAAGAAGAGCCGCTGGGTCATAGTCTGGGTATTCCTCCTCTAACCTCAAGACCGAGCGTAGTTCAACCGTTGACTCTGTCTTTGTAAATGGGAAGCGTAGAAACTTCCTTTCTAGGTTCTGATCCTCCCCCCCGTGGGTATAGATGGAGCTGAAGCGTTCCTCGAAGTGGTCTTCAATCTTGTCTGTCAAATTGACGAAGGGATGATTAGGAACCACGCAGGAGACTACTGTGGGCGGTTTGGTAATCTGTTTCCTCTTCAACATCTCTTGAAAGCCATAGGTAACACCGTAGGCGAGGGTGTGATTGGCCGAAGGGATGAAGATATAATCCAACTGTAGGGAATCCAATTCGTAACTTAGGTTTATGTCTCCTCGCCACCGATCGGAGAATCCTGGAGAGACATTGATAAGCTGCTTCTGTTCGGCAATTCTATTAACCAGCTGGTACGACTCATAGTAGTATTTACCTTTCACAATGACCTTGGCCCCGTATCTTTCTATTACATCGATCTTCTCTTGGGGTGTGATCTCGGGAACAAGAACCGTTGCCCTGGCACCCATCCAGTAAGCTATGGATATCCCAGCGTTTCCGCTGGAGACCACTGTATAATTTTTTTCCCAACCAAACTTATCCACCAAGTAAAGGGTCTCCCTGTCTTTATGGCTGCCGGAAGGGTTGTTGCACTCCAGCTTCAGATAGCAATCTAGGCAGTCATCGTAAACGGTGGGAGTACCCCCAGCTGATGAGACCCGGTCAGTCGTCTCTTCCATCTTATTCCTTCCAACGCACAGCAACTTTTCTTGAAGCAGTCTATAACTTGTGGAGGTGTCGAGAAGTTTAGAAAGAACGAAGATAATTAAACTGTTCCTTAAGCTCTTACTGAGGTCTTGCGTTGAGTAGGGATGAGATTTCCGATCTTCAGAATGTCTTGGTGATGGGGATGGACAATGTTGCCTTAGCCCTCTCCGCACAGCGAGCCGGATACAACGTCTTCGCTGTGGATCACTTCGGAGATCAAGACCTTCAACTCGGATGCCGAGAATGGGTCTCAGTTATCAGGCAAAGACCTGGAGAGAGCAGTGGACGCTTGAGCCGCGATTTCCATCCTGAGTTGCTCCTACAACTGGCTAAGGATCTCTTGAAAGAGCATGAGATACAGGCTGTCTTACTGTCCTCTGGTCTAGATGATTCCCCAGAAATCTTATTCGAACTGAACGAGCTGGTCCCTATACTGGGAAATCCTCCTCGCATAATGGAAAGAGTCCGAGATGAAAAAGTCTTCTTCCGGGAGCTGAGTCATCTAGGGATAGCTCATCCCGAAACGGCAATTGTGGAAGACCTTCAAGGAGCTGAAGAGAGCTCTAAGGACATCGGATTTCCTGTTATTATAAAACCTGGTAGTCGACTGGGCGGTGCGGGAATAAGAAGAGCCGATGATTCCCAAGAATTGGGAACAGCGTTCAGAGAGGCCTCCCTCCTGGATGAAAAAGTCCTGATCCAGGAATACATCTCCGGAACACCTGCAAGCGCATCTCTAATCTCCTCCCCAAAGGGAGCGACGACTCTGACATTAAACGAACAGCTGATCGGAAGGCGGGAACTGGGCCCCAGAGACCCCTTCGGCTACTGTGGGAATGTGGTCCCTCTCTTGGCTCCAGAAGAGGTAGTGGAGAAGTGCAAAGGTATAGTCGAGAGGGTTGCCCAGCACTTCAATCTTCTGGGATCCAATGGCGTAGATCTAGTGATCTCCGAAAAGGGAGTACCCCATGTTATCGAGGTGAACCCTCGATTTCAAGCAACACTTGATTGTGTTGAGAGCCTTCTCAGAATTAACCTTGTAGAGGCCCATGTCGAGGCTTGTGTTGAAGACCAGCTTCCGACTATTTCCAAGGAACTTTCACTTTTTTGCGGCCGATTTATCTTCTACACTCCCCAGCGTTTGGTAGCGCCAAACCTAAGCTTCTTCAGAGGGATCAGAGATATTCCCCTGCCAGGAGTTATTGTGGAGAGGGGAGAACCACTCTGCTCTCTGATACTAGAAGCGACAAACAGAGATCGGCTATTACAAGAAGCCAGTGAGATAGCAGAAACTATCCGATCTTCTTGTGATGTTGTGGCTGATGGATGATGAGTTCAAAAATCGAAGACATCAGCATCAAGAGATCTGTAGCTCTCTAACCAGGCGCTTGATTTGGGGGCCAATCAAGGTAACCAAGAAAGTGGATAACAACACCTTGAAAGGTGTGATTAGGGGTGCTGGAACGGACCATATGGCTACCAGCGCCTCGGGGGTGAGGCCGTAGAAGACTTGGTAGGTGTGGAGGGGTACAAATATGAATATTCTAAGCAGTACGTCAGCTTCCAAACCGATAAAGGCGCTTACCGCAAAGGGCGACATCCAGTTAATCTCCGTCGATCCTCGTATAGTCAAGATAATAAATAGGACTATGAGAATCGCGTAACCAAGATAGCAGTCCCACATCCCCCAGATCGGTAGTTTCCCTGAGATCGGGGTTGCGAAGTAAGCCCCCAGCATAAGGGTGTAATACACAACGACCCTCTTTAGTTGTCCTCTAAACGCAAATCCGGACATCATAGCCCCGATTGGTGCTCCTAGAGTGAATACAAATTCGTAGACTGTTTCTCTTGGAAAGAGGGAGTGCCCTATCATGACGGATATGAAGGTGGAGAGGAAGCCACTGTAAGGTCCGAGAACTATCCCCGCGAGGGGGCTGATCACAAATATCCAACCAAACCAAACTCCAGAAGAGAAGCCGGGAGTTACCACCGAATCACAAACTGCCCCAAAGGCAGCAAACAGGGCAATCAAAGATAAGGTTCTAACCCGAATCCTCATGCCTTCCCCTCGGTATATATTTCTCTGGATAGATGGGTCAGTATGTCAAGTCGAGAATCGGTGCAATCAGCGAACTCGCAATGAACTGTTCATCTACTATTTCTCCGTTTGGAGCGTTGAGGCCCCTGCAGCAGGGGATAACCCTTAGGACAATGGACTGCCTTTTCGTCTGGTAGAAGTCGAAGGGATAAAGTCTACAGAGTGCCGGTCTAGAATCATAGATCGAACACGCATAGTTGCCTTCTTCTGGATTGAATTCCAGAAAGACGCATGAACCATCAGCTCTGCCTCTTATGCCACCTAGGAATTTGACCGAAGAATCTTTGCCTTCACATGATTCAAAGAATCCCTCTTCCCTGTATCCTGCCTGTTCTATACGTTGGACATCTTTCTGCGTAAGTTGGGGCCCGCCTAGTCTACAACAGAAGATGGCGCACCTTCTGCACTTGAATCGCAGACCTTCTTCGTAGATAGCTATATCTGAGACTCGCTTAGTGGCGTAATCCATAAGAATCTCTGCCATCTCTGCGTTGAATCCCACCTCTGACTCCTCCAATTTTTTTCTCTAAGAATTTAGAGGTGTAAATGACAGTTTTTAGCAGGAAAGCCTTTACGCAACTGATGCTTAGGTTAAGAGGATCCTTCGACCAGCTTTTCTGCCTCTCTTATCCACTTGTTGGTCAGTTTTGAAGAGACGTCCATATTTGCTGCCAATAGTGTGGCTGAGCTCTTCGCTAGGTCTTGAGCGGTATCGATTCCAAGTGCTCTAAGTCTTTCCGCCCTCTTAGGGCCTATACCCTTTACGTCTGTAATGTCAATTGGCGGGGTTACTGTTAACTTCGGTTTAGCCTTTGGTAGAGGCGCAGATGGTTTGGGAGCTGCCGGGCGAGGCTGCGACGGAGGGGGTATTATCTCTTCTGGCCTCACTAGGTAGCCTGCCAAGGCTGAGATTATACCTAGGATGGCTAAGACTCCTGTGGTGACCATTCTGATATCTCCTGTCAAACCAAGGTCTACAACATAGACTGTGGCTGCTATGATGAAGCATATGATGGCGACGACGTATAGTGTATAATCTGATCTCATGTCCTTCTCCTCTCATAGCCATTCGTCGGTATGAACTTAAATAATTTTTCCAAAAACATGGACTTAAACGACACCTGAGATCGTTAGAAGTCTTGATCTCTTCCCTTTCGGCTCAGTTTTACCTTTGCGCGCGATTGATGGCCAGAATTTTCCGTGGTCCCGTACATTTAACATATTCGTGCTCTACCTTTTATGGGAATTCTGGGAGAAGAACTGGTTCTTCTGCCTTTTCTGACATGAAGTCTATGGCTTTTAGGAGGTTCTTTATGATTATCAATAGTGATAGTATTAGGAAGATGGCTAGGACAGCCCTAAAATCAACTTTGAAGGAGATGACTATCCCTGTTGGTAAGGGAATGTCGGAGATGGAGGACATCGTGAAGGTCATTATGCCCCCCTTAGTTACAATCAGTAGGACGGCGATGGAGGCCACGGCTCTTGCCATGCCTAGGATAAATTGGATGATTGTACCCCGCATAAGTTGAATAGCAACCTCAAATCCGATGAAGATGAATAGGAGATACGAGAGATCCGTCTGCTCTATGGGAAAGATTTCCTGAAATCTTCCACCTATGTCTGGTATGAATAGCAGGATTAGCAACTCTCCACCCATTAGGAAGCCCCATAGTGCAGCTCTCAAGACCCGTGGGAGCAGGATTCTCAACCAATCTTTCAAGGTCTGCTCACAGTCAGCCATAGCGCACACTCCCCCGTTCAAGCGTATAATCAACTAAGGGAAGTCTGAGGTATACGTCCACCTTGCCCTTCCCCCGTATAGTTCTGAGGGGTCCTTTAACTCAATTCCAATTCCGCACCTATTACTGAACCCAATATGGGCGGGGACCATTACGCTTCCACTCCGGAGCCTATGTACTCTCCACTTTCACCGTAGACTTCTAGGTGTGGGTTTCCAATCACGTCCCAAGAACCAGGGTTCTCAAATTCTCGAAACGCCTGAAATAGTAGAGGTGTTTCGTTGAAACCAGATAAGGTGACGTTTCTCAGAACGAAGCCGTGGGGTGGGGTTCCCCTAGCTATCGACATATTCCTAACCGTTAGACCGAAGGATAAAGCGTAAGCATATCTGAATGCTACGGAAAAGTCAATCTTTAATTGGGTGTCGTTAAACAGAAGATGTGTCATGTTTGAAGGGATTTTGACTGAGTTTAGAGATAAGTTGTGCCATCTGGACTTAACGGATCCTTTCTGTATGTTTCCTATAAGGGTGCTACTTGTTGTAAGTAGTGTTCCGTTGAAGTCCTTCAGTGTGGTCGTTAGGTTGAAGTCTGTTATGTCGTAGTAGCCGGTGTTGTTGACTATAACGGGTGTGGATAAGACAAGCGTATTGTTTGAGAAGTGACTTTGAAACTCACCGAGCGTTATACCCTGCTCCATTAGAATCATCTGATACATAGAGTAGACGGATGAAACTAGAAATGCAAACAATATAATCATAGATAGCGTTATGGTCCAGCCGAGCGCCCTTATACTCTGCCTCACCGGGATTTTTCCCCTCTCTTCTCTTATGGCGCAATCTGGTTATTCTGATCTGTTTCCAGAGGGGTCATTCTGTATCTTCGGTCTTCTTTGACTCCTTTGCTTCGGCTTGACCAGCTTCTGCTTTTGCCTCCTCTCTTCTGAAGGTTAAGGTCTGTACTCCTCGTCTGGTAAGTATTGACCCTATCCATCCCATAATGCCTAAATAGAGGGCCTTGACCGCATACACGATCAAGGGTGCCAGGGCTTCTCCAAAGAACCTCATGAGATCCTCAGATCCCCACTCTATCTTCAGAACACCTGTCATTAGCAGATAAGCGTTATAGACCGTGAACAGTAGCACACCCACACCTACGAAGAGAATGATGAACCCGGAGACCTTAACACTGTCAATCTGCAATTCCATACAATACACCGGACATTACTCCTACTCTATATCTATATAAAAGGTACGGGGTGGAACCTTGAACAAGAGATGGCTCAGAAGAGCTTGCACGGCGAAAAGCTTTTCCCAATGCATGTATAACTGCAGTAAGAGGCCACGGGCAGATGAGTAAGGGGTCCATCGCTGACCTAGCTATGAAGTATTTCAGACGTGAAGGTTACAAGATAGAGAGAGATGTTGTTCTGGAAGGCCATTCCGGACTGTCACACAAATTTGATCTTGCTATTCGCAAGGGTAGAGAGAGACGGTTGGTGCGGATAAAGGACTGGAACCGGACCTTGGGCGTCAATATGGTTATAAACTTGGATAAGGACGCTGCGGATGTAGGGTTGCCTAATCCGATAATGGTCTCCCAGAAATTCAGTGGCCACGCCAAAGCCTATGCCAATCGGCGAGCCGTGACTCTGCTCACAAAACGTCAGATCCTGCGAAGGCTAGGCTAGCCTAAAAATGTTTTAGGAACTCCTCTAGTCGTCCTTGCTCCTCCAATTCCCCAAGCCAATCAACCCCGCCCACTCCACACTTATGCTTACCTGCTAGAACCAGAATGATGTGCTCCACAGTCTCTTCAACACTTTCACCGGAAGCGTCAATCTCGCAGACTCTTTCCGCTCCACAGGCCTCCACGGCATCGAAAAGGCAAACATCCAAGATTTCAGCGGCCAGATTCTCCCAAAGCTTTCTTTCACTGAATCCCCGTTTCTCTATGAAGGTTTTCAACTCCTCTGGATGCCGTCTAAGAACAAAGACTAGATGGACCTCCACCACTGGCACAACGTCCACCGCGAGATGGCCATCAACTATAACATCTCCTTTACATTCCTGGGCGATCTCTTGTACCCTTTGAGAAACTTTATCGACATCAGCAATCAGAGTTTCTCTGTTTTCATCCACCCCGCTAATCAGTTCTTCCCGCTTTATGAGCTGTGCCAAATCGATGTGTCGTCCATTCAGCCTTGACGCTAAACAACGGGATATGGCAGTTTTTCCTACACCAGGTGTACCGGTAACAAGAATGAGCCGCTTAAATCTGCACCACTCCTGGGGATGTTTCCTTTCTCATGTGATGATATAAAGTAAGAGGAAGCTGACCACCAGACCAATTGAAGTGGGAGGGAGAATGGCTTTCATAAAGTTCTTGATCTCTGCGTGGAAGTATCTGCCGGATAGAGAAACACAGGGATGTATAGGCGAGAGGACATAACCTAGAAAAATGCTGAAGAACATTGTGGCGAAGACTGGAGCAGATAAGGCCCAGTCCTTGGCGACAAAGATTGGGATGATGATTAAGGCCGGGGTCTGTATTCTACCTGTGGCAAAACCCAAGAGGAATCCTATGACAACGCAGAGGAGCACCGGAGTGATCTGGAGATCTTGTATAAGCTCTGGAATCCCTGAGATTCTGAAGACATTGAGGAAGAACGTCATCCCTACGATTATGAAGGCGAAGTCCCAGGGTCTTGACTTCCAAGCTATCTGGACAAACTCTCTAGATTCCAACCTCCCGATGACAACGGCAAGGGTCAAGCTGCTGGCTATGGCTATTAATGTAGCTGCTTCGGAAATAGAAGGGGCGAGAAAGGTCTTGATCATGAAATCCAGGATGGGAGCCACCAGGATCACTGTTAGAGGCAGAAGAACTTTTTCGGGCGAAGGCTTCTGTTCATAATCTATCTCTCCCTGGATGCCATGAAGAAAGAAGAGATATCCCAGGAGAGTGGAGAGGAGGAAGAAAGGCGTCAAATAAAGGAGAACTCGATAGAAATCAAGTGGAATACTGGTAGCACTCCGCTTCAGCAACTCTTGGTTGGCGATCTTGACAGACACGATCAAAGCGGGTGTCAAAGGATAAATGAGAAATAGGATGTGACGGAACCAGACGTTCAGACCAAATTTTTTCGCCTTCGATACTCCTCTACCTGCCTTCTCCACCATGGGAGCTGATAGAAGGGCTCCCCCTGGCATAGGAAGCATCCCCAGCAAGGCCGGAGAGACCGCGAGAAAGGCCTTCTTCCCAATCCTCAGATTCTTAACCAGATTGTCCATCTGCCCCGTATCCTTCAATACCCCCCCTATAATAGGAATCAACCCCACAGCCAACGCTAACAAGATCGTTGAGGGGTCCGTAAAGGCGGAGATGAATGACCGGGCTATCTCATTGGGCGGTAGAGTGAAGATTGCCAGGACAAGAGCTCCCACAAACATGGCTATAGCGAAGTTTTTTCTGGAGAGGATTAGTAAGATGGCGAGTGCAAAGAAGAATGATGTCCAGACCACAGGTGGAAACATAGAATCCCTTCCAACAAAACGGAGTGGTAGGCTAAAGTCGGCGATCTACCTCTATCACTCCGTTTTTCATCACCATCTCTACTTCTTCAACATCTTGTAGAAGGGCTATGTCCTTCAGCGGGTCTCCGTCCACAATGATTATGTCCGCAAGCTTATTCTCCTCTACGGGTCCAATTTTGTCTCCCAGGTTGCATGCGTACTGGGTGGCATTTCGGGTGGCGGCTACAATGGCTTCCATGGGCTTGAAGTGGCATTTATCGACCAGTAACTCAAGTTCCATGGCATTCTGGCCAAATTTGAGGAGGGGCGAGCCGCAGAAGTCGGTGGCAGCGCAGATGGGGACCCCTGCCCTATGCGACCTCTCAACGGTTTTGCAGCTTTCTTCCCAGGCCTCTTCCGCCTTCTCCACTGCCCAGGAGGGATAACCGGCTTCCACTCCTCCTCGTATTATCTGTTGGCTAATTGAGAGTGTGGGAACGAAAGCTACATCCTTCTCCAAGGCCATCTCTATTGCTTCTTCGTCTGGATAGAAGGCGTGTTCGCTGGTTCTTATCCCCCCTTGGATGGAGAGCTTAATAGTCTCGGTGCCTTGGCAGTGGGCTGTTACAAAGGTTCCCACCTTCTCAGCCTCCCTGACGATGGCCTTTATCTCTTCCAGTGTGAACTGTGTGTATTCTGGTCGATCTCGCTGAGACATGACCCCTCCGCTGGTCATCACCTTTATGAAGTCTGCCCCCTCCCGGAGTGCTAGCCGCGCTGCTCGGATGCATTCCGGAACTCTGTCGCATATGCGTGGGTTGAGTTGTCGGGCATATTCTATTGGCAGATAGTGGGCGTCTCCGTGACCGAAGGTCTGGCCTCTCTCCTTCAATTACTACCCGGGCTTTGCTGATTGGAGGGCTTCCTGTTCCGTCGATTAATCTTCCTTGAATCGCCTTAATCTCCTTCTCTCTAGCTGGCATATTATCCTCTCGTAGATAGCAAGCTCGGACAAAGTTGTTTATAAAGCTTACAATTGTCTGAAGAGCCGCTTGCGCCCCGAATCGGCCAGATAAATCTGTTAATCGGAGGTTGAAACATCATGATCCACCACATATCTTATTTGGTGATTCATTAATATGAGAAACACGATATCCCTGCCGAGAGGGTGATACTATGCAGTTTAGAAGAAGACTACATATGCTTCCGGGCCCCAGTGAGCCCTATCCTGAGGTTCTTGAGAAGCTTCAGCGCCAGGTTCTCCCTCACTACGGACCCGAATGGGAGGAAGCATTCAACAGGGTGTGTGAAGATCTGAAGAAGATCTTCCAAACAAAGGGAGAGATCATACTTTATCCCGGCTCCGGTGAGCCAGCGACGCACATGGTCATCGCGAATATGGTTAAGCCTGGAGACAAAGTGATAACTCTGACCAACGGCTTCTTCGGAGACCACATTAACTTGGCGGTGAAGGCCTATGGTGGAAATCCGATCTTGGTGAGGCAGGGTTTCGGAGAGGCTATAGATCCAGAGAGAGTGAGGAAGACTGCTGTGAAGCACAAGGATGCGAAGTGTATCTTTGCGGTGCATGTTGAGACTTCATCGGGAGTTGAGAATCCGATAAGGGAGATTGGTGAGATCGCCGAAGATACGGGTAAGACCTATGTGGTTGATGCTATAGCCTCGTTGGGAGGATGTATGTTGAAGATGGACGGCTGGAACATAGATGTTTGTCTGGGCTACGCGAGCAAGGCCCTAAGCTCTATCCATGTCCTCTCCCCGATAGCAATAGGCAGCGAGGTCTGGAAGGGCGTCGAGGAGAAACCGGAATACATGAAGCCCTACTTCATGGACTTCTCAGCTTGGAAGTATATGACCTGGGGTGGGATCCATCCAGTTACCATGCCCACAACGAATGTTTTAGCACTGGGTGAGGCAGTGAAGATAGCGTTGAGGGAAGGGATGAAGAATCGTTTCGAAAGGCACCATGTCGCTGGCAAGGCTGTGAGAGCGGGAGTCAGAGCTATAGGCTTAAAGGTCTTGCCCAAGGAGCAGGAGGCAGCTGGGACCCTTACAGCCGTGAAGGTTCCTAAGGGTTCAGAGGATGAGATAAGGCGGCTGATGATGGAAGAGTTTAACATAATGGTGGGTGGAAGCCTGGGAGGCTTGGTGAAGGATGGAGGAACCTATGGGAAGGGACAACTCATAAGGATTGGACATATGGGACTGGTAGCCTCACCAGAATACATAGTTCCCACCTTGGCAGCCCTAGAACAAGTTCTGTCAGAAATAGAGTTCCAGATAGAAGGTTCAGGAGTAGAAGCCGCCATGGAGATATTCAAACGACGACCAACTGAATGGATAAACGGGATGTTCGCCAGGCTTAGGGAACGATACATATAGACCACAGGTTTGACAGAGTAGTCTCTCTTATTATGGATATACACAAAAGCCAGATCCAAGCATCTAACGGACTTGATATAATTCATTGATCGAGGGTTCAGCCAAAGCTTGTCTGAGTGTAACTTGTGCGGCTTGACTGTTGAGTCTGCAAGTGCATTAATCGGTTGTTAGGAAGAATAATCCCCGTATGTTTCAGGTTGTTCAGATATGGCTGATCTGATTGTGAAGAACGGTTTCATCTTTAGATGGTTCAGGGAATCCTTGGTACGAGGCGGACATAACGGTGAAAACGGTCGTAATATCCCGCGTAGGAAGATCGACCACCGGCTCAGCCTCTCGGGTCATCGATGCTACTGGCTTGATTGTTGCTCCCGGGTTCATCGACATCCACTCCCATTCCGATTGGTCGGTGATGGTGAATCCCCTTTCTGAAAGTAAGATCCAGCAGGGAGTAACCACAGAGTGCATCGGCAACTGCGGAAGCTCTGCCGCCCCACTGGACAAGGAAAAGCTGGATCTGGTGAAAAGGGAGTTGGAGTCCATCGCCTCAAAGCTGGAGTGGGACTGGTTCACCTTTGAGGATTATCTTCGAAAGCTGGAAGAATAGGGCACTGGTGTAGACATCTGCTCCTTAGTGGGGCATGGAACCATCCGGGTGGCGGTGGTGGGATATGAGAATCGAGGGCCGTCCGCAAAGGAGAGGGAGCAGATGAAGCATCTAGTTGCTGAGGCGATGGATTCAGGAGCCGTAGGAATGTCCATCGGCCTCATCTATCTTCCAGGGTGCTATGCGGAGACGGACGAGCTGATAGAGCTGGCGGAGGTGCTGGCCGAGAAAGGCGGATTCTACGCCTCGCATATCAGAGGTAAAGGTCCAACTCTTATCGAAGCTGTGAAAGAAGCTATTGAGATCAGTGAAAGAGCCAGCATACCTGTGGAGATCTCTCATCCTATTTCCATGATTGGAACCGACGCCTCCTCCCGAGCCTCCTACGGATTCCTAGGTCGTGGGAAGCCACACCCAAGAAGTTACGGAACACATCCCAGAGTCATCAAGAGATACTGCAGAGAGAAGAAGATTCTGAGCCTATCAGAAGTGGTGAGGAAGATGGCCTCTCTCCCAGCTCAAAAACTGGGATTATCCGGTCGAGGGTTACTCAAGGAAGGGATGTGGGCGGACATCGTATTATTCGACAAAGATCAAATTGCAGATCTGGCAACTTTCCAAAATCAACATCAATATCCGAGAGGAATTGAATATGTCATCGTGAACGGCATAAGAACTGTGGAAAATGGAGAGCACACAGAACAGCTGGCAGGAAAAATCCTCCGCAAGGGATCTACTAGAAATATCCGGTGAAGATCAATCCTCAGACTCTACTATTTTGCCTCCAGCCTTCTCTATCTTCTCTGCTGCAGATTCAGAGTGAGACTCTACTTCTACGATGAGTGGATGTGTTACCTGTCCTCTCCCCAGCAGTTTGTTATAGCCAAGTTTACTTAGATCGATCTTGATGCCCGCCTCGGTCTTCTCCGCCTTCCTACTAGTTACAAGTTCGCCAATTCGTTGATCCAATTCGTCAACGTTTATTGTGCTCATCTCCCTTCTTCTTGGGGTTTTGAATCCCCGTTTACCGAAGCGCTCGGGGGCGTATTTTACAGTTCTGGTCCACTTGTGTTTCTTGCCTCCAGCCTTTCCTCGACCGCCTCGTCCCCCTCCACCTCTATGTTGACCTACCTGACCATAGCCGTGGGTCCTTGAACCACGTTTCTTTCTGGTCTTCCTCTTCTTGTGTGGCATCCTGATCTCCCTGTTCTCATTGAGTATAAAAGTATAATAAAAACTTGCTGAAAATGCAGGTGAGTTGTTGCGTGTGGGCATCTGTTTTGTGTGTGATAGAGGTCTGAAGCTTCTCTTTGGCTGTAGGCATGATACCT
>JABAHQ010001629.1_pt3 | contig 29215 bp, 34 predicted proteins | sample 7062091 | NCBI WGS metagenome assembly JABAHQ01 (sample SAMN14534359, study PRJNA622989) | marine sediment metagenome | biome: marine biome [ENVO:00000428]; feature: marine pelagic biome [ENVO:01000023]; material: deep marine sediment [ENVO:00002113] | place: India: Gulf of Kutch | collected... | reverse complement strand
TCCGGCCCCTGCGCGACACGGACCGGTTTTGAAGGTGCCCTATCGGGGGTCATCCGGGATTTTTCAGCCGGTTCCCCCTCTTTCCGTTCCGCGGACGAAAGTGCCTCTCCGTTCGCCGGCGTGGACCCACAGGCTCCCTCGCAGTGAGATGAAGTCTCCGATCCGGAAGGCGATTCTCCAGGCAAAAAGGACGCCTCCACCAAATTCGTCCCCGGAACTTGGGGACGGATATAATTTTCCCAAACCGGGTTCTGAAACGCCGAGGGGGAGGAGACCCCTTCCGTCGGATTTTGAGCCAGTTGGAGGCCCGTCTCCTCGGGGACGGTCACCCCCCCGGCCTCGGTTCGGGTTTCGGGAGATGGCTTTGAAGATGGAGAGGAATCCGGATCCAGAACCACCATCGACGTTTCCGCGCAGTTTCCGACACAAGTGGAACTCAATTGAGGCTGAGGTCGAGGGTCCTGGGTCCCGCGACCGGTTTTTCCCGCCTTTGGGGAAGAAGGAGGTTCCGTTTTCACCATGGAGTATATTTTGGGCGGCTCCGGCTGGGCCGACGGTTCCACCAAACCCCGACCCATGAAATACGCTCCTCCCACCATGCCGCCGGCGATGATCGCCGGCCGGGCCAGGGTGGTGGCCCAACCGGTGGTGGAGGCGAAATCCACTTTCAGCGGCTCGCACTCCACAACCCCTTGAGATTCCCGGAATTTTTCCCGGTCCTTCGACGCGCCAAGACGCCCTTTGGAAAAGAGATTCCGTTCCCGGCTCCACACCGAATGACGAAATTCCACCGGACCGTCCGAATCCGGTCCCAAAGCGTCCCCCCGCGAGCGGGAACTCTCCTGCCGCGAGCACCGTTCCAGCACCGTGATGGTGTATCCCGGAGCTACAGGATTGGACTTACTGAATTTGATTTCCCGGTGGAACGTGGGATGGGTGTCTTTGTCGTCGAGATAAGAGACCAGGCTTTTGGAGGTGGTGCACCCCAGGAAACTCAACAAGGCCAGAGCTATCCCAATTTTTTTCATGATCCCCCCGTTGGTTCAAAAAAGGCCCTCCCCCGGGGACCTAAGGGTCCCCGGCGAACCTGGTCTCCTCCGGCAACATCCAGGAAAGGCTTTTTCAGATCACCTCAGGACTTCCAGGGAAGCCCTTGGAAATCCCCTGTTGCTTTTCATGTCCGGAGTGCTCCCCCTCCCGCCTCAGGGAGCGCAGCGGCCGCGACAATCCCCTTCAACCACGTTATTGACCGATTTATCAATGGTATTGGAGATATCCCCCACCGAGCTGGTGGCACTCGAGGTGCTATTGGAAACCGACTCGCTCGTAGCCGAGGCGGTGCTGGTGGAGGAGGAGGTGCTCGAAGAGGAAGACGTGCTGGAAGCATCCGCCGCCCCCCCGGTAGCCGAACCGCCGGAACCGCCCGTGGCGGAACCGCCGGAGGCCGAAGCCCCGCCGCCGCTCTGACTGATGGTGGAATTGATTTCGTCGCCGCTGTCTTCAAGGCCTTCGCCGATGAAATACGCGGCTCCCACCACCGCCGCCCCGGTGATCACCGGGCCGGCCAGGGAAGTGATCACGCCCGTGGTGGCGGTATGATTGACCGTCACCTGCTCACACCGCGTGCTCATTCCGGGGTCACACAATTCCAAAACCGTGATGGTGTAACCCGGGGCGGCCGCGTTGGTCTTGCTGAAATCCGTGACCCGGTAGAACCGTTCCCCATCCTCGTTGACATGCGCCATTTGACCGGTGGACGCACACCCAACCAATGCCATAAGTGCTATAACAACAATCCCTTTTTTCATGATTCCCCCCTTCCAAAACCCGTTAGGACATTACCTGCCGCAAACCAAAGTTGATTCACTCAACCGGATCCCGAAAAATCCTTGGAGATGCCGGACATATCCCCCAAAAAGCTGGCAGCGGCAACCGGTCCCTTTCCCCCTCCAAAACCGGTTCCCGCGAGGGACAATTTTTGTTCAAACTCGTTTAAATTTGTATAAATTAAACAAAAAACCTTGTACTCTTTTGACCAGGCCCGTTAACTTCCCATTCCGCAACACCCCCTTTTCCTCTGCTGGGTTCTGGGGTCCCCGTTCCCCGCTTACCGACCTGCCCGGGAGAAGGAACCCGCTGGCGAAAAATCGAATCGCCTCCCGGACGCGAAACCCAGGACGCCCTGCACAGAATTACCCGACCCTTCCCCGTAACCCTAAAAGGCTTTTGCGGGTTGAACTCGAACACATTTACAATTACAATGGATTATATTTACATTTACATCGGGGAATTTACTCCCGTTCCTATCCCCTTGACAAGGGAAAAATGCGATATAACCCTTATTTTTTAAGTATTTAATGAAATTACAATGGTTTTCAATTTGTATTTTTGAACGGTTTTTCGGATTCCTGGGGCCCGGGAATTGATATTCGACATGCGGGATCGATGAAAAACCGTCGAGGCGGGGGCTTGAATAAATTTAATTTTTTTAATATCAATAGGTTAACTTATATTCCCTGAAAATTCTTCGAAGGGTAAATTTATAAATTTATGGCTTTACCCTAAAATTATTTCCGAATTATAATCGCTATAACAAATGGAAAGTGAACGCTTTTCGACGGGGCCCCTGAAAATCTGTGAGCGCTCGGGTCGGGGCGATTCAGGCCCTCGAACCGGCCCATAAAGAGTTTGGCCGCGGAGAAATTTTATTGGTATACTTCTTCCCACCCGGACCGGGGTTCTGGCAAATCCGTTCAACTCATCATCCCCTCGGGCTCACCTCCCTGCTCATGAAATCCCATTCCCAGGTCAGTCGAGCTGCCGGCGCTGTAGGAGGCATGACCTTGATTTCGCGGGTCTTTGGCTTTTTGCGCGACGCGGTGATCGCCATGATGTTCGGCTCGTCCGCCGCCACCGATGCCTTCTTTGTCGCCTTCCGGATCCCCAACATGCAGCGGCGGATTCTGGGAGAGGGGGCGGTCACGGCGGCGTTCATCCCCGTCTTTTCCCAACTGCTCAACACCCGGGGCCGCGACGCGGCGTGGGACTTCACCGCCCACCTCTTCAATCTCCTGGTCCTCAGTCTGGTGGGTCTGACCGCGGCCCTCATGCTGTTTGCGCCGGGGGTGATCACGGTGTTTGCGCCCGGGTTCATCGGCCAGCCGGAGAAGTTCGCCCTCACGGTGAAGCTGACGCGCTGGATGGCGCCCTACCTGATTTTCATCGGGTTGGCGGCGTTTTGCATGGGGATTCTGAACACGTTCAAGGTCTTTGCCCTGCCCGCCGCCGCCCCCGTTCTCCTCAATCTTTGCATGATCGGGTCCGCCCTTTTGATCTCCCCGCTGCTGGAAGAGCCCATCCTGGGTCTGGCCATTGGCGTTCTGGCGGGCGGAGTGCTTCAGCTTCTGGTGCAATTGCCGGAAACGTTGCGTCGCGGGTTGACCTTTGTCCGCACGTTCAATCAGCGGCATCCGGAAGTGGTGAAGATGGTTCGTCTGATGGGGCCAGTGGTCCTGGGTCTGGCCGTCTACGAGCTGAACCTGCTGGTGGATACTTTGCTGGGTTCCCTGCTGCCGGAGGGCTCCATCTCCTACCTTTATTACGGCAACCGGCTGGTGCAGCTGCCGCTGGGGGTCTTCGGCGTGGCGTTGGGGGTGGCGATTCTGCCCCTGTTGTCGGAACACGCGGCGAGCCGGGACTTTTCGCAACTGGTCCGGACCTTGTCTTTCGGCATCCGGTTGATTCTCTTCATCACGATTCCCGCCACCGTCGGGCTCATGATCCTGCGGTTTCCCATCATCCACACGCTTTGGGAACGGGGAGAATTTCTGCGCTCCAGCACGGAAGGCACGGGGATCGCGCTTCTGTATTACGCGGTGGGCTTGTGCGCCTTTGCNNCAAGGTGATCGCGCCCGCCTACTATTCGCTGCAGGACACCAAAACGCCGGCCCGCATCGCCGTCTATTCCATGCTGCTCAATATTGTCCTGAACCTGGTGCTGATGGGTCCGCTCCGGCACGGGGGCCTGGCGTTGGCGACCTCGCTCTCGGCTATCTTCAACGTCGGAATGCTGATCTATTTCCTGAGACAGCGGCTGGGTCTTTTGGGCGGCCGCAAGATTCTGGCGTCGACCCTCCGGTTGGCCTTGGCCGCTCTGGTGATGGCGGGCGTCATTTACCTCTTCAACCTGGAATTCTTCGATCCCCTGGCTCCCATCGGGATCAAGCTGGCGGTGCTGGGGGGGTGCATCGGCTTAGGGGTCCTCACGTTCGGAGCCGTTTCCGGCTGGATGAAAAACGATGAACTGTTCTTTCTCTGGGAGTTGATCCGCAAACGCCCCCTCAAGGCCTGACCGGGGCCGATAACACTTGTATTCCCGGCGGGTTTTTTTATAATGAGCGCCTGAATTTTTGCGAGAGGAATTCTATGCTGGCCTGCCTGGACCTGGAAGGCGTCCTGGTTCCTGAAATCTGGATCGCCTTCGCGGAAAAAACGGGAATCGAAAAACTGCGCCTGACCACCCGGGACGTCCCCGACTACCACCGGTTGATGCGGGGACGACTGGAAATTCTCGATGCCAACGGACTGAAACTTCCCGATATCCAGGAAGTCATCCGGGGCATCGCCCCGCTTTCCGGAGCGCGGGAATTCCTGCAGTGGCTGAAGTCGGAATTCCAGGTGATCATCCTGTCGGACACGTTTTACGAGTTCGCCGGACCGCTCATGGCCCAGCTGGACTACCCCACCCTGTTCTGCAATTCCCTCGTGGTCGGCGAAGACGGCCGCATTTTGGATTATCAGTTGCGCCAGGACGACGGCAAGACCAAGGCGGTCCAGGCCTTAAAACAGCTGAATTTCCAGGTGATCGCGGCGGGGGATTCGTACAACGATACGGGCATGTTGAACCTGGCGGACGCCGGCATCCTGTTTCGTCCTCCGGAAAACGTCATCCGCGAATTCCCGCAGTTTCCGGTGACGAAAACATTTGAAGAACTGAGGGAAGCCTTCAGTTCTGGCCGGGAATCGATTTCCGCGGCGTCCCGGAAATAGGGTTCAGCGGACCTCGGCCGTGAGCAGACTGTTAGCCATCCAGCCCACCTGATCGCCTGCTTTCACCTTCGACCATTCATCCCCCCGTTCCAGGGTTTTCAACCGAGTGCCTTTGGAGATGACGGTGATCACGGGGCTGTCCAGCGACGGACCGTTCCGGAGATTGGCGGTTTTTTTATTCACCACGATCACCACTTCAAAATCCTGGTCGTGGGGAAAATCGGCGGATTGGGGGGACGGTCCCACGGGAAGGAAGGAGGCGACTTGCTCGATCAGGTTCACATCGAGCTTGTAGGAAGCGATCGCGACGAACAAGAAGACCAGGACGAAAATTCGGATCCAGGCTTGGCCCCGGGACAGGCCTTCTTCGGGATCGGTTTCCGGCGGATTGGGGGTGCAATAGGAGCAAAACGCCGCGTCCTCGGGGAGCGGTTCCCGGCAATCGGGACAGTAGAACCGGGCGGGTTTTTCGAAGGAAAGGTTCTTGCGAACCGGGGGTTCCTTGTAGCCGTTATCCATGGTGTCCCGCTCCCCGTTGGAGGTGGTACAAGGCGCTGTATTTTTCCTTGATGTATTGGAGGAAAATGTCGGGGTTCAGGGGCTGTCCCGTGACCTGGGTCACGAGTTCCTGCGGGGAGAACAGTTTTCCTTGACTGTGGATTTTTTCATTCAGCCACGCCTTGATCGGGGCCAACTCGCCGGTTGCGATTTGGGTTTCCACGTCGGGGAGGTCCCGGACCATCGCCTGATAAAACTGGCAGGCGTACATGGCCCCCAGGGTGTAGGACGGGAAATACCCGAAACTGCCGCCGCTCCAATGAATATCCTGCAACACCCCGCGGGCGTCGTCGGGCGGCCGGATCCCCAGGTACGCGTCCATTTTCCGGTTCCACAACTCGGGAAGGTCCTCCACCTCGATGGATCCGTCGAACAATCCCTTTTCCAGTTCGTAGCGGAGGATGATGTGCAGGGGATAAGTGACCTCATCGGCTTCCACCCGAATCAAGGAAGGCTGGCAGAGGTTGACCGCCCGGTATAAATCGTCCGCCGTGGCGTTTTTCAGGTTCCCATTGAAGGTGGCTTGAAACAAGGGCAGGTAATGCGCGCAGAACGGCCGGCTCTGGGCGATCATCCGTTCCCAGAACAGGGACTGCGATTCATGGATCCCCATGCTCAGGGTTTCCGAGGCGGGCAGGTCTCTTCCGTCCGGGGGACGACCCTGCTCATACAGGGCGTGCCCGGTTTCGTGGATGACGGCATAGAGCGACTCGATGAAATCGTCCGGCCGGTACCGGGTGGTGATGCGCACATCCGTAGGGTGACCGCCGCCACAGAAAGGGTGCACGGAAACATCCATCCGCCCCTGGTCGAAGGAAAACCCCATATCCCGGCTGATTTGGCGGGCCAGTTCCTCCTGCCGGGAAACCGGGAATTCCCCTTCCAAAAGCGAGGAAGCCGGGTGCGGGTTTTGATCCCGGAGAGCCCGGATCAAAGGAATCAACTCCGACTTCAATCGATCAAAGATCGGGGTGATCTGGGCCATGGTCACCCCCCGTTCAAAAACATCGATATTGGCATCGTAGGGCGCCAGATCCGGGTACACACAGGCGGCCCACTGCTTTTTCAGGTCCAGCAGTTTCTTCAAAATGGGAGCGAAATCGGCAAACCGGTTCTCTTTCCGGGCCTGGATCCAGATCTGTTGCCCCCGGGAGGCGAATTCGGTCATTTCCTGAACGAGGGTTTTAGGAACCCGGGTATCCAGGTCGTAATCCCGCTTGGCTTCCCGGATGTTGCATTGTTCCACCGGGGTGAACGGGCCCGGTTTTTCCTGGAGGAGTTGATCGAGAAGGGCCCCCAACTGGGGATCGGTGGCTTTTTCGTGCAGCACCCCGGACAAGGAAGCCATTTGTTTTGCCCGCGCTTCGGCGCCGCCGGGCGGCATCATCACTTCCTGGTCCCAGTGGAGAATCCCGAGCACACCGGCCAAGCGGGATTTGTCCTCCAGTTTTTCCACCAAACGTTGATAGGTCGTGCGCGCATCGAGGGTCATAAGTCCTTCCATCCAACAACGATGGATCTATTTTACTGCAATCTTATCGAAACCCCCAAAATTTCCGGAAATGGGTTATAATTTCAGAACCTTTATTCTCCAACTTCGAAAAATTTTGAAACCCCGTTCCGTGCCTTCAAATCCATGAATGCCCAAAAGGAAACAAAAAACACCATCCAGGGTCGATTGAATGTCTTGCGCAAAAGCCTGGTCAGCGAGGAGAACTCGGTTCAATACTACCAAACCTTGATCGCCAACACGCCGGAAGATACCGAGGAAAACATCGGCAGCCGCAGAATGTATGAAGACCTGAAAGAAGAAGAAAAACAACACGTGGAAAAAATACAGTCCCTCATCGACTACTGGGAAAAGGAATGGGACAAACTCCCGGAAAACCCGTAACCGCTCCTTTTGCGGCCGTTGAATCGGGACCCCCCGCTTACCAGGAACCCAAGAGGGCCCCCCTCCATCGGAATCCGTTTTGCCGGGGAGGGCTCCTCCCCGGCACCCCTAGATATACTCTAACCTTCAAAAAATCAAATAGTTTTTCGTTTTCACCGGTTTCCCCGGCGTCCCCGGGCGGCTTTCCGGACCCGGGCTTCCCGGTTGACAAGCCTTTTCTTCTCGCTTATTATTGATAACAATTCTCATTTTTATTTTCAGCAAAACGGAAGAGTTGGCCCGGTTCTCGTATCTTAATACGCATCAGGGATTAACGCATTGAATTTTAACCAACCCGGATCGTTCCCAAGCCTGCCCCGGCCAAAGCGGGACCCCATCATTATGAAATCAAAACCTTTCTCTTCTTTTTTCCTTTGGATCGCCGGGATCTTGATTTGCATTCATCCCGCCGTGACCGAGGGGGCTCCGGGCTCCCTGGAAAACCAAATCAAAAAAATCGTCATGATGATGAACATCGTCGCCAAGGAATACCAACTCGGCATTTCGGACGGCGAAATCATGAACGCAGACGAATACGAAGAAAGCCAGGTATTCCTGAAACAGGCTTTCAACCGGTTCAAAAAACTCCCGGCCCGGCCCGAACAGGTCGACTCGGTCCGCACCCTCCAGGGCCAGTTCCTGCGTTTGACCGAGATGATCCAATCCAGGCGCCCACCCGCGGACGTTCGTGCCGCCGTGGCCGAGATCAATTCGGGGTTGTTGGAAAATTATGGAATCAAGCTCAGCGTCAGCCCCAGCACGCCCGTTTCCCTGGAGAACGGGGAACGCATTTACCAGAGCAATTGTGCCGTCTGCCACGGTAAGGAGGGCGCGGGAAAAGGACCGCTCGCTTCCCAACTCGACCCGCCTCCGGCCAACCTGGCCGACCCGGAAGTGACGGGCGACCCCCACACCAACCCGTACGACAATTTCCAGGTCATCAACGTCGGCATCGCCAACACGGCCATGATGGGCTGGTCGGACATTCTGACCGAGCCGGAGTTGTGGGATGTCACCTATTACATTCGGACCTTTTCCAACGCCACCGTCGAGGTGCCTCTGGTGGCCACGGCGGGCGGTTCCCCGGCGCTTTCCTCCGAGAACGGGGGTAAACAAAGCCAGGCGGTCATCCGGGAAATCCGCACCTTCCTGGATCAAAGCCTGGAAACCTACAAAAAGGGGGACATCGATCCGGCGGCCGACTTGGCGTTCGATGCTTACCTGGCTTACGAGAAAATCGAATCCCCGCTGACCAACCAGCGAAAGGCGTTGGGACTTCGGTTGGAGTCCAGCTTCAGCCGGTACCGGGCGGAGATCAAACGCAACGCGGACCCGTCGCTGGTGGAAAAAATTTACCAGGACCTTCACTCCGATCTCGATCAGGCCGGCGAGGTGCTGCAAACCCAGGTGGGGTTCGCTGGCCTGTTCATTCAATCTTTCTCGATCATCTTGCGGGAAGGATTCGAGGCCATCTTGATCGTCGCGGCCTTGATCACTTTTCTCACCAAATCCCGCAACCGGGACAAGGTCAAAACCATTTATTGGGGCGTCTTGGCGGGGGTGGCGGGAAGTTTTCTGACCGCTTACCTTTTTCACGAGGTGTTGCATGTGAGTGTCGAAAGCCAGGAGCTTTTGGAAGGCTGGATCATGCTTTTGGCGGTGGTCGTTCTGTTTTGGGTGAGCTACTGGTTGGTTTCCAAGATCGAGGCGGAAAAATGGCAGCAATACATCACCAGCAAGATGAAAACCGCCGTCACCACCGGCAGCTCCTTTGCCCTGGCTTTGGTGGCTTTTCTGTCGGTGTACCGGGAAGGTTTCGAAACCGTTCTCTTTTACAAAGCCTTGTATCTTTATGCCGGCGAAGGGACCCAGGGGATCCTGCCGGGGTTTTTCGCGGGCTGTGTGGTTCTGGCTCTGGTTTTTTTCCTCCTCAATCGCTTGGGCGTACGCATTCCCATTCGGTGGTTCTTTGCGTTCACCAGCGTGTTTCTTTATTTCATGGCATTCATCTTCATGGGGAAAGGGCTTCATGAACTGCAAATGGGCAAGGTGTTGCCCATGACGCATGCGGAATTCGCGCCCCATATTTCCTGGTTGGGAATGTACCCCACCTGGGAAACCCTGATCGGCCAGTCGGTGCTGGTGGGGGCTTACCTCTTTGCCCTGGTTTACACCTTCGGCATCAAGCCCGAGGTCGCCACTCAAACCTTGAAGACAGAAACCTCGAACATCCAGAATGACATCCACTTCGTCCACAACCTGGTGGAACACATTTCGCACCATGCCCGGCGTTGCGAGATTTTTCTCAAAGACACCGGCGATCAAGACCTGAGAGAGCTTTCCCAACATTTGAAGGAAATCGACCAGAAGGTCCACGAACTGTCGGACCATGTGACCTTCATGGAAAACCAGCTTCTGGATGAATACGAGCGCCTGGGCCAGAGAGCCTTCGCGCAGGAAAAGAAAAAGGAACTTCATTGAACGTCCGGTTTTTCAAAAACACGCGTAACCTCCACAAATGGCTGGGCTGGGTGTGTTCTCTATTTTTCTTGATCCTCGCCGTCAGCGGGTTCCTGCTCATGCATTACGAGGAACTGGGATTGAACGGCAAGGTGGTGAGCGGAAAGTACCTGCCGGAAAAGTACTTCGAGGTGGCGTCCGCCAAACCGTCCATCCAGGCCCTGGCCGTGAGTCCCACCTCCCCTCCTCAAATTTTTATCGGCACGGCACGCGGATTATTCCGTTCCGACGACCTCGGAAAAACCTGGCTGGAATTGAAGCAGGGGCTGTTCAACCAGGATGTCCGGGTCCTGACCGTATCGCCCAACGATCCCCAAACGGTTTACGCGGGGACGGCGGGGGGAATTTTCAAATCCGGGGATGGCGGAAACACCTGGCCGGAATGGCTGGATCAGACCACGGGTCTGGCCGATCCCGTGATCCAGGATTTGGTCCTTCATCCCCGGGATCCGGAAATTCTGTACGCCGCCACCCCAAGCGGATTGTTCTCTTCGGAAGACGGGGGCCTGATGTGGACGTTGCTTTTCGACGGGGCCGGCTCCGAAGCAGCGCGCCCCGTGTCGCTCGTCCGCCTGTCCGCCAACCGTTCGGATCGAATTTACCTGGAGACCCCCGAGGGCCCTTTCCGCAGTCACGACGGCGGCCAAACCTGGGACCCCGTATGGGGAGAAAGCCTGCCGCCGATCCAGGCCCTCCTTTCGCTTCCCACGGATCCGGAATTTTTGTATGCCGGCACCTCCCGCGGGCTGTTCAAATCATTCAACGGAGGCCGGAACTGGATCCGGGATAAACACGAATCCATTGGGTCGGTACAAACCCTGGCCGCGGATCCCCAAAACCTGAGCCGGTTGTACCTGGGCACCGAAAACCGGGTTTTGTTTTCGGCCGATGGCGGCGACCGCTGGACAAACCTGGGCCCCCGGGAAAACCAGTTGTCCAACGAGATGCCCCTTCCCCCGGGGCTGAAAATCACCCACCTCCGGCGTCTCGCCTCTCCCCGCGAAATCCTGGTGGTGGGAACGTCGGACGGTTTATTTTTGTCCCCGGATCGTGGCAAGACTTGGTCAACGCCCGATCTCTCGCACCTGAAAAACCAACTGCCGAAAGAAGAAAGGAAAATGGATCTGGTGAAGCTGATCACCGAAATCCATAACGGCAGGTTTTTTGGATCTTATTTTTACCTGCTGGTCGACCTGGCCACGGCGGGGCTGGTGGTCCTGATTTTATCCGGGATGGGGGTGTCCGTTTACCGGGCCCGGGTCCAGAAACGGGCCAAGGTTCCGGCCGCCAAGGAAAAAGAGGAGGAGGAGGTGGAAACCGACCGGCTCATCAACCTTCAGGAAAGGGCGGACGATCTCTCATCCGAAAGCCTGGAAATTCATGACATGATCGAACACATCAACAACCATCTCGACAAATGCAAAACGGTTTATAGGACTCGGGAGAAAAAGGAAATCGAAGAAATCGGCAGGCACATCACCACGCTGGACAAAAAAATGCATCACCTGATGAAACGGATCGGAGAGTTTGAACAATCCATGCAAAATTGAGGGAAGGAAAAGAATTTTTCCTTCCGGGAGGAAAGAACGGATGTTTAACGATTAATGAATTAATCGTTTGCCCCGGTTTTTGTTGGAGTCCTCGAACCCGAATTCCCGCGGCGTTTCCATTTTCTTGAACTCTTCCCAATCGTCCCGGAACAAATTGAAACCGAGAAAATCCAACGCCTGCATGATTTCAAAATCGGAAAGCTTGCCCTCATTTTCTTCCATTTCCCGGATGACGTCTTCCAGGGATTCACACAGGCGGGCAAAACGTTCCTCGTCCTCGAACATCATGAAGTTTTTCATAAAATCGAATGGCATGCTCCCCTCCTAAGAATCTCAATCACCCAGGGATGGGCCCCCCCTGAGACTCCGGCCTTTTTTCGCGTATCTTAGTGTAAAATTTCCGCACTGCCAATAGAAATTCTTCGACCTCGTGGCGGATGCCATCGTAGTCCCGGTTCTGCATTCGTGCGCGGGTAAAAATGGAACCCCCAAACGCGACCGCCGACGCTCCGGAAGAAAAATAATCGCTCAGGTTCGCCGCCTGAATGCCGCCGACAGCCATGAGGGGAATGTCCGGGAAGGGTCCTTTAACCAATTGAAAATATTTGGGTCCCACTTGGGACGCGGGAAACACCTTGATCATGGTGGCGCTCCCGGCCCAAGCCCGTTCGATTTCGGTCGGCGTCAACGCGCCTGGAAAATAAGCGATGGATTGGTCCCGGCAATACCGCGCCACGTCCGGGTTCCAGGTGGGCGCGACCAAAAAACGCGCGCCGGCGGAAAACGCTCGTCGAGCGGCGTCCACCGACAACACCGTGCCCGCCCCAAGGCACAAGGATTTTTCGAAGGAACGGTTTCCGTGCTCGATCAGGGATAGGGCCCCGGAGGTATTGAGGGTGATTTCCAAAAACCGAAGCCCTCCGCCGATTGCAGCCTCGAGCACACCCGAAAGGGAATCCCGGCTCACGCCCCGAAGGATTCCCAGAACCGGTTCTTCTTGAAATCGGGACAGGGGAAATCCGGTACCGGCCATGGAGGCGTTCAAATCTCCGCTTCGGAGGTCAGTTTGTCATAAAACGCCCGATAGCGGTCTTTCTCTTGGGATTGCCGCAATTTCATCGCCGCCCGGGGATGATGGTCCAGAATCCCGGTCAGCATGTAGGGGATGGTGTAGCCCCACTCGATCTCCCGGCGAAGCTGGACGAAGTCGGACTCCAGGACCTCCAAAAGGGGACGAAGATCGAATTTGGGGTTTTTGAGAAAACCCAAAAGCAGTTCCAGAGGGCAATTCCCCGCCGCCCGACCGATCCCGTAAATCGTTCCATCCAGGTAATTGACGTTCTGGATAATGGCCTCGATGGTATTGGCGAAGGCAAGTTGCTGGTTGTTGTGGGCATGAATCCCGACTTGGCGAGTCTTCAGAATCCTCCGGTACTTTTGCGCCAAATAAGCGATCTGTTCGGAATACAACGCTCCGAAACTATCCACGAGATACACCACATCCACCCCGCTTTCGTTCTCGACTTGTTCCAGGGCTTCCTCGAGTTCCAATTCGCGGGCATGGGAAACGGCCATGATGTTGATGGTGGTTTCGTACCCTTTGCCNNCTGCTGATTGTTGTGGGCATGGATTCCCAGTTCCTTGCTGGGCATCAGGTCATGGTACTTTTTAGCCAGATAAGCAATTTGCTCGGAGTACAGCGCGCCGAAGCTGTCTACCAGATACACTACGTCGGCGGCACTCTCCTTTTCCACCTGCTCGAGCGCCTCATCCAGTTCGCGCTCCCGGGCATGGGAAACCGCCATGATGTTGATCGTGGTTTCATAACCTTTGCCGTTGAATTTGTTGACCAGGTCGATGGCCTTGTCGATATCCTTGACGTAGGTGGCCACCCGCATCATGTCCGCGTAACTTTCCCCGGCGGGAACCAGGGTGTTGGGATCGAACCGGCCCAGATCGGCCATCACCGAAATCTTGCATTGAGGGTTCAAATCCCCCACAATACGCTCCAGGTCCCTTTCCGTACAGAACTTCATGGGACCGTAATCGGCCCGATTGAACTGATTTTCATCGGCCTTGTATCCCAATTCCACATAATCCACCCCGGCATCATTGAGCGCGCGCAACACCCGGTGGACCAGATCATTGCTGAACTGGTGATTGTTCATCAAACCACCGTCCCGAATCGTGCAATCTAAGACTTTGATCTCCTTACGGTACATACCTCACCACATTCATTACGGAGAATAAACATCCAGGGAAAAAACCCTTGCCCTTAACTACATTTAGGTTGAAGTGTTTGATTATATTTTTATTAAGCAAGCCGGTCAATGGATTAATTGGATTTTTCGGGATGCCCGGCCCCCAAGCGCTGCATTCGCTTTCAACCGTCCCCCGCCCCGCCCCGGATTCAGGGGCGGAGGATCAATTCAAACTCAGGAGAAACAATGAGTTACTGGCTAGTCAAGCAGGAACCCACAAAATACAACTGGGAACAGTTTGTGACGGATAAGGAAACCTATTGGGACGGAGTTCGCAATTATCAAGCCCGAAACAACCTCCAGGCCATGAAAAAGGGGGACCTGGTCTTGTTTTACCACAGCGTCTCCGAAAAAGAGGTCAAGGGCGTCGCCCGAGTGACCCGGGAGGCCTATCCCGATCCCACCTCCCAGGATCCACGCTGGGTGGTGGTCGATTTGAAACCGGTCACGCCCCTGAAAGCCCCGGTGACCTTGGAGACCATCAAATCCCATCCGAACCTCAAAGACATCGCCCTGATCAAGCAGTCCCGGCTTTCCGTCCTGCCCTTGACGAATCAGGAATTCCAAACCATTTTGAACCTGGGAAAAACATCCGTTAAAGAAGGGTAGTCGCGGTGCGCGAAGAAGAACCCTTGGCCCCACAAAAGAGGATTGACTAAAACCGCCTGCAGGTATAGAGTGAAGTTCCTTATGAAGGAACGCGCGAATAAAAAGAGGAATGCAGTCCCCCCTCTCCTCGGCGCGTTGGTCCTGGGTTTGGTTTGGGGCTGTACGGACCCCCAGCAAACCCCGCCTCCCTCGGAACCCCAAGCAGAACGGTCGGTTCTCGAAAAACGGGCGACGGAAGAACATCTCAGTGGCACGGACGATTCCCAGGCGGAGTCCGGTGCCCTGCCCGCCTCCACGGAAACGCATGTGAGCGGCACCCCCTCGTCCGACGCCTCCACCCACATCAGCGGTCAGTAACGTCATGCTCCGGTTGGCGCCCATTCTGGTTTTCGGCTTTTTTTGCACATGGATCGCGGTCGTCCCTCCCCCGGCTCAGGCTCAGGAAGAATTGTGCGGGGAACTGATCCGGCCTCTGGTCCTCAAAAAAAATACCATCGCGGAAAATGGAGGCTTGTGGTCCTTGTTCGAACGGTCCGGCGGTTTGAAGGAGCATTCCGTCCAGGGATTAAAAATTGATTCCAAGATCAACAAGATCCTGAACCGCCTCAAGTACCTTTGCCGGACGCGCGAAGGCGTTCCCTTCACGGAACTGGCCCGGTACATCTCCAGCGAACTGGCCCAATTGAATGAGAATAAAAAAGAATTCAAAAAGAAGATGATAATCCTGGGAAAAAGTGAGGGGGAAATAAATATCTGGCTGAACTATATAAAAACCGCCCGGGAAAACCAGGATCGAACCTTGCAGATGAACAAGATCGTCCAAGCTGTGGAAAAAGGGGAGGACCTTTTAGAGGGATATGTCGATCTGGCGGCAAAGATCCGGAATTCCAAAAACGAATCGTCCCTTCTCGCCCAGACCCGACATTTGTTGGAAGCCATCGACCGCTTTCTTTCTCAGAATCCCTATATGGTCAAAGCCCTGCGGGAAACGGAACGGGTCCCTTACTGGGATTTCGAGGAAAACTATGGGGGGTCCTGATTTTTGGGATTTCGCCGTTTCATTCGCGGATGCTTTCCCTTAAAATTTCGTACACTTTCGGACTCGGAGATTTGGATTCGCACGGGAAAATCTTTTCCCTGGCCGGCCCTCCGGGGGCCGGGGCCCCGTCTTCTCCTCGAGTCCATCACCAACCTTCAACCCCGAGAAAAGAGGATTGCCGATGGGAAATTTTCTTGTGATCGGCGGGACCGGCGTCATGGGGTCCGCTGCGATTAAAGCCATCCGGACGACGTTTGGAAAAGACGCCAATATCCTGGTCAACTGGTTCGGCAAAAAAGAGGATCCCGATTTAAAAATCGACGGAGTCGATGCCACCCTTTTCGGGGACATCACCGATCCCGAATGCCTGAAGACCATTCAAAAGCTCCAACCTGGCAAGTTCGATTACCTGTTTTACGCCACCGCTCTGGGGGATGTGGGGACCCCCATTGCCGACTGCACCCCGGAGCAAATCAAAAACTCCAATCGACTTTCCTTCGATCCCATCCCGGTCCTGGAGAACACGTTGGAAATCGACACTTTGGTGGCCTATTCCACCTTTTATGTGCTCAAGCATCAGCTGGCGACCTACGGGGCCATGGGCCACTCCAAGGAGGCCATCGAAAAATGGACGGTGCAGCCCGGCCGTTGCCAGCACGCCTGCATTCGGGCGGGCCTGTTTGAATCGCCCTCCTCGCGAGGCATCAAGCTCCTGCTTCGAAAGACCGCGAAAAACCCGCAAAACCTTCGCGACCCCCTCCTTCGCTCATATTTTGAAAATGTCCCCACCAGTGAAGGCATCAAAAAATTCGAGGAAGGCATCTTCACCGAAGAAAAAGAGCGTTACGGAGATTCCCGGACCACCGCGCACGATCTTTACCGGGCCCATTTGGAATTGTTCCAGACCGAGAAACCCGTCTTCATCAACGTGTGCGGTCGGCGGATCTGGAAATCCGACCAGCCTCTGCTTTTGGAAGATTACCTGCAAAAATCCTGAAAAAATAACCCCCGACTAATCAAACGTTCCCCCGAAGGGGGGTGGGAAAGGCCCCTCGCCGCGGTCGACTTGGATGGATTTTCGCCCCTTTTTATTTTATAATTCCTTGTTCATTTACATTTTCTGATAATTTCTCATCTTGAAGCCGGCCGAAGCTCTTTTCGGCCGGGGGATATCGACCAGGAGGATCATGAAGCCCCAAAAAGCCATTCCGGTCCCCCGTGTGTTTTCCGCCGATAAAAATCTGAACCTGCTTCTGGAAAACGTGGTTCAGGACGTCACCGGGTATGCGAACCGGCTGTTGAGTCAGATCCGCGAGCTTTCGGACATCGGCCGGGCCTTATCGGGCGTGGATGACCTGAACGTTCTTTTGGAAATGATCGTGGACAAAGCCCGCAGTTTCACCCACGCCGACGCGGGAACGCTTTTCATCAAGGAAGGCGACCGACTGCGGTTCATGATCGTCCAGAACGACACCCTCCACCTCCGCATGGGGGGGAAAACCGGAGACGCCATCCCCTTCCCTCCGGTGGAACTGAACCAGGCCAACGTTTCCGCGTTTGTGGCCCTGAACGGGATCTCCGTCAATATCCCGGATGTCTACAATACCGCCCTGTTCGATTTCACCGATCCCAAGACCTTCGACCAGGCGACGGGATACCGCACCAAGTCCATGCTGGTGGTGCTCATGAAGAACCACGAAGACGAAGTCATTGGCGTCCTGCAGCTCTTAAACGCCAAGGATCTCAAGACCGGCGAGGTCATTCCCTTCTCCTCGGATTGCGAGCACCTGACCGAATCCCTGGCTTCCCAGGCGGCCATCGCCATCAGCAATGTGAAGCTGATCTACGATATGGAAACTCTTTTCGAAGCCTTCGTCAAAGTCATGGCGACGGCGATCGACCAGAAATCCCCCGCCACCGGGGGCCATATCCGCCGCATGGCCAACCTGACCCTCACCCTGGCCGAGGTCATTCATAAGAAGAAAGAAGGCGTGTTCAAAGACGTTCGTTTTACTCCGGAACAGAAGCAGCAACTGCGAATCGCCGGTTGGATGCACGATATCGGCAAAGTCACGACCCCTGTGGAAATCATCGAAAAATCCAAAAAACTGCAGAACCTTTTTGACCGCATGCACCACATCCATTTGCGCCTGGATTACATCCGCCAAACGATTAAAAACGATCACCTGCAGAAAAAGCTGGCCCTGATGCAAGACGCAGCGCCGGCGTCGGCCTGCCGCAAACTCGAATCAGACACCCGCAAAAAGATCCGGGACATCGAAGAGATCCGTTCCTTCCTGGACGCCTGCAACGAACCGGGGGAAACCATGCCGGAAGAGCATTTCATCCGTCTCCGGGCCATTGCCCGAAAGACGTACCTCGATGAACAAGGCCGGGTGCGTCCCTATCTCACCGACAATGAGTTGGAACATCTTTCCGTGCCCCGGGGAAGCCTCACCGAGGGGGAACGGGAGAAAATCAAGGAGCACGCGTACATCACCCTGAAGATGCTTCGGCAGATCCCCTTCACCAAAAAGTTGAAAGACATCCCGCATTTTGCCGCGGCGCACCATGAATGCCTCAACGGTACGGGCTATCCCCTGGGATTGAAAGGGGACCAAATTCCCTTCGAGGGGAAACTGATGGCCGTCACCGATATCGCCGAAGCCTTGACGGCCCAGGACCGGCCTTACAAGAAACCGATGGACCTGGACAAGGTGTACCGGGTGCTTCGACAGAAGGTCGAGAAAGGAGAACTCGACCGGGATCTGGTGGAGCTTTTCATTAATGAAGGCGTTTACGAAATTTACCAGGACAGGTACGAGAGGGACTCGCAAGACCGGGAAGAACCGGCCGGGCAGGGACACGAGGAGCCCCTTCTCCGGGTTCGACCCAAAGAAAAGGCTCCACGCTTCAAAACCGCTTCCTGAATATTCTCCCACGCGCCCCGTCCCGGGGGACGGGCCGCATCCAAAACCGACAATTCGGTGGGTTTACTTTTTTTTGGGCCGGTACGGACCGGTGCGCATGTAATTATCGTTCATTTTTACATGCTCATCGATTTTAATTTCCTGGGTTCCCGCCTTGGCCTGTTCAAGCCCTTCCAGCTCCTTAAACGCTTTCAATTTGGCTTTTTGGGAAAGACGGGACGACCGTTTTTCCCGCATCCGGACTTTCTGCTTTTTCCGGGTTTCCAGGTATTTGTTTTTATCGTCCTGCGAAATATTGATAACCATGATCCCTCCCCAAAACCGGGGCCTCAAATCAAAAACAAATCAATAGTATTTGCTCTTTCACTTATAATACAATATTTCATTTTGACCTCAGATGGTAGCGAAATTTCATGCCCACCGAGAAAATCCAAGCCTATTTTGAAAATCCCGAGCTCTCCGCGGAAGAGATCAAATCGCTGATCAATTCCATGGATCACTTTGAAATCGCCCGCCGCCTCCATGAGCTTCCGGTGGAAACCAAGATCCGTATTTTCCATTTCTTGGATTCCGATCAGAAGCGAATGGAGCTGCTTTATGAAACGGACAAACACAGCCGCCTGGAAATTCAGGATTCCCTGGATGTCGACGACCTGGCCCGGCTTCTCCAAGGCATCCCCGAGGATGAAGCCACCGACATCATCATGGAGCATCCCGACGAAACCCGGGACGAAATTCTTGAAAAAATGAGTCCCCAGGAAGGGGAGACCATTAAAAACCTGATCACTTACGGGGAACAGACGGCGGGGGGCCTCATGGTCCGCCATTACAACAAGGTTCGGGAAAACGAGGCCGCGGCCGAGATCCTGCTCAAACTCAAACGAGACCGGAACCAGGACAGCCCCCCCTATTTTTACGTGGTCAACGAGAAAAATCAGCTTCTGGGATATTTCAACCTCCGCCAGCTCCTCAACGTTCCGGCCAACGCCCGTCCCCTGGAATTCATTTCCCAGGACACCCCCAAGGTGCTTTATTCCGACTCTTGTGAAAAAGTGGCCAACCTGATGGACCACGAACACTTGAGCGTCATCCCGGTCGTGAACGAGGACAACGTGATGCAGGGCATCGTCACCTTTGACGATGTCATCCGGGCCATGCAGGACATCGCCAGCGAGGACATTTTCACCATGGTGGGAACGGACACGGTGGATCCCTTTGCCCGCAAAACGGTCCAGAAAATCACGTCCCGGGCTCCCTGGCTGTTTCCCACCTTCGTGGGGGGCTTGATCAGCGCCTTGATCCTCGGCAGTTATCAGAATGTGTTGCCCGAGTTTGCGGCGGTGATTCTATTTATTCCCTTCGTCATCGGACTTTCTGGAAACATCGCCATCCAAGGCGCCACCGTCATCGTCCGCGGCCTGGCGACCGGGGACATTCAATTGGACAACATCAAGACGGTGGTGAAAAGCGAGCTGCTGGTGGGGTTGTCCAACGGATTAATCTTCGGAGTCTTGTGCGGCTTCATCCTCACGCTGATCGCGCGGCCGATCATCCAGACCAATCCCATCCTGGGCTTCACGGTGGCGGCGGGCATCATGATGGCCGTGGGGGCGTCCAGCTTGATCGGCTCCATCACCCCCATTCTGTTCCTGAAATGGGGCATCGACCCGGCCATCAGCACGGGTCCCTTCGTCATCGTCATCAACGACATCCTCGGCTTGGCGCTTTATCTGGCCACGGCCGGGATTATATATTCCTGGGTGTGATTAAGGGGGAAATTTTTCACGCGGCGTCCCCCGGTTCCTCTTCGGTTTCCTCGATTTCTACCTCGATCAAGGGCGTATCGATTTCCACGTATTCTCCTTCCCCCACATAAAATTCCTTAACCCGGCCTTCGATTTCGGACAACAGGGTAAAATAGCCTTCGGAGATCACCTCGGCCACCGCGGTTCCCTTCACCACCTTGTCTCCCTGCTTCACCAGGTACTTATCAATTTTACCGGATGTCATGGTCGGATACATGGCTTCCATACAAATATAATCCTGNNGCACCTCCAAAAATCAAACCCATGGATCCCTATGGCCTTCCCCGGATGAGGGGAAATCCCCTTTCGCCCGATGGCAACCGGGGGAGTATAATGGATCGTCAGATATACTATTTTAAAAATTAAATTCCAAGGTTGCCAAACCCTAACCTGCGCCGGAACCGAGCCCATGAAACTGAAAACCGGGGACGTTTTATACGACCCTTTTTCCCAAAATATCGGGGAAATCACCCAAATTATCAACCATCCCAATGGGAAAATGGTCAAAATCCGCTGGCGGGTCGAAGGCCACCTTCCCCACGACAGCGAACACCTTTACAAAAAGGTCCTGCGAAGCGTCAAAAACGGGGATTTGGAACACACGCCCAAATTCCAGGATGGATGATTCCCCGGACCCCCTCCCGGGCCCGCCTCCGGAAGAATCCTGGCCCGGGTCCCGCCCGCCGGGCCACGGCGGCGGGAATCAATGCCGATAAACGGTATGGCTGGGCCGACCGGCCAGGATGTTTTGCTTCCCCCAGTTCGCTACATTTTTGAACTGGTCCGATTGAATGAAATCGTTGAACGCCTGTTCCGAACTCCATTCCGAAACGATCAAATAGGACTGGGGATCGTTCACATCCCGGTACAGAGCCGATTTCGAATGGCCTTCCATCTCCCCCATTACTTTTAAAACACTGGCAAAGGCATCTTCAAACACTTTTTCCTTTCCAGGAATCATTTGGTAATTCATTCCGATCGTCACCATATTTTAATCACCTTTTTTCTTATCCAGGGCACGGGTCTCAGGGAGGGAACCGGAGCCCAAGGGCCTCCGGATCCATTTTTTCCCTCAGGACCCCTGCCGATTTAAAAAACCGCATCCATAATCACTGAAGATTTTCCGGCTCGCGGCCCCCGTTTGGGGAACCGGGGAGGAAAAACCGGGCCTTCCGGCGGAACCGAGGATCCGCGGGCCGGTTTTCGGCCGCCGAACCCGGTGACTCCGGCCCGGGAGATAACGCAGAGTGGGATCATACGGCCCTTCGCTGAATTTTTCAAGCGGGGAAACGTCCGTGGATCCCGACCCCATGCCGTCGAACGCAGAAACCGAAGTTCATCCTTCGTTGGCCAGGGCCTCGTCGGATTCACTCTGGTATTTGGCCAAAGCCATTTTGGCGGCGGCCTGTTCGGCCTCTTTTTTGCTGCGGCCGTTGCCTCGCCCGAGAATCTTGTCCTGGATTAGCACGACGACCTCGAATTGCTTTTCATGGTCCGGCCCGGTTTCCTTGATCACCTTGTAAATGGGAATGCACACCAATTTATTTTGAGTGTATTCCTGAAGGTCGCTTTTGTAATCCCGGAACCGGCGCATATCAGTATATTTTCGGATCTCATTTTTAAGCACCGGCAACAGGGTGGAGGACGCGGTTTGAAGATCGCTGTCACAGTAAATCGCCCCGGCCAAAGCTTCATACGCATTGGCGAGAAGCGAGACCTTGGTTCGTCCCCCCGAAAGCTCTTCTCCCTTGCCCAGAAGGAGGTACTTTCCCAACTGGATGTTTCGGGCCAATTCCGCCAGGCAGTTCTCATTGACCACCGCGGCGCGGATCTTGGACAAAACCCCTTCCTTGTAATCCTGGTATTTCCGGACCATGTAATCGCTGACGATCAGGTCCAGCACCGAATCTCCCAAGAACTCGAATCGTTCGTTGTGTTTGAGTTTCTCGCTCTTTTCGTTGACGTAGGATTTATGCGTGAGGGCTTTGTTGAGGAGATTGATGTCCTTGAATTTATATCCCAGGGCCTTTTCAAGCTCGGTCAGCATTTTTAACCGGTCTTGGGATACCATAACCGCAATTCAGGCAATCAATTCATAAATTGTTTGAACACCAAGACGCCGTTGGTGCCGCCGAATCCAAAGGAATTGGACAGGGCCATTTTAATGGGATTTTCCCGGGGCTGATTGGGAACGTAATCCAGATCGCACTCCGGATCGGGGGTCGAATAATTGATGGTAGGCGGAATCACACCGCGGCTCAGGGCCAGGAGGGTGTAAATCGCCTCCACCCCACCGGCGGCGCCCAGCAGGTGCCCCGTCATGGACTTGGTGGAACTGACCGCCAGGGTCCGGGCGTGCGCTCCGAAAATGCTTTTGATCGCCATGGTTTCCGTCGCGTCGGCAGACGTCGAAGTTCCGTGCGCATTGATATAATCCACATCCTCCCGGTTGATTTGGCCATCCTTCAAGGCCAGTTCCATGCAGCGGGCGGCGCCTTCGCCGTCGGGGGACGTGGCGGTGATGTGGTACGCATCGCTGTTGAGACCGTAACCCACCACCTCACCGTAAATTTGCGCGCCCCGTTTTTGGGCTTTTTCCAATTCTTCCAGGATCAACACGCCGCACCCTTCTCCGATCACGAAACCGTCCCGATCCTTATCGAACGGACGGCTGGCGCCCTGGGGGTCATCGTTGCGGTTGGAGAGGGCCTTGGCGGCGCTGAAGCCGCCCACGCACAAGGGGGTGATGACCGACTCGGTTCCACCTGCAACCATCACGTCCGCATAGTCGTTCTGGATCAACCGGGTGGCATCGCCTATGGCGTGGGTCCCCGTGGCGCAAGCGGTCACCACGCAGGTATTGGGTCCCTTGGCTCCCAGATGAATCGACACCTGTCCGGAGGCCAGGTTGGGAATCAGCATGGGAATGAAAAACGGGGTGATTTTCTTGACCCCTTTTTCCTTATAAATGTCATGATATTTTTCGATGGCGGGCAACCCTCCCAGCCCCACCCCGATCAACACCCCCACCCGCTCCGAGTTCTCGTCCGTGATCGCCAGACCGGAATCATCCTTCGCGAATTGGCTGCAGGCCACGGCGTAGTGGATGAAACGGTCCATCTTTTTGACATCTTTATGATCGATGTATCCTTCGGGATTGAAGCCTTTGACCTCGGCGGCAATCTTTACCGGAAAGGAATCCGTGTCGAACTTGGTGATCCGATCCACCCCGGATTTTCCGGCCATCAAAGCCGACCAGTTTTCCTCCAACCCGATGCCCAGAGGCGAGATCAGCCCCATCCCGGTAACCACAACTCGTCTTCTCATCAACGCCCCAGAGTCTCCGTAGGGAACAAATCAATTCGTTCGGCTTTTAATATAATCGATCGCGTTTTGGACCGAAGCGATTTTTTCGGCCTCTTCATCCGGGATCTCGATTTCGAATTCCTCCTCCAAAGCCATGACCAATTCGACGGTGTCCAAAGAATCGGCGCCCAGGTCATCGATGAATTGCGCTTCGGGTTTCACCTGCTTTTCATCGACCCCCAGTTGATCGATAATGATATCCTTAACTTTTTCTTCAACGGACGACATAGGTTTAGAACTCCTTTAATGTCTTACATCAACATCCCACCGTTAACATTGATCACCTGCCCGGTAATGTAACTTGCCCGGTCAGAGACAAGAAACGCCACACATTGAGCCACATCCTCCGGCAAACCCAGCCGGCCCAGGGGAATCTGCTCGATCAGCCTCTGCCGCACGGACCCTTCGAGCACCCGGGTCATTTCCGTATCGATGAACCCGGGGGCGACGGCGTTGACGGTGATTCCCCGGGGGGCGGTTTCCCGGGCCATGGTTTTGGTCAGGCCGATCACGCCCGCTTTGGAAGCCGAATAGTTGGCCTGTCCGGCATTGCCCATCACGCCCACAATCGAAGCAATATTGACGATGGCCCCCCGCTTTTGTTTCATCATTTGTTTCACCCCCTGTTGGCCGCAAAGAAAACAGCCCTTCAGGTTGATGTGGAGGACCCGGTCCCAATCCTCTTCTTTCATCCGGACCAGGAGACCGTCCCGGGTGATGCCGGCATTGTTGACCAGGATGTCCAAAGGTTTATAGTCTTTGGCGATGGCCTGGAAGACTTTCTGGACTTCCCCTGCATCGGCCACGTTCAACGAAACGGCGGACGCGCACCCCCCGCTTTGTCGAATGGATTCGGCCGACTTTTCCGCCCCGTCGGGGTTGATGTCTCCCAAAACCACGTGAGCGCCCTGCCGGGCAAGCTCTTCGGCGATGACTTTTCCGATCCCCTGCGCCCCGCCGGTGATCAGGGCCACTCGTTCTTTCAGTTCCATAGTTTCCGTTCGCTTCCGGAGGATTCAGTTTTTAAGGGCGGCGACGGTTTTTTCCAACGTTTCACAATCTTCCACCTGGTAGCAGGGAATCGATTTATTGAACCGCCGCATCAGCCCCGAAAGAACCTTTCCGGGTCCCAGTTCCACCACGGCCTCAATGCCCCGGTCCACCAGAACCTTCATGGTATCGGCCCATCGCACCGGGCTGCACACCTGCTCCCTCAAGGCTTTTCGGGCTTGCGATCCTTGGGTGATGGGTAGGGCCTCGACGTTGGTGATAATGGGAAAGGAAAGATCTTGAAATTCTGTTTTTTCAAGCTCCTTTTGAAGCTGGAGTTCTGCGGGTTTCATCAAGGAGCAGTGAAAGGGAGCGCTGACGGGCAACATCACCGTTTTTTTCGCCCCGAGCCGTTTCGCCTCCTGCGACACGTTTTCAACCGATTCCTTATGCCCGGCGATGACGGTCTGCTCGGGGCTGTTCAAATTGGCGGGTTGAACGAGGCGATCCGAAGTGGAAAATCGATTGCACAACTCCAGAACATCTTGGACAGGCATGCCCACGATGGCGGCCATGCCACCGACTCCCACGGGAACCGCTTCCTGCATGAACCGCCCCCTCAGCCGGACCAGGCGAACGGCGTCGCGGAACCGGAGCGATCCCGCCGCGAGCAGCGCCGAATATTCGCCCAGACTGTGGCCCGCCGCCAGTAGGGTTTCTATACCATGTTCAACCAGCACTTTCAAGGCAATTGTACTGTGAATGAGAATGGCCGGTTGAGTATTTTCCGTCAAGTTCAACCGGCCCTCAGGACCTTCAAAACAAAGGGAGGCGATGTCCATTCCCAGAACCTGCCCCGCCTCTTCATACATCGCCCGGGCTTCCGGCAGGGCCTCGTAAAATTGTCTCCCCATGCCGACAAACTGGGAACCCTGTCCGGGAAAAACAAACGCAATTTTCACCATTGAATCACCGCCGCGCCCCAGGTCAATCCGGCACCCACCACCATCAGCAGGGTCGCATCCCCGGGCCGGATCCTGCCGCATTGCCGGGCCTCGTGGAGGGCGATGGGAATGGACGCCGCCGACGTGTTGCCATATTTTTCGATATTGAGAAAAATCTTTTCCGAAGAAATACCCAGTTTTTCCGTCACCGCATCGATGATGCGTTGGTTGGCCTGATGGGGAATGACCAGCGCAATGTCATTTTCATTCAGTCCGTTGGCTTCCAGGGCTTCCCAAGCCACCTCGGCCATTCGTTTGACCGCCACCTTGAAGGTGGCGTTGCCGGCCATTTTAATGAAGTACTTTCCCTCATCGATATCCTGGTGCGACACGCCGTTTCGGCCGATGCTTCCCGGCACTTCGATCAGATGGGCCAGGGACCCGTCGGAATAAATATGGGAAGACAGGATGCCGATGGGCTTGGCACTTTCCACGCGTTTGAGCACCATGCTTCCCGCCCCGTCTCCGAACAGGATGCAGGTCGACCGGTCTTTCCAGTTCACGATCCGCGAATTCACCTCGCTGCCGATCACGAGGATATACTGATAGCGTCCGCTTTTGAGGTATTGTTCGGCAATGGAAATACCGAAAACGAATCCCGAACAAACGGCAGAGACATCATACGACGCCGCCTTGCCGGCTCCCAGTTCCCGCTGCACGAAACAAGCGGTGGCGGGAAAAAGAATGTCCGGGGAGGACGTGCACACAATGATCATGTCCAAGTCCTGGGGACCAATCCCGGCCGCTTTCAAGGCCTCCCGCCCGGCATGAACCGCCAGAACCGAGGCGGATTCTTCCTTCCCCGCGATCCGCCGTTCCCGGATTCCCGTTCGAGTGCGGATCCATTCATCGGTGGTGTCCAGGGTTCTTTCCAGATCGAGGTTGGTGAGGACCCGGTCCGGGACGTAAAACCCGGTCCCGGTCACTTCGGCATGAAAGGGGGGAGAAAAGGTCATGAAAGGAATGGGGGGTCAGTTTTTTTCAGGTTTCGTTTCGGAGGACGGCGCCGGGGATTCCGGCGACGAATCGGAATTCTGGGAATGGTTGAGGGAATTGTTTTTTTCGTCCGCTCCAAAAGCCATATTTTTGATTTGTTTCCAAAGGATGCCTTTGCGCACCCACAAATGCTGGTCCTCCAGGTTCGATTCGATATCATCCCGAATGTGCTCGTTGATCTTCTTTTCGATCAGGTCGCCGGCCTGCTTGATGGCGTTTTTGATCGCCTTGGCGGTGGAACTTCCGTGAGCGATGATGCAAACGCCTTTAACGCCCAGAAGCGGGGCCCCGCCGGTTTCGGAATAATCGACGGATTTTTTAAACCGCTCCATTCCGGGTTTTAAAAACAGGTAGCCCAGCCGGGAAGTCCAACTGGACCGAAACAGTTGTTTCAGGTTGCTGCCAATCATTTCCGCCAGGCTTTCGCTGATCTTCAGAGCCACGTTGCCGGTAAAGCCGTCGCAAACGATCACATCGGCATTGCCCCGGTAGACCTCCTTGCCTTCCACGTTACCGATGAAATTGATATGGCTCCGTTTGAGCATCTGGAAGACTTCCTTGGTGATTTCGTTGCCCTTCCCATCCTCTTCGCCGATGCTCAACAGCCCCACTCCGGGGTTTTCCTTGCCCAGAATGTACTTGGCGAACACGTGCCCCATGACCCCGAACTGAAAAAGCTGGGGCGCCTTGCAATCCACATTGGCTCCCGCGTCCAATAGAATGGCGTTTCCCCGAAGGGTGGGCAGTTGAATGGTGATGGCCGGCCGGTCCACGCCTTTCAGGGGACGCAGAATCAGGGTGGAATACGCCAGGACGGCCCCGGTGTTGCCGGCGCTGACAAAGGCGTCGGCGTCGCCGTTTTTCACAAGCTCCAGCCCGATTTTCATCGACGACTTCTTTTTATTGCGCACGACTTTGGCGGGAACATCGTCCATCTGGACGACTTCTTCGGCGGGCTCCACCCGGATGGGGAGATCGTCGCGGTCCTTAAATTTGTCCAGCTCGGCCTCGACCAAATCAGGGATCCCCGTCAGGATCACCTCCACTCCGTTCTCCCGGGCGGCAAGGACGGCCCCTTCCACGGTCGCCGCGGGCGCGTGGTCGCCTCCCATTGCGTCAACCACGATTTTCATTTTTAGGCAGATCTCCTTTCAAGAAGGCCGGCGAAATCCAAGAGGATTTAAAACGGTTGCGTTCGAAATTTCGAGGTCGATGGAAAATGCAAGCGCTGGTTTGACTCGCGGGCCATGGTGGACGCTCTGAGGGGTTGATCGAAGAAAAATGACCCCTCGAGATAGCACCCTAAATAAAGGAGAGAAAACCGATCAAACCGCTTCCACTTCCATCACTTCCTTCCCCTTGTAGTACCCGCAATGGGGGCAGACGTGATGGGGCTGTTTGATTTCGTGGCATTGCGGGCATTCGTTGTACGCGGGACTTTTTAAAGAATCGTGCGAACGCCGGTGTCCCCGCCTCGATTGGGATGTTCGTTTCTTGGGTACGGGCATGCGTCCTCCTGAATGGCTTCTCGATCTGGGTTTATTTCAATTTGTCCTTCAACTGCTTCAAAACCTCCAACCGGGGATCCAGCGGTTTGTCCCGAGTACAACCGCAATCTCCTTTGTTCAAGTTGTGTCCGCACTCGGGACACAACCCTCGACAATCTTTCCGGCACAGAGGAACCTGGGGAACCGTCAACAGGATCTGGTCGTGAATGGGCTGATCCAAGCGAATCCGCTGTTCCTCGTAAAACTCGGTTTCAATGTCGGAGGCGTGGATCTCCACCTCCAAAGCCCCCTTGGGAGCCCGACTCCGCGGAAGATAATGCGCCCGCACCTGGGTGAGCACCGGAATCCGCACGGGCTCCAGGCAACGAGAGCATTTTACCGTAATCTGGGTTCGAATGGACCCAGCAAAATAAATTTCCTGCCCCATCCGATCCAAATGGCCCTGGATTTCCACATCCTGACTGAGAAAACAGTCCTCCTGCTGGATATCGAATTCCGTCCTCTTCCGATGGACCGTGAAATCCAGGCCTTTTTCTTCCGAAATTTCCGCAATATCAAAGAACAACATGGGGACGGACGGAATGATCGACTTCAGCGCTTTGGAAAATTCATGAATCCTTTGAAAAATCAACGCTCAGGATTCATCAGGCAGGGTGAAAGACTGTGTTTCCAAAATGTTATCTTCAATTCCGGGGGCAGTCAAGCAAAAAACAGGCACGGGAGAAGCCGTTTCAGCCGGCCCGGGGATGAAATTTGTCGTGAATTTCCTTCATCCGGTCTTCCAGGATGTGGGTGTAAATCTGGGTGGTGGAGATGTCGGAATGACCCAGCATTTCCTGAACCGATCTTAAATCCGCCCCCCGGGAGAGCAGGTGTGTGGCGAAGGCATGGCGCAGGGTATGCGGCGAAACCGAGCGCCGGATGCCCGCTTGCCGCACATAGGCCTTGAGCCGTTTCCAAAATCCTTGCCGGGTCATTTTCCGACCCCGGTGGGTGACGAAGAGATCGGAGACCTTCCTTCCCTTGAGGAAGGTGTTGCGGGCCCCGAGCAGGTAGTCCTCCACCGACCGCTGGGCGGTTTCTCCCAAGGGCACCAG
>JABAHQ010001125.1_pt1 | contig 29290 bp, 18 predicted proteins | sample 7062091 | NCBI WGS metagenome assembly JABAHQ01 (sample SAMN14534359, study PRJNA622989) | marine sediment metagenome | biome: marine biome [ENVO:00000428]; feature: marine pelagic biome [ENVO:01000023]; material: deep marine sediment [ENVO:00002113] | place: India: Gulf of Kutch | collected... | reverse complement strand
GGCGGATGTCTCCGGCGGAGGCGCTGCGGGTGGAGTAGGGGTGGCCCGGGGAGCGCCCCGGCCTATCCCGACTCTCCGCCCAGGGCCGCGATGCGCTCCCGGGCTTCCTCCACCTTTTCCATGCCGCGCGCGTCCGCGGTCTCGCCCCAGAGGTCCACGACGCGCCGGTAGGCGGCGATCGCGCCGGCGGTGTCGCCGACCTCCTCGTAGAGGGGCCCGAGGACGAGGGTGGAGTGGAGACGGTAGGGGCCATTCAGCTCCTGGAAGGCGAAGCCGCCCCGGCGGACCTCCTCGTGGAGGCGGATCGCCTCTTCGAGCGCCCCGACCTGCTCGGCGATCCACGCCTCCTCCGCCGTCCAGCACGTGGTGCATCCGTGGGCCTCCGCCGCGTCCCGGTGCCGCTCCAGCGCCCCCTCGCCCCGGCCGGTGCCCGCGTCCACGTAGATGCGGACGCGCTCCATGCTGGTCCGGGCGTCCACGCCCCGCTCCTCCTCGGGAACCGCGGCCACCCAGTCGGCCAGGACCCGCTCGGCCCGCCCCCGGTCCCCGGCCAGGACCAGGTTCAGCACCGTGAAGTAATAGGGACGCACCTCGGGGTCGATCGCGTCCCAGGTGCCGTCGTCGATCGGCTCCCGGGCGTGGCGGTGGGCCCACTCCGGGTCGCCCAGGGCCAACTCGCTGTGGACGGACCACTGGCGGCGCACCAGGGCGAAGGCGGACCTCACTTCCCCGGCCACCCGCTCCGCGTCCAGGAAGCGGCGGCGCCCCTCGTCGAGGCGGCCCATTCGGTAGGCCAGGTGGGCCATCATCTCCAGGGCGCCGGCGCGCACGAAGGCCGGCTGGGCGGGGTCGTCGATCAGCGGCTCGGCCGCCTCCCGGGCCGTCTCCAGGTCGTCGTTGACGTATGCGGCCCAGAAGCGGGACTCGGGCAGGTTCACCTCGTCGGGGTAGGCGGCCTCGTACTCGAGATAGACCTGCCAGGCCCCCTCGAAGTCGTCGGCCCCGATCCGGTTCCGGACCAGGTTCTGGTACGCGGTGTTGGACCGGCCGGGGCCGTCCACGGCCCGGCGGTAGAGCTCCCGGGCCCGCTCGAAGTCCTCGATCCCCTGGTACTCGTTGGCCAGGTTGTTGAGGGCCGCCCGGTCGTCGGGCGCGACCCGGAGCACGTTCTGGTAGGCGGCGATCGTTCGGCCCCGGTCTTCTTCGACCGTGCTGTAGTAGTAGGCCTCGGCCAGGTAGCGCTCCCGCTCGGTGAGCCGGTCCCGGTGCTCGAAGGCCTGGGTGGCCGCGTGCTCTTCCCGGGCCTCGTCGGTCCCGGTGTTGTTGAGCGTCGCCGCCATCTTCCGCCACGCCATGGCGAAGGCGGGATCCAGGGCCACCGCCTGGTCCAGGAGCTCCAGGGTGCGCCGATAGTCGCCCTGGTCGAAGGCCCGGTCGGACTCGCTGTAGAGCCGGAGAGCTTCGGTGGACCGGGTGGTGACCCGCTCCAGGGGCTCGCCGGCCTTGATGCTCCGGAGCGACTCGCCGGACTTCTCCCGGATGTCCTGGGAGAGCTTGTCGATCGAGGCGATGATCTCGTCGGGGCCGTCGGCGGTGACCCGGAAGGAGGCGATCGAGCGGCCGCCGTCGGCGGCCCGGAGCGTCGCCGTCACCAGGTAGGCGGTCCCGGCCGCCGCCACCTCGCCCTCCAGGTAGGCCTTGATCCCCTCCCGGACCGCCACCTCCCGGGCCAGCTCTGCGGTGAGGGGCGTGCCGGGTTCGACCTGCATCCGGGCCAGCACCGGCTCCACGTCCGCGTCCTCCACGAGCTGGAGGACCGACGATTCGGAGAGGTCCACCCGGAGGGCCTCGGTCACCACGTCGCCCAGCCCCTCGCCGGTGGCGTCGGCGAAGCTGGCCAGGACGACCCGCTCGCCGTCCTCGATCACCCCCTGGGCCACCAGGTTACCTACGGGGCCGACGCCGGTGGACCACATGACGAAGTAGCCGGCGACCACCACCCCCAGGAGGGCGAATGCCAGGACGCCGCCCACGATGGCGTTCCGCCACGTCAAGAGGCGGTGGTGGAGGCCGGAGTCGTCGGCGCCGGGGCCGGCGGCCGCGCCCGCCACGTCGACGGCGCCCGGACCGGGTGCGGCCTCTCCGGGCCCGGCTCCGGTCGGTGCGCCCGCGGAACGGACGTCCCCCGGGACCTCTCCGGTGGCCGACCCCTCGGCGCCGGCGGGTGCGCCCTGCGACCCTCCCGGAGTGGCCGGCGCCTCGTCGCCGCCCCCCATCCCCTCCTGGACGAAAGCCGTGGCCATCACGATCGGCAGCCCGATCACCAGCAGCACCAGGGCGAAGGAGGGCACCCAGTCCGGCAGCCCCGCGCTCTCGGTGAGGGACTCCACCACCTGGAGCGCCACCCACGAGCCCACCAGGTAGATCGAGAGCACCTGCCAGAGGGAGCGGCGGTGGGCCTCCCGGACGAGCTCTCTCATCAGGTCCACGGTCAGCCTCCCAGGGCGGCGATCCGGGCCCGGGCGCGCTCCACCCGGGGCCGGAGCTCGGGGTCGGCGTCGGCCCAGAGCTCGGCGAAGCGCCGGTAGGCCTCCAGGGCCCGGGCGGTGTCGCCGGCCTCGTCGGCGAGGCGGCCCATGCGCTCGAGGGCGTCGAGGCTCCAGATCGGATACCAGCGGACCTCGGTCATCGCTGTCCCGTCCAGGGAGCGGGCGTACATCTCCCGGGCCTCGTCGTGGCGCCCGGCGGCCTCCAGGGTCCGGCCCCGCTCCCACCATCCCCAGCAGCGGGCCGCATCGCAGTTCAGCTCCCTCTGGAGGGCGTCGATCGCGACCAGGGCCTGGTCCCACTCCCCCCGGGCGTAGGCCAGGGCCCACTCCATCCACAGGTGGGACATGCGGCGGTCCAGGTCCCGGGACGAGGGGGGCCACTCCCGGTCGTACTCCGCGAGGAGGGCGGCGGCCCGGTCCACGGCCCCGGCCAGGGCCAGGGCGGAGATCTGGTTCGCCTCGGTCCAGCCGTTCGTGGACATGCCGGTGATCGGCAGGAGCTCCAGGGCCCGGTCGACCGCTCGGTGAACGGCGGCGGCCTCCAGCCCCAGGGTCGCGTTCGTGATCGCCCACTGTCCGTGGGCCTCCACCGCCCAGCTCGGCTGGTCCGAGGTCTCGGCCAGGCGGAGCGCCTCGTCGATGTGGGCTCGGGCCTCGTCGATCCGGCCCAGGCCCACGTCCTCCGAGGCGATCTGCATCTCCATGAACGCCCTCCGGCCCGCGGAGATCCCGGGGGACTCGCGGATCTCCACGTGCCGGTCGTGGGCCTCGGCGAAGCGGCCCTCCATGGTCAGCAGGCTCGCGACCTGGGACTGGGCGATAGGATTGTCCGGATAGCGGGCCAGGAACCGATCGGCGAAGGCTCGCGCCTCGTCCTCCCTCCCCATGGACCAGTAGTGGCCCAGCAGGTTCTGGTGGGCGACGAAGGTGGCGCCCGGGCCGTTCACGGCCCGCTCCAGGAGTTCCCGGGCCCGCTGTATGTCGGAGCGCGTGAGCCGGAGCGCCAGATTGTTGAGCGCGACGGGATCGTCGGGGTTCGCGTCCAGGACCCGCTCGTAGGCCTGGATCGTCCGCTGCTCGTCGTCCTCCAGGTAGGTGAAGTAGTACGCCTCGGCGAGCCAGCGCTCGGTCTCGCTCATCCGCTCCCGGAGCTCGAAGGCCCGGCGCACGGCGTGCCGTACCCGCTCCGGGTCCCCGGCGGAATTCTGGAGCAGCACCGCCAGCTTGCGCCACGCCATCCCGAACTCGGGGTCCAGCTCCAGGGCCGACTCCAGGAGGGCGATCCCTTCCTGCTCCCGCCCGGCGTTGTGGAGAGCGATCGCCTCGGTGTACGCCTCCAGGGCCTCCAGGGAGGAGGTGGTGACCTCCTCCAGGGCCTCGCCGCTGCGGATCTGCCGGAGCGACTCGCCGGCCTTGGCCCGGATCCGCTCCGAGAGCTTGTCGATGGCGGCGATGAGCCGGCCTTCGTCCTCCACCGTCTCCCGGAAGGCGGCCAGGGCCCGGCCGGTCTCGGCCGCCACCAGGGACGCGGTGAGCACGTAGCCGCCGCCCAGGGCGCCGATCTCGCCCTGGATCACCGCCTTGATCCCGTCGCGCCGGGCGATCTCCCGGGCCACCTCCGGGGTGAGGGACGCCTCGGGGGCCAGGTCCATGCGGCGCTTCGCGTCGGCGATGTAGCTCTCGGGGAGCACGGAGAGCGCCGACGACTCCACCAGGTCGACCCGCAGGGCCTCGGTGACGAGACGGCCCACCCCGGGGTCGGTGGTGGTGACCGCGAAGTCGGCCAGGACCACCGGCTCCCGCTCGTCGAAGACCCCCTGGGCCTCCAGGTTGCCCACGGGCCCGATCCCCGTGGACCACATGACCCAGTACGCGACCACCGTGAAGCCCAGGAGGGCGAAGGCGGCCACGCCCCCGATCACCGCGTTCCGCCAGGTGAGAAGGCGCTGGATCTTCGGGGGTCGGGGGCTGGGGAGGTCGAGGGAGCCGGTGCCGTCCGCCAGGTTTTCGCGTCCCGCGGTCTCGTCGGCCTCTTCCACGGCCTCCTCCTCCTGCCCCGGCATCCCCTCCTGGACGAACGCCGTGGCCACCACGATCGGCAGGCCGATCAGCAGCAGCACGAAGGCCATCCCCGGCGTCCAGTCGGGCAGGCCCACGCTCTCGGTCACCACCTCCACGACCTGGAGCACGCCCCAGGAGACGGCCCCGAAGAGCCCCACCACCTGCCAGAGCGAGCGACGGTGGATCTCCCGGACGAGGCGCTTGAAGGAGCTCATGGACGGGTCGCCCGCCTGAAGGAGCTCACGGAGGGGCGCGGACGGTTCCCGGGCGCGTTCACGGGCCGGTTTCCGAGGCCGCCGGTGCCAGCGCCGCGGCCCGCTCCCGGGCCCGGCGCACCCGGGGCTGGAGCTCGGCGTCGGCGCCGGCCCACGCCTCGGCGAAGGCGGCATATTGCTCGGCCGCCAGCGCGTCCTCGCCCATCGCCTCGTAGACCTCGCCCAGGCGCTCGTGGCCGATCACCCGCATCCAGGCGAAAGAGGGATAGATGGGAGAGCTGCGCATGGTCGTTGCCACGTCGTAGTGTTCGACGGCCGCCTCGAGGCGGCCCGATTCCCGGCGCAGGTCGGCCAGCTCCCACTCGTAGCAGTGTGGACAGCCCACCTGGGCCCGGAACGCCTCCAGGGCGTCGGCGGCCTCCCCCGGGTCCGGGCGGAAGAGCGCATCGGCGACCATGCGGGCCTCGGTCAGGGCCGTGCCCGCCCGAGCTCCGCCCTCGGCGGCCCAGCGGTCCAGGAACGACCGTGCCCTGTCCTCCGCGCCGATCACGATGAGCCCCCGGGCGACCTCCTCCCAGTCCCGGGCCGACGCCGGAACGGCGTCGAACTCCCCGGAGTCCAGGAGGTCCGCGAGGAGCTCGAGCGCGGCCGCGTCGTCCTCGGCCACGTAGTGCTCGGCCGCCCAGCCGCGGGCGGAGACCTCCATGATCTCCGCGTTGGCGTCCTGCCTACGGAGGCGGGTCAGCATCTCGCGCCGGTGGGTGCGCATCTCCTCTACCCTGCCCCGGGCGGCATCGGCCGCGCTGGCCATTCCCGTGCCCGAGACCCGCCAAGAGAGGGGGATCCCGGACAGCTTCGTCATCTCGAGCCCCCGCTGGTGGGCGCTCTCGAAGTCCCCCTCCACGAGCTCGAGCCACCAGCGAGCCCACAGCGTCCACTGGTCGCGCTGGGGAAAACGCTCCACCATCCGGTCGAACGCGGACCAGGCGTCCTCCATCCGACCCACCGACGCGAGGTCGGCGACGTAGTTCAGGTGGGCCGGCGCCGACTCCCCCGGGCCCCCGATCGCCCGCTCCAGGAGGGCGAGGGCATCCTCGTGGCGGGTCCGGTCGGAGTAGGCGATGGCGAGGTTGTTGAGGGAGGGCCGGTCGTCGGGATAGCGGGCCAGGATCCGCTCGTACGCCTCGATCTGGGCGGGCAGGTCACCGGTTACGGCCCGGTGGTAGTAGGCCACGGCGTTGCCCCGCTCCAGCTCGGTGAGGCGGTCCCGGAGCTCGTAGGCCCGGGTGGCGGCGGCCTCCTCCTCCCCGGGCTCGCCGCCCGCGGTCTGGATCACCACGGACAGCTTGCGCCAGGCCATGGCGAACCCCGGGTCGAGCTGCACGGCGGTCTCCAGGTGGCTCTTCGCCTGGCGGTACTCTCCGGCCTCGCTCAGCTCCTCGGCCTCGGAGTAGAGGCGGAGCGCCTCCAGGGAGGCCGTGGTGACCTGCTCCAGGGGAGCCTCGGCCTTGATCGCCCGCAGCGACTCGCCGGCCTTCTCCCGGATGTCCTGGGAGAGGCCGTCGATGGCGTCGATGACGTCGTCCGGCCCGTCGGCCGCGCGCCGGAAGCTGGCCAGGGGGTCGCCGGTCTCGGCGGAGCGGATCGCCGCGGTCAGGATATAGCCCGAGCCCGCCGAGCCCACGTCGCCCTCGATGATCGCCTTGACCCCGCCCCGGATCGCCACCTCCCGGGCCACGTCGTAGGGAAGCCCCTCCACGGCGTCCCGCTGCATCAGCCCCAGGATCTCCTCCACCCGGGAGGTCGTGACCAGCGTGATCGCCCGGGACGAGGCCAGGTCCACCCGCAGCGCCTCGGTCACTACGCCGGGAAGCGAGGGGTCGGTGGAGCGGTTCTCGAAGTCGGCGAGGATCACCGCCTCCCCCTCCTCGAAGATCCCCTGGGCCTCGAGGTTGCCCACGGGCCCGATCCCCGTAGACCACATGACCCAGTACGCGACCACGGTGAAGCCCAGGAGGGCGAAGGCGGCCCCGGCGCCCACGAGGGCGTTTCGCCAGGTGAGGATGCGGTGGACCCTCGAGGGCCGGGTGCTGGGGAGATCGAGGGAGCCGGTGCCGGCGGCGAGGTTTTCGTGTGGGGCGGCCACTGGATCGGGTGCGCTGGAGCCCACGTCGGCCCGGGCCGCGTCCGTCCTCGGGCCCCCGTCGCCCCACGTCTCTTCGCCGGTGGCGCTCTCCCGATCCCCCTCCTGCCCCGGCATCCCCTCCTGCACGAACGCCGTGGCCACCACCACGGGGAGCCCGATCAGGAGGAGGACGAACGCCATTCCTGGCGTCCAGTCCGGCAGGCCCACGCTCTCCGTCACCACCTCCACGACCTGGAGCACGCCCCAGGAGACGGCTCCGAAGAGCCCGACGACCTGCCAGAGGGAGCGGCGGTGGATCTCGCGGACGAGCTGCTGGAGTCGGTCCATGGGCGGGGGCCGTACCCTAGCGGCCGAGGCGCGGTAGCGCCTCCAAGAGGGAGGGCGCGGTCATGCCGGCAAATCTATGACCGGGAATCGAGGGCGGAAAGACTTTGGGGACGGGCCCATGCCGCGGACCCGCCGGCACTTCATCCCGGGCTCCACGTTGCCTATTCTTCATTCTTCACCCTCGACGACGGCGAAGCCGCACTCCACGAGCTCCATGACACGAAGAAGTGGATGGATCAAGAGCCGGGTCGCGGCCGGGTCGGCCCGGGCGGCCGCGGCGCGCCGGGGCCCCCGGGCGTGGTGGGTGGCCGTGGTTCTCGCGGCGCCCTGGCTGCTGCCGGCCGCCCTGCCCGCGGCGGCCCAGGAGACCGGTCCGCCCTCGGAGGAGCAGGGCGCGCCTCCCCTGAATCGGACGGAGCCCCCCCGGGCCGGCCGGACCATGGAGGCCCACCCCCTGGACGAGGCCGGCGAGGTCACCGTGGACGGCCGCCTCGACGAGGCGGCGTGGAGCCGCGCGCCGGCCTACGGGGACTGGGTCCAGAAGGAGCCCGTGGAGGGCGCCCCGGCGATCAACGACACCGAGGTCCAGCTCCTCTTCGACGGCCAGGCCCTCTACGTGGGCGCGATCCTCCACGACGAGAGCCCGGGAACGATCGCCCGGAACATGGCCCGGCGCGACGCCGCCTACTCCGGAAAGTCGGACTACTTCGAGGTGATGCTGGACCCGAACCTGGACCGGCGCACCGGCTACCGCTTCCGGGTAACGGCGGGGGGCGTCCAGACCGACCGCTACCTCTTCGACGACGAGGGAGAGGACGCGGCGTGGGACGCGGTCTACGAGACCGCGGTGACGGTGGACGAGCGGGGTTGGATCGCGGAGATGCGGATCCCCCTGAGCCAGATCCGCTACGAGACCGCGGACACGGCCCAGACGTGGGGGATCAACTTCGGGCGGCGCAGGGCCGCGGACAACGAGCTCACGCGCTTCAGCCTCGTCTCCAAGCTGCGCCGGGGCCGGGTGAGCCAGTTCGGATACGTGGAGGGGATCCGTATCGAGGGCTCCCCCCGGCGCCTCGAGGTCCGGCCCTACGCCCTGACCCGGGGGCACCGGGGCCCGGCCGAGGCCCAGAACCCCTTCTTCGACGGCACCGAAGGCACGGCCCGGGCCGGCGTGGACCTGAGCTACGGCCTCGGCACCGCCTTCACCCTCGACGCGGCGATCAACCCCGACTTCGGCCAGGTGGAGGCCGATCCCGCGGTGGTGAACCTCACCGCCTTCGAGACCTTCTTCCCGGAGCGGCGGCCCTTCTTCGTGGAGGACGCCCGGGTCTTCGACTTCAGCCTCTCGGGCCGCCGCAACTCCCTCTTCTACAGCCGGCGGATCGGGCGGGCGCCCCGGGGCGACGCCCCCGACGCGGCGGACTACGTGGACGCGCCCGAGAACACCACGATCCTGGGGGCGGCGAAGCTCACCGGCCGCACCTCGGGCGGGCTCTCGGTGGGGGCCCTGGCGGCGGTGACCGGGGCCGAAGAAGGCCGGGCGCACTTCGTCGGCGACGACCGCACCGACACCTTCCGGGCCGAGCCCCGGGCCACGCAGGGGGTGGTGCGCCTCCAGCAGGACTTCCGGGACGGCCAGACCACGGTGGGGGGGATCGCCACGGGCCTCCATCGCTCGCTGCCCGGCGACGGCTCCTTCGACGACCTCATGTCCGAGGCGTTCAGCGCCGGCTTCGACTTCGAGCACACCTGGAGCGACCGGGAGTGGGCGCTCTGGGGCTTCTTCGCGGGCAGCCACGTCCGGGGCGACTCCACCGCCCTCATCGACCTCCAGCGCTCGAGCCGCTTCTACCGCCAGCGGCCGGACCTGGAGTGGGCGGACCTGGACTCCACCCGCACCTCGATGACGGGGGCCGAGTGGCGCCTCCAGTTCGAGCGCAGGGTGGGGAACTGGACCGGCGCGGTGTGGGCGGCCCAGGTGACGTCGGGCTTCGAGGTGAACGACCTGGGCTTCACCACGGCGCCGGAGCGCCTGGACGGGGGCTTCCGGATCGGCTACCAGACCGTGACCCCGGGCCGCTGGACCCGGGAGTGGAACGTCCGCCTGTCCACCTTCCAGAACTGGAGCCACGAGGTGCTCCGGGACGTCTGGTCGTGGGACCGCTGGGGCTTCTCCCACATCGCCGGCGTGGCCCGGCTGAGCGGCACCGCCGTCCTCCAGAACTTCTGGACCCTCCACGGGGGGATGAGCTACATCCCCGAGGCGATGAGCCGGGTGGCGACCCGGGGCGGGCCGCGCATGCTGGACCCGGCGGTGACCTCGGCGTTCTTCACCGTGGGCACGGACAACCGCAGGCTCCTGAGCCTCCAGCCCGTGGTGAGCTGGAGCCAGAGCCAGAAGGGGGCCGGGGAGACCCTGCGCCTCAACCTGGGGATCACCCTCCAGCCCTCCACCCAGCTCCTCATCCGGCTCGAGCCCGAATGGAGCCGGGAGACGAACGGCTTCCAGTACGTGGACGACTCCGACGCCCTGGCCTTCGCGCCCACCTACGGCGACCGCTACCTCTTCGCGGACCTGGAGCGCCGAAGCGCCTCCATGGTCACCCGGGTCAACTGGACCTTCACGCCCACCCTCTCTCTGGAGCTCTTCGCGCAGCCCCTGGTGTCTTCGGGGGATTACGTCACCTACAAGCAGCTCTCCCGGCCCGAGAGCTTCGACTTCGACGCCTTCGAGGAGGGGAGCTACGCGGAAGGCGCCGGGGGAGGCGGGGCCGAGCCGGGGTGCGTGGGCGGCCGCACCTGCCTCGGCCCCGACGACACCCGCTGGATCGACTTCGACGGCGACGGCGTGGGGGACCACTCCTTCGACGACCTGGACTTCAACCTCCGCTCCCTCCGGACCACCGCCGTGCTCCGTTGGGAGTACCGACCGGGCTCCCGGCTCTTCCTGGTCTGGCAGCGACGGCAGGCGGAGACGGTGGACGTGGGCGACTTCGCCTTCGGCCGGGACGCCGGAGCCCTCTTCGGCGCTCCCGCCGACGACGTGCTCATCATCAAGGCCGACATCTGGCTCTCCTTCTGAGCCCTCAGGACCTCCCCCCGAACACCCTCCACGCTCCCACGGTCAGCAGCGGGATCGCGAAGAGGGCGATGAAGCCGTAGCCCATGAGGGTGTAGCCCCGGGCCACCAGGGCGATGATCCCCACCCGGGAGAGGAGCGCCGCGGCCAGTAGGATCCCCGCCCCCAGGAGCCCGCTCTGGAGGCGGGTGAGGCCGTGGACGTCGGCCAGGGGGCCGGTGTCCAGCGTCTCCAGGTCCTTGTCGATCCGGTCCAGGATCGCGTGGATCATCCCCACGCTGGTCTCCAGCAGCGTCCAACCCATGACGATCCCGAAGACCCCGAGGATGACCGGGCCGCCCACGCTGCGGAGCATGGGGAGCCAGGGGACCGGCGCGCCCATGATCTCCGGGTCCGGATAGAACGCCAGCAGGGCCAGGTAGCTCAGGGCGAAGGGAACGGTCATCAGGAGCCCCGCGATCAGGGCCCCGATCGCCGATTCCCGCCGGGTCGTATGTCGGTGCAGGGTGAAGAGGGTGGTGGGGTAGCACGCCAGGTTGTAGCCCACGTAGACGATCCCCGTCCCCAGCACCGCCGCCGTGGTCACCTCGGGGAGGTAGCTCGTATCGGCCGTGGCGAAGACCTCCTGGACCCGGTCCCAGCGCGCGCCGAGGACGAGGCCGGCGAAGAGGAGGTAGGCACCGTAGAGGAGTCCGGTGCCCACGCTTTTGAACGCCTCGATGACCGCGGCGCCGTGGTACGTCAGGACCCCCACGGCCACGACGATCCCTGCGGTCCCCGCCAGGGGCGGCACGCCCAGGGTGTCCTGGAGGATGTTGGCCGCCGCCGACGCCATCACCGCGATGACGACCACGGTCATGGAGGCGTAGAGGAGGTCGAAGGCGGGCCATCCCTTCCCGATCAGGAGCTTGATGAAGGTCTTGTAGTCGAAGGCCCGGTGGATCCGGGCCACCTCGAAGGTGAAGAAGGCGGTCACCCCGAAGCCGAGGAAGATCGCCACGATCGCCAGCCATCCCGCCGCCCCGAACTTGGCGCCGTATGCGACGATCTCCCGTCCCGTGGCGTAGCCCCCGCCGATGAGCACCGACTGGAGGATGATCCCCGGCAGGAGCAGCCTTCCGAACCAGCCGGCGCCGATGCGGCGGATGAGGGGATCCTCGAAAGCCCCGGCGACGGCCTGGGCCGGTGCGCCGCCAGGCCTGCCGCCCGAGGCCGGGCCGGAGCGTTCGCCCGGCGACGGCCCGGCGTCGGAAGAGCTGGGATCGCGATCGGTCATCTGCCTCCCCCATCGGGGGCCGAAGTGCGCGTGGCCCGGACCGAGCGTTGCGCCCGGTCCGGGGCCGGGTCATTCTGGCCCACGCCCGCCCGTCCCGCCAGCGGGGGAGCCCGCAGGCGCCCCAACTCCCACCCGGGAGAGAACCCGTGAACGCAGGACGCCCGATGAACCTGGACGTACTCTCCCGCTCCGCCGTGGACGACCGCTATAAGGGGATCCCCGGGGGCGTGCTCCCCTTCCCCTTGTCAGAGATTGGCAGGAAGGGCTGGAACGTTCTCCGCGAGGACCTCCCCCTTCCGTTGGCGGTCTTGAAGGAGCCGGCGCTGGAGCACAACGGCCGCTGGATGATGCGCTTCCTCGAGCTCTGGGGTGCCGACCTGGCGCCCCACGGGAAGACGACGATGGCCCCCCAGCTCTTCCGACGGCAGCTCGACCACGGCGCCTGGGCGATCACCCTGGCCAATGTGGCCCAGGCCCAGGTCGCGCGCCGCTACGGCTGCTCCCGGATTCTTGTGGCCAACCAGCTGGTGGGTCCCGCCGCCGTGGGCTGGGTGGCCGGCGAGCTCCGAAAGGACCCGGCGTTCGATTTCTACTGCCTGGTGGACTCGGTGGCGTCGGTGCAGCACCTGGTGCGGCACCTGGACGACGACCCGCCGGGGCGCCCCCTCCAGCTCCTCCTGGAGGGCGGCTACCGGGGCGGTCGCACCGGCGCCCGGGACGCGGAGGCGGCCCTGGCGGCGGCCCGGGCGGCGAGGGAGGCTGCGCCCCTCGTCGCTCTCCGCGGGGTGGAGGGATTCGAGGGGATCATCGACGCCGACGACCCCGGGGAGCGGGCCCGGCGGGTGGAGGCGTTCCTCGCCTTCCTGGTGGAGCTGACGGCGCGCATCGAGGAGGAGGGGCTCTTCGCCGAGGGGGAGGTGATCCTGAGCGCCGGGGGATCGGCGTTCTTCGACCTGGTGGCGAAGCGCTTCGCCGAAGCCGGCCTCGACCGGTGCCTCCGCCCGGTGGTCCGGAGCGGCTGCTACCTCACCCACGACTCCAGCATGTACCGGGAGGAGTTCGAGCGGGTCGTGGAGCGGACCCCCGAGGCGGCGGAGCTTGGCGAGGGCCTGCGCCCGGCCCTGGAGGTGTGGGCTTACGTGCAGTCGCTGCCCGAGCCGGGCCGGGCGATACTGACGGCGGGCAAGCGGGACGTCTCCTTCGACTACGGGCTCCCCGAGCCCGAGCGCTGGTATCGGTCCGGGGAGCACGACGGGCCCCGGGAGCTGGGGGAGGGCTACGCCGTCGTCGCCCTCAACGACCAGCACGCCTACCTGGACGTCCCGGGCGATACCCCGCTGCGGGTGGGAGACATGGTCGCCCTGGGCATCTCCCATCCCTGCGCCACCTTCGACCGGTGGCAGCTTCTCCCCCTGGTGAACGCCGACTACGACGTGGTCGGGGCGGTGCGGACCTTCTTCTAGCGGCTAGCCCCGGTCGCCACCACCGCGGGACGGATGACGCCCACCCCGTCCTCGATCGAGATCTCCGTTCCGAAGGGCCTGGAGAGGCCCCGGAGCCGCTCCAGGATCTCCCGGGCCTGCTCGGGGGGCGCGGTCCGGGGCACGCCCCGGTTCCCGCCCCGGAGGCCGTAGCCCAGCTCCACCGGGTGGAGCCGGATCTCCCGGACCTGGCCGCCGGCGAACCGGCTCTCGGCCAGTACGCTCTCGTACCAGATCTCGTCGTCGAAGCCGATCTCGAGCCAGCGCCGGTTGAACTCGGAGTCCGGCATCGTGTCCGGATCGATCTCGAACCCCTCGTAGAGGTCCCGGGCGACGGGCTCTTGGAGCTCCACCTGGAAGACGAAATTCGCCAGGCTGTAGAAAATCGGTTTGCCCCGGTAGATCTCGATCCCCCTGAGCTGGTGGGGGCCGTGTCCCACGAACTCGTCCGCGCCGGCGTCGATCGCCCGGTGGGCCAGGTCGACGAGGAAGTTGGGGGGCTCGTCGCTCCAGTTTCCCGGGTCGTGGGCATGGATCGTGGCGACGACGAAGTCCGAGTTGCGCTTGGCGTGGCGGATCGCCTGGAGAATCTCCTCCAGGTCCGCGTCGTTCATCTCGTGGACGTGGCCCCGGCCCTCGCCGACCCGGTACGAGACCCCGAAGAGGGAGAGCTCGTCGTCCTTCTCCTCTTCGCCCGGCCGGGTGCGCACCGAGCCCTCGGGCTGATCGTCCCGGATCCCCCGGAGGACCTCCATCTCTTCCTCGGTGACCAGGGCGTAGCGGGTGGTGCGGAGCGCGCTCAGCCCCGGCCGGCCCGGCGCTTCCCGAAGGGGATCCATGGCCTGGGAGAGGGGGGTGAAGCTCGAGGCCATGGAGACCACCGCCGCCCTCCCCCTGGGCGTGTCCAGGTAGCGCCCGGCCCGGGCGGCGGCCCGGGTCTCGCCGGCCCCCGCGTGCACGATCCCCGCCTCGTCCAGGATCCGGCTCGTGGAGCGCATGCCCTCGACGCCCCAGTCGGTCGTGTGGTTGTTGGCCCGGGACATCACGTCGAAGCCCAGCTCCTTCAGATCCCGGGCCACCTCGGGGACGCCGATCAGCCACGCACCGCCGTATTCGGCCGCCGGGTATCCGTCGAAGCGGCGGATGTCGATCGCCGAGCCCTCGAAGTTCCCGAAGGTGACGTCGGGTCTCCGGAGCAGCTCGGCCACCCGGGCGAAGCGGGCGCCGGGGGTCCGGGAGATGGGGCGGGCGATGATGACGTCGCCCACCGCGCCCACGGTGAAGCCGTCCTCCACCGCCATGGCCGTGCCCCGCACGGAGTCGGGGTCGGCGGGCAGGCCCTGGCTCGGGCCGGGGGCCGGGCCGAGGAGGAAGAGGGCGAGGGCGGCGCCGGCCGCGACGGGCGACCGCGGCCGGGTGCGGAGCGGGATCGGGCAGCGCATGGCTTGGCCTCCGGTGAGATGGGGCTCCCATTCCGTGGCCCGGGAGGGGCGGGGATTCCCGGATCCGGCGCCAGCTCCACCGCGAGGCGGCCGGCCCCGCGGAGCGTGGCGGGCGTGTAAGGACGGGGATACAATATCGAATTCAGAATGAGGTCGGCAATCCTCAGGACGCGATGACGCGCACCCCGAGCATCCCAGCGCCCCCCCGGGGCGATCAGGAGGCGGTCCGGTGGTCCCGGCGCTTCCGCGAGCTTCCCCGACCGGACGACGGCGAGGTGGTCCTGGCGGCGGTGGGCGACACCGCGCTCGTGGACTCCGTCTACCGGAGCGCCTCCCGCCCCACCCGCACGCTCTTTGGCCTCCTGGGGGAGGCGGACGTGGCGTTCGCCGTCCTCTCCGGGGCCCTCTCGGACTGGGGCGCCCCCGCCCGGAAGGACGTGGTGATCGGCCCCGTCCGGGTGAGCGAGGACCTGAGGGCGGCGGGGATCGACGTGGTCTCCCTCGCCACGAACCACTTCCTGGACGCGGGAGCCCGGGGTGTCGCCGAGACCCTGGAGGCCCTGGAGCGGGCCTCTATCGCCCGGACCGGCGGGGGCCGGGACCTGGAGTCGGCCCTGGAGCCCGCCCGGCGGGAGGTCCGGGGCCACCGCACCGACGTCCTCGCCTTCCACAGCTGGGTCGACGGGCTCGAGGAGGACCCGTCCCTGGGGCCCACGCCGGCGGGCCCGGAAGTACCCGGCGTGGCGCCCCTTCGGGCTCACCGGGTGCGCGTGGGGCGCGGGCGTGCCGGGGTCTGGCCGCACCAGGAGGACCTGGACCGCATGGAGGAGACGATCCGGAGGGCCGCCGGCCCGGCCGATTCCCTGATCGTGGGCCTGGACGTCCGCTGGGATGAGCCGTCGGCGGGGCAGGGATGGGAGGAGGCCCCCGAGGGGCTCCGGGCCCTGGCGCGGAGCGCCGTGGACGCCGGGGCCGACCTGGTGATCGGGAGCGGGATGCGCAGGCTGCTCCCCCTGGAGCGGTACGGGGGCGGCGTGATCGCCTATGGGCTCGGCAACTTCTTCTTCCAGCTCTTCGAGGACGGGGGGCCGGCCCGGCGCTACACGATCTTCCCCGAGACCCGGGAGAAGATCCGGCGCTACGTGGGGAGGCCCGAGTTCTTCCGGTCGGTCGTCCTCCGGGCCGTGCTCTCCGGCGACGGGGTGCGCCGGGTGGACCTCGTCCCCTACGTCCTGGACGACGCCGGGGTCCCGGCCATGGCCCCGGACCCGGTCGCGGGGGAGATCCTGGAGAGCCTGGCCGAGGGTAGCGGGCGCCTGGGCACGGAGATGGAGCGGGACGCGTGGCACGGCTGGATCACCCTGGCCGCCGGGGAGGGTGCGTGAAGCGGCGTCGGTTTCTGGGCCGGGGGCTCGCCGCCGCGGCCGGTGCCCTCGCCGGAACGGTCCCGGCGCGGTGGCTGGCGGGAGGCGCCCTCCGCTCCCGCGACCTCGATCTGAGTTTCCTTCGTGGCCCGGGGCCCGGCGAGATCAGCCTGATGGCCACGGGGGACTCGATCCTCTACCGGTCCCTCGAGCGGCTGTCCGGACCGGGGTTCGACGAGCTCTTCCGGGTCCAGCGCGAGTGCGACGTGGCGGTCACGAACTGCGAGCTCGTCTTCGCCCGGAGCGGCTACCCCAAGCCCAAGGACGTGGCGTACCGGCCGCCCGAGGTGGCGGACGAGTTCGTCTGGCAGGGGATCGACATGGTCTCCCTGGCCAACAACCACACGATGGACCTGGGCCCGGAGGGGATGCGGGAGACGATCGCCGCCCTCGAGGAGCGGGGAATCGTCCACGCCGGCGCCGGGGAGAGCCTGGACGATGCCACCCGGCCGGCGGTGGTGGTGCGGAACGGGATCCGGGTGGGCCTCCTCTCCTTCCTCTGCATGAGCTCGCGGGTGGCAGTCGAGTCGGCCGCCGGCGAGGACGAGCCGGGCCTGGCCTCGATCCCCGGCCACCGAGTCCGGGTGGCGCCCCCGGGCGGGGAGGCCCGGCGCCTCGTCGCGCCGGAGGACGCCGCCCTCACCGCCATGGAGCAGGCGATCCGCCGGGCCCGCTCCCTGGCCGACGTCGTCCTGGTGGCCTATCACATGCACTGGGGCGACCGCCACGAGGTGGACGAGGGCCGGAAGATCATCGCCCGGGCCGCGGTGGACGCCGGAGCCGATCTCGTGTTCGCCCACGGGCCCCACGTGATCAACCCCGTGGAGCGGTACCGGGACCGGCTGATCTTCTACAGCCTGGGCAACTTCTTCTTCCACATCTTTGAGGACGACTGGTTCTCGGCGGACTACGGCGCGAGCTGGCCCGGGATCACGAAGGGCGTCTACTCCTTCACCACCTCGACGGACTTCTGGGAGGGGCTCGCCCCCCGATTCGTCCTGGGCCGGGACGGCGTGCGGAGCGTGCAGATCCTCCCGGTGGTGATCACCAGGAGCGGGGACCCCCACTTCCCCCGGCCCGAGCGCGGGCGCGCGATCGTGGAGGATCTCCGGACGATCTCCCGTGGGATGGGCGCCGAGCTGGAGCTGGGGGAGTGGCACGCCGAGGCGCGGATCTGAGCTGCGCCCCCAGGGTCAGGACGCGCCGACTCGATCCCGCCACACCATGAGGTCCTCCACCCGGTCCCGGTCCACGGTCACTCCCATGCCCGGCTTCCGCCGGGGCACCCTCACCAGCCCGTCGGACGACATCGTCCACTGCGGCTCCACGATGTCCCGCTCCCAGTATCGGCGGCTCGGGGACAGGTCTCCCGGAATCCGGAAGTTGTCGAGGGACGCCAGAGCCACGTTGTAGGCGCGGCCGACTCCGGATTCGAGCATTCCTCCGCACCAGACGGGAACGCCGGCCTCACGACAGCGATCGTGGATCGCCAGGGAGGCGGTGAACCCCCCGACGCGCCCGGCCTTGATGTTGAGGATCCTGCCGCTCTTCAGCGCGATCATGTCCTCGGCCCGGTCGACGCAGTCGACGGACTCGTCCAGGCAGAGGGGCGTGGCCAGCCGCTCCTGGAGCCGTGCGTGGCGGAGGAGGTCCCGGTGGTCGAGCGGCTGCTCGATCATCAGGAGCCCCAGCTCGTCGAGTCGCTCCAGCCGCGCGGTGTCGTCGAGGGTGTACGCCGAGTTCGCGTCGGCCATGAGGGGCGCGTCGGGACCGAGGTCGTCGCGGACGGCCGTCACGAAGCGGTAGTCCGATCCGGGCTCGATCTTGATCTTGCGACATCCCTCGTCGCGGGCCCGGCGGGCCTTCTCCACCAGCTTCTCCGGGCTGCCCTCGATCCCCAGGGAGATCCCAACCTCGACGCGGTCACGGGTTCCTCCGAGGAGGTGGGCCAGGGGCTCGCCCCTGATTCGGGCGTGCAGCTCCCAGCAGCCCATCTCGAGGGCGGCCTTCGCCATGGGGTGGCCCCGGACCCGTGCGTCGAGGAGCCGGTGCACGTCGGATGGGTGCTCGAAGGCGCGCTCGAGGACCGCCGGGATGAGCCAGGAGCGAAGCGCGTGCCGGGCGGTGTCGATCGTCTCGGGGCTGTAGTTCGGTTTCTCGGCGGCGACGCACTCGGACCACGCGATCGTGCGGTCCCCGTCCGCGAGCTCGAGCAAGAGAATCCGGCGGTGGTACGTCTGACCCGAAGAGATCCGGAACGGCTCCCGCAGGGGAGACGGATCTCCCGCAGCTTCACCGCGCGGAGCTCAAACACCGGCTCCCCCCGGCCGCTCGAGGAGGTACGCCGCCCTCCCCGCCTCCGGAAGGCGCTTGAACCCGACCACGCGGTAGCCTTCGCGGAAGCACGTGAGGAACGCGTCCCGGGTGGAGCGCCGCCACGCGCGGGCCAGCTCGGGATCTTCCCGGTGAATGCGGAGCGCGTCCTCTGGAATCTCGATTCGGACGCGCGTCACCTCCGCCTCGGCGGGGTCGCAGCCGGCCCGGTCTTCCGCTCCGGGCACGGCGTTTGCCAGAGGAACCCCCTCGAGGCCGACCTCCTCCCGCACCGGGACCTCCGCTCCGGCGCCCACCGTGCCGCCCTCCCCGGAGACGTCCCACCGAGCGATGAAGCGATCGGTTCCGAGCGAGTGGAGATCGCTCCCGGTGTTCCCGTACATGTCCGCCTCGTAGCTGTCGATCTCCACGCCCAGGAGATTCAGGTTGAAATGGGCGTTTCCCGTGATCAGGGGATCGAAGGTCCAGAAGATCTCCTCCACCCCTATCGCCCGGACCCGGCTTCGCTGGTAGCTTTTCAGTCGCAGACCGATTCCCTGGCTGCGGCGCTCAGGCACGACGGCAAGCATGTGGGACCAGTGGGCCGGACGACCCTCACGGAGCCCGGTGAGGCCGTAGACGAAGCCGACCAGACGACGCCCGGCGGCGAACGCGCCCGCGGCCACCCCTCCCACCTTCTGCGTAACCTGGAGCAGACTCGCCGGCACCACGTCCGAGAATTCCGCGCCCCAGATGCGTCGCTGGAGCTCGACGCAGCCCCTCAGCTCGTCGGCCGTCCGCAGGGCGTCGATCGTCACCCCGGAGGCGGTCGGCTCGGACCCCTCGTCCACGCCGGTGCCGGGGCCGTCGCGTTTACCCATGGCTCTCGTCGGTCGGTGGAGAACCGGCCGGGTCGGAACCTCACCGGCCCGTCTTCGTGGATGCGAACGCCCGGAGGGACGGGCACGCCAGCGCAGAACACGATACGGACTCCAGATTTGTATACGCAAGGGAATGCAAAAGAGGGCGCGTCGAGCGCAGCGGGCGCGGGCCCGCTCGTCGCGCGCCGGGGACCGTATCGGCGAGGAGACGGGAGGGGGTCGAACTTCCGGGCAGAGCGCGGCTTCGTCGGGGCCGCCACGCATACGTTTACACATTTGACAGTGTATGCATCGTCCCCTATATAGCGGGTCACGGTCTCGCCACGGACGGACCGCGAAAGCCGCATCGGGACCCGTCCCGTCCCTGCGCTGCGGCGCCCGCCCAGGCGCGGAGGAGGCGATTTGGGGTCCGGGGCCGGACGAGGAAGGTCCCGCAAGGAGGGTCGTCGATGGATCGCCGGAAGTTCATCACCCGGGTGGGACAGGCCGCCACCGCCGTGGGCGGCGCCGCCCTCTTTCCCCGTCACGCCTCGGCCCAGCCGGAGCGCCTCACCCTCGCGGCCTTGGGGGATTGCATCCTCACCCGGAAGGTCTCGCCCCGGGAGGACGGACCTTTCCTCCAGCTCGTCGAGCTGCTCCGTGCCGCGGACTGCACCTGGGCCAACTGCGAGATGAGCTTCTTGGACTACCGCGACGCCTACCCCACGCCCAAGGGCCGGGACATGAACCTGGTCTGCGAGCCGTGGGGCGCCGACGAGCTGGCCTGGATGGGCGTCGACGTCGTGGGCTGCGCGAACAACCACTCCAAAGACTACGGCGACAACGGCCTCCGGGAGACGCGTCGGAACCTGAGGCGGGCGGGGATCGTGGCTGGGGGAACCGGGATCGATCTCCAGGAGGCCGCCCGCCCGGTGTACGTCGACACGCCCGGGGGTCGGGTGGCCCAGGTCAACTGCGCGTCCACCTTCCCCTCCTGGTCCCTGGCGGCCGCCTCCACGCCCCACTCGAACGGGCGGCCGGGGCTGAACCCGCTGCGGTTCGATCGGGAGACGATGCTGGCCTCCGAGCGCTACGACGAGGTTCGGAGGCTCCGGGACGCGATCGACGACGCCAGGGGGCGGGAGCGGGAGGACGAGACGGAGGAGGAGCGGGAGGAGCGCCTGGAGCGGGAGGAGACGGAGATCGACGTCCTCGGGACCCACTTCCGCCGGGGCGAGGAGAACGACGTCACCAGCGAGCCTCGGGAGGAGGACCTGAGCCGTATCGTGGAGGCGGTGGCCGCCGCGCGGCGCAACGCCCGGGTCGTGATCGTCACGATCCACGCCCACGAGCGGTACCGAGAACGTGACGTGCCCGGTCGGTTCCTGCAGCCGTTCGCCCGGGCGTGCGTCGACGCGGGCGCCGACGCCTTCTTCGGCACGGGGCCCCACCTCCTCCGAGGGGTCGAAGTCTACGAAGGCAAGCCGATCTTCTATAGCCTGGGAAACTTCTTCTTCCAGTTCGAGACCGTGAAGCAGATCCCGGCCGAGGTCTACGAGGCCAACGACCTGGAGATCGACACCGTCGATCCGACCCTCTCCTACGACAACCTGTCCGACGCGTTCGACGACGCCGTCTTCTGGGAGAGCGTCGTGCCGGTCCTCGAATTCGCCGAGGGTAGTCTGGCCGGGGTGAGCCTCCACCCCGTGACCCTCGGCTTCGAGGACTCCCGCCACGCCCGGGGCACCCCGATCATGGCATCCGGGGCCGAGGGTGGGGAGATTCTCGAGCGGCTGGCGAGCCTCTCGGAGCCGTTCGGAGGCGCGATCGAGGTCCGGCGTGGCGTCGGACGCCTCCGCCTTTGATGGCCGGCGTGGCGAGGGAACCGAAGCCGCATGCACGTGCCGCGCCCCGGGATCCCCCGGGCGCGCGAGACCTGGGAAGCGAGGTGGAAACCATGAGCGTCCGAGTCCAATCCCGGATGACCGCGACCGTTACGGCCCTCCTGCTGGTACTGGGAGCCGGAGCCCTTCCCTTCGGTGGCGCGACGCCGGTGGCCGCGCAGAACACCGGCCAGATCCAGGGCCGCGTCGTGGACGCGTCCACGCTGAACCCCCTCGCCGACGTCCAGGTCTCGATCCAGGGGACCGGGATGGGCACCCTCACGGGCGGCGCGGGTCGCTTCGCCCTTAGCCAGGTGCCGGCCGGCGAGGTGACGATCGTGGCGGAGCTCATCGGCTTCGGCACGGTGGAGCGGAGTGCGGTCGTGCGGCCCGGGGAAACCACCCAGGTCGAGATCAGCATGGACGCCTCGGCGATCGCGATCGACGAGATCGTCGTCACGGGCACCCCCTCCGCGACCTCCCGTCGGGAGATCGGAAACGCGATCTTCCAGGTGAACGCGGCGGCCGTGGTCGAGGCGGCTCCGGTCTCCAACGTCAACGAGCTCCTCAACGCCCGGACGTCGGGGGCCCTCGTGGCCTCCCAGTCCGGGAACCTCGGGGCGGGGGCCCCGATCCGCCTCCGGGGGGACAACTCCCTCTCCCTGAGCGGGCAGCCGATCGTGTACGTGGACGGGATCCGGGTGGACGCGAACGCCGACGACGGCGGGATCTTCGGCCACACGGGCACCTCACGCCTCCAGGACATCAACCCCGACGACATCGAGAGCGTCGAGATCCTCAAGGGCCCCGCAGCCTCCACACTTTACGGCACCGAGGCGTCGAACGGCGTCATCCAGATCATCACCAAGAAGGGGCGTCCGGGCGACACCAGGGTGAACCTGAGCATCGAGCAGGGCGCGAACTGGTTCCGGGACGCCGTCGAGCGGGTTCCGGACAACTGCGACCGGGACGGTAGCGGCCAGCTGATCTGCCAGAACCTCATCGCCGACGAGCGCGCCCTCGGCAACCAGGTGTTCCGCACGGGGCACCACCAGAGCTACAGCCTCAGCGTCCGGGGGGGACAGGGGGACATCGGCTACTTCCTCTCCGGGAAGCTCGAGGACCAGGAGGGGATCTACCTGGACAACGGGATCGAGCGGAAGTCGTTTCGGGGGAACGTGAACACGACCCTATGGAACGAGCTCGACCTGGGGGTGAACCTGGGCTACGTCACCTCGTCCAACCCGAGGCACCCCGAGGGCTTTTCCAACGACCAGGGGATCATCGCGAACCTCCTCTTCGCGACGCCGCTGCAGAGGGACACGCCGCTGCGAGGCTGGTTCCGGGCGACCCCCGAGGAGTCGTACGAGATCGACACCCACCAGGACATCAACCGCTTCACCTGGAGCGTGCAGGCCAGTCACGACCCCACCGACTGGCTCACACAGCGCTTCAACGCCGGGATGGATGTGGTGGACGAGCGGAACGTGGAGCTGTGGCCGCGCCAGCCCGAGGGCGCCAGCCACTTCTTCGGCTCCCGGGGGCTGGGCGAGAAGGAGGTGGAGGAGATCGAGAACCGCACGGTCACCATCGACTACGCGGCCACGGCCTCCAGGGACATCCTCTCCGACCTCAACGCCGCCACCTCCGTCGGCGTCCAGTACTTCACCACGGAGCGGCTCCTGACCTACGCCTTCGCCCGCGAGTTCCCGGCTCCGGCCGTGACGACCGTGAGTTCCGCCGCGTTCTCCACCTCCGAGGAGGAGTTCGAGGAGAACAGCACCCTGGGGATCTATGTCCAGGAGCGCCTGGCGATCAACGACCGCATCTTCATCACCGGCGCCGTCCGGGGAGACGACAACAGCGCCTTCGGACGCGACTTCGATTTCGTCGTATATCCCAAGGTGAGCGGGTCCTGGTCGATCGGCCAGGAGGACTTCTTCGACGTGCCCTGGGTGGAGGATCTGCGGCTGCGGGCGGCCTGGGGCCAGGCCGGCCAGCAGCCCACGGCCTTTGCGGCGGTCCGGACCTTCATCCCGATCACCGGGGAGAACGACGAGGCGGGATTCCTCCCGAACAACCCGGGGAACCCCGACCTGAAGCCGGAGAAGGGCTCGGAGATCGAGGTGGGCTTCGACGCCTCTCTCGCCGGCGGGAGGATCGGGATCGACTTCACGTACTACGATCAGACGAAGACCGACGCCATCGTCTCCAAGGACGTGGCGCCTTCCACGGGCTTTCCCGGGAACCAGTTCGTGAACCTGGGCAAGATCGAGAACCGGGGCTTCGAGGTGCAGGTGGACACCCGGGCGTGGCGGTCCGAGAACCTCTCCGTGGACCTGGGCACGAACGTCGCGTACAACACGAACGAGATCGTCGAGCTGGGAGGTCCCACGATCAACGCCGGTGGCTTCAACACGATCTATCACCGGGAAGGCTGGCCCCTGGGGTCGTTCTTCTCGAAGAAGGTGGTCCAGGCCACCCGGCTCGGCTCGGGGACGGGGAGTACAGCGACATCCTGTGCGACGGCGGGACCGGGAAGCAGGGCCTCGAGCCCGGCGGCGCGCCGGTGCCGTGCGACGAGGCGCCCCTCGTCTTCCGGGGCGCCCCGGGCCCAAAGTGGATCGGCGCGGTGAATGCCGGGGTGACCGTCTTCGGCAACCTCCGCCTGACGGCGACGAGCGACTTCCGCCTCGACCAGCACCAGTTCAGCATCACCACCTTCGGCCGGGACGCGGTCTTCCGGANNTGGCCGAGTGGGACGCCGTGGGAAGCGCCGGGCCCTGGGTCGAGAACCACAGCTTCGTGTCGATGCGGGAGCTGTCGGCCGCCTACACCTTCCCCGAGGGGGTCACGTCCTAGGTCTTCCAGGCCAGCCGGGCCACCTTCCGGGTCGGCGTGCGCAACCTGGGCTACTTCTGGGTCAACGACGACTTCACCGACCTGGACCCGGACGTGCACCGGGGAAGCTCGACGATCGTGAAGAGCCAGCAGACGCTCACGCCGCTGCCGACGCGGTTCGTGAGCTCGCTCAGCGTCACGTTCTGAGGCGGCGACGATGAGCGACGCGCACGATCAGGTCCGGAACGGTGACTCGACGACGGAGGCGAGGGGAATGACCGAAGAACGGCGAACTGGACGCGTCCCCATGGCACGGATGCTCCTCGCGGCGTCGGCGGCCCTGGGGCTCGCCTTCGGCGTGGGGTTCCTGGCGGGGTGTGACGACCTGCTGGACGTGGAGCTGCCGGGGGAGATCGAGGAGACCGCCCTGGCCGACCCGAGCAACGCCCCGGCGCTGGTCACCAGCGTCGTCGGAGCGTTCGAGTGCACCTTCACGAACTACGTGCTCCTCTCGGCGAACGTGGCCGACGAGCTCATGGTGGCGGGGTCGTTCGCGGTGTTTTTCCCGTACGACCAGCGCGACCTGGAGGACGACGCGGGCGGCTACCCCACCAGCGACTGCGAGTCCGAGGGGGGGCTCTACACGCCGATCAACCAGGCCCGCTGGATGGGCGACGAGACGATCGAGCGCCTGGAGGGGTTCACGGACGAGGAGGTCCCGGAGCGGAGCTCCCTCCTGGCCAAGAGCTATGCGTATACGGGACACATCTACCAGATGTTCGGCCAGAGTTGGTGCGCCATGGCCGTGGAGGCCGGGCCCCTGAGGACCCCCGCCGACGCCCTGGCGACCGCCGAGAGCTACTTGACCGAGGCGATCAACCTCGCCGGCGGCACCGGCCAGGACGACATCCTCAACCTGGCCCGGGTCGGACGGGCCCGGGCGCGGCTCCTTCAGGGGGACTACGCGGGGGCGATCTCCGACGCCGAGCTCGTCCCCGATGGCTTCGTGAAGATGGCCACCCGCTCGGACATCGACGAGACCCGACGGAACAAGATCTACCAGCTGAACCACCTGGACCGCCGGACGATTCCCGAGCAGTCCTACTGGAACCTGGAGTGGAAGGGCGTGGAGGACCCCCGGACCGAGACCGAGGACACGGGGGAGCTGGGGAACGACTCGCTCACGCCCTTCTGGCTCCAGTTCAAGTACACCTCCCGCGCCGATCCCCTGCCGATCGCCCGCCACGCCGAGGCGCTCCTGATCATCGCCGAGGCGTCGGCCCAGAGCGGCGACGAGCCCAGGGCCGAGCAGATCATCAACGACCTCCACGCTGACGCCGGGCTGCCGGGCTACGACTCTTCCACCGACGGGCCCGTCATGGACCACCTGATCCAGGAGCGGGCGCGGGAGCTCTTCCTGGAAGGACACCGGCACTACGACATGCTTCGCTTCGACCTCCCCTTCCCGTCCGGCGCCCACCCCTGGAATGGCCGGACGTACAGGGGCACCACGTGCTTCCCGATCCCCAGCGTCGAGGAGGACAACAACCCGAACGTCAGCGGGTCGTGAAGCGGTGAGAGGCGCGGGCGTTCTGGCGGTCCTCCTGGCCGCCTGCGTCCCCGGCCTGGGCGGGCAGGAGGCCGGGCCCTACGGCCTGGTCGTGCGGGGCGGGCGCGTGATCGACCCCGCGACGGGATTCGACGCCGTGGCCGACGTGGGGATCCGGGGCAGCCGCGTCGCGGCCGTGAGCCGAGACCGGCTCGACGGGAGGAGGATCTTGGACGCTGCGGGGATGGTCGTGGCCCCCGGCTTCGTGGACATCCTCGCCGGCGGCTTCTCCCTCGAGGGCAACCACTTCAAGGTCACCGACGGCGTGACCACCCTCCTCTCCATGCACGGCGGCCCGGTGGACGTGGACGCTTGGTACGGGGAGCAGGAGCGGGAAGGCCGCATCGTCCACTTCGGCACCACGGTGGGGCACGGCTCGCTCCGTGAGGCCGTGGGCGTCACCGACCGGGAGGCGGCCGCCACCCCGGAGCAGATCGCCGCCATGGAGCGGCTGGCGCGGAAGGCGATCATGGACGGGGCCGTGGGAATCGGATTCGGCGTCCAGTACGTCCCCGGCGCGTCGGAGGCCGAGGTCCTGGCCCTCTTCCGGGTCGCCGCGGGGATGGGCGTTCCCTGCCACCTCCACCCCCGCTTCCTCGGACCGGTCCCCCCCTCCAACGCCGAGAAGGGCGTGCAGGAGGTCATCGCCGCGGCCGCCGCCACGGGGGCCTCGGCCCAGATCGTCCATCTCCCGGCCATGGCGGGTCACGAGCCCTCTATGATGCGCACCGTCCTGGACCTGATCGAGGGCGCCCGGGCCCACGGCGTGGACGTCGCCGCCGACGCCTACCCCTGGAACGCCGGACAGACCTCCCTGGAGTCGGCGGTCTTCGATCCCGGCTGGCAGGAACGGATGTCGGTCTCCTACGGGGACCTGATGCTCGCCTCCACCGGCGAGCGGCTGACCCGGGACACCTTCCGCCGGTACCGGGAGGACGGGGAGCGCACCTCGGTGATCATCTTCCACGTGAAGGAGGAGAGCACCGACATGGCGTTCGGGAGCCCGGCGGTGATGGTGGGCAGCGACGGGGGGATCCGGAACGGCCGGGGCCATCCCAGGGGCGCGGGGACCTACGCGAAATTCCTCCGCACGTACGTTTGGGAGGAGGGGGCCCTCACCCTCCCCGAGGCGATCGAGAAGATGAGCACGTTCCCGGCCCGTCGGCTGGTGGGGGCCGCGCCGGCCATGCGGAGGAAGGGCCGCCTCTCCCCCGGCGCCGACGCCGACCTGGTCGTCTTCGACCCGGCCACGGTCCGGGAACGGGCGACCTACGCCGAGCCGGCCCGGACCTCCGAGGGATTCCGCTGGGTGGTCGTGGCCGGCACCGTCGTGGTCGACGAGGGAAGGCTGCGGAAGGGAGTCCGGCCCGGACGGCCGATCCGCAGCGCCCCCGCCGGGAGATAGGCGGTCCAGAGCGGCACCTTGGGCGGCCCCACCGGCGGGTCGCTTCCGCTTCCAGAGGAGTAGAGCGATGCATCGAGTAGAAGACACCCGGCTCTCATCATCCCGGGGCTCGGCCAGGATGGAGCGGGACGGATCGGGGATCCGGCGCCCCGCCGGCCGGCTCCCCGGAGCCCTGGCCTCCGCCCTCCTGCTCCTGCTGGCGGCGACTCTGGCGACGCCGCCGGCCGTGACGGCACAGGAGCGCTTCGACATCCTGATCCGGGGCGGCCGGGTGATCGACGGGACCGGCAACGACTGGTTCCGCGCCGACGTGGGGATCGACGGCGACCGGATCGTTGCCGTGGGTGACCTGGGGGAGGCGACCGGCGGCCGGGTGATCGACACCGCCGGCCTCTACGTGAGCCCAGGCTTCATCGACCTCCACTCCCACGCCGACCGGGCGATGACGTCGGAGCACGTGGAGGCCCGCCAGGCGCGCAGCCTCACGAGCCAGGGGCTGACCACCGTGCTGGGCGGACCCGACGGCCGGAACACGGAGTGGCCCCTGGAGGAGGAGGAGGCCGCCCTCGAGGAGCGGGGCCACGGCATGAACCTGATCCTCATGGTGGGCCACAACACGATCCGGGGCGAGGTCATGGAGGACGACTACGAGCGTCCGGCCACGGAGGACGAGATTCGCCGGATGCGGGAGCTCGTGCGCCAGGGAATGGAAGCGGGGGCGTGGGGTCTCGGGGCGGGCGTGGAGTACCGTCCGGGACGATTCAGCACCACCGACGAGCTCGTGGCCCTGGCCGAGGAGGTGGCGCCCTACGACGGATTCTACATCGCCCACCAGCGCTCCGAGGCGACGATGCCCCTCTGGGAGCTCCCCAGCACCGCCCGGGGGTGGCCCGTGGACGGTCTCCAGGCGCTCCAGGAGACGATCGAGATCGCTCGCCGCACCGGGATCCGGGTCGTGGGGAGCCACATGAAATCCCGGGGCCGCTCCTCCTTCGGCCGCTCGGCCCACGACACGATCGTGATCCACCGGGCCCGGGAGGAGGAGGGCCTCCAGATCTTCCTCGACGTCTATCCCTACGAGACGTTCGGGGGCGGGCCCCGTCCCATGATCCCGAAGTGGTCCCTGGTCGACGAGGGGGTCGAGATCGACGGAGGACGGGACGACCCCGACTGGCGGGAGGACGGGCTCTTCGACGACGCCCGGGAGAACCTGCGCCGGCGGTGGAGCGACCCCGGGACCCGCCGGCTGATCGAGCGGGACATCCGCTGGATCGTGGACCACAACGGGGGCGAGGACCGGGTCATGGTGGTGGACTATCCCGATTCCTCCTTCGTGGGGAAGTCCCTGGCGCAGATCGCCGCGGAGCGGGGGACGACCTATCAGGAGGTGGTCGTCCACATGGCCCTGAACGGCTACGAGGACGTCCGGGGTGGCGCGTGGACCCGGGGCTACGGGATCCACGACGTGGACGTGGTCAACTACTACCGGCAGGACTACACCGCCACCGGCTCCGACGCCGGCGTGAGCGGGGTCGAGGGGATCGAAGACTTCGAGTCCCGCCCCGGAGCCCATCCCCGCCACTTCGGCGCCTTCACCCGCCGGATCGCCCATTACGTGAAGGACCTGAACGCCACCTCCCTCCCCTTCGCGATCCGCTCCATGACGGGTCTCCCGGCCGCGATCATCGGGCTCCCCGACCGGGGCTACCTCCGGGAGGGATACCGGGCCGACGTCGTGGTCTTCGACTTCGAGCGCCTCCGGGACCGGGCCACCGTCCTCGAGCCGGATCGCTACAGCGAGGGGATCGAGTACGTGATGGTGAACGGCGAGTTCACGGTGGACGGGGGGCGGCCCACCGGCGCCCTGCCGGGCCGCGTGATCCGACGCCCCGGCGCGGAGAGCGGGTCCCGGGCGGGACGATGAGGGGGCGGCGGGATCTGCGGCCGCCCGGGGTGGTGCGCCTGGGGGCCGCCCTCTTCCTGCTCCTGCTGCCGGGGTGCGGGGAGCTGGGGGCGTCCGAGCTTCCCGAGCTGGTGATCCTGGGCGGCACCGTGGTGGACGGGACGGGAGCGTCGGGGGTGGCCGAGAACGTGGCGGTGCGGGGCGGGGAGATCGTCGAGGTCGCCGCCCGGCCCCTCTCGNNCTCCCCGCCCCGCACCGCCACGTTCTCGGACACCCTCGACGCCACGGGCCTCGTGGTCGCGCCGGGATTCATCGACGTCCACAACCACACCGCGGGAGCGATCGCCGAGCGCGAGCGTCGCCTGAACGAGGGCTTCGTCCGCCAGGGCGTGACCACGATCGTCGGCGGCCCCGACGGCGGCCTGGCTCCCTCCGAGATCGAGGAGCTCCTGGCCGCCTACGAGGCCCACGGCACG
>JABAHQ010015033.1_pt1 | contig 29322 bp, 31 predicted proteins | sample 7062091 | NCBI WGS metagenome assembly JABAHQ01 (sample SAMN14534359, study PRJNA622989) | marine sediment metagenome | biome: marine biome [ENVO:00000428]; feature: marine pelagic biome [ENVO:01000023]; material: deep marine sediment [ENVO:00002113] | place: India: Gulf of Kutch | collected... | reverse complement strand
GGGGAGGGGAGGGGAGGGGAGGGGAGGGGACTGGACCCGATCGGGGAATCCTCCCACAAAGGGTCACGTTGGCCCCGGAGCGGACAACCCTCCCCCGGGCCCCGTGCATCCCACTCTACGGAGCCCGGCCGGTCGCACGCTTCGTGTGCGGCCTCCCGGATGTGCGCCGACACGAACGACGAGCGGAAGGAGAGGACGATGAGCAAGGGAAGCACGGCGACCATGGCGGTGTTGGCCTGCGGCCTCCTCTGGGTCGCCACCGCCAACGCGGCCGGCCAAGAGCAGCCGGAGCCCCAGGCTCGGGAGGGCGAGCGCTGCGTGTGCGTGGATGTGGAAGGAATCCGGGAGCGGGCCCTGGCCGCGGCGGGACGCCGGGCCCTCCTCGGCGTTGGGATCGACATCGAACAGGGAGCCGACGACGACGCCCTGGGCGTACGGGTCACCGACGTAGCCGAGGATGGGCCCGCCGCTGACGCGGGGCTGAGGGAGGACGACGTGATCGTGGCCATCGACGGACGCTCCCTGGTCGAGCCCCTGGCCGACGCCGAGGAAGAGGACGATCTGGACCGGCATCGGTCGCTCCCGGTCCAGCGGCTCGTCCGGATCCTCTCCGACCACGAACCGGGCGACGAAGTCCGAGTGGCCTATCTCCGCCAGGGAGAGCGGCGGACCGCCACTGTGGAGCTCGCCGCCTTCGGGGCATGGCGGCGCTTCGGCTCCGTGGGAGGACCCCACGGCTTCGATCGGCCGCTGCCCCCCGGCGCGCCCCCGACTCCGGGGGTCCGCATCCCAAAGGGAGACCCCCACATCTTGCAGCTCCGTCGCGGTCCGGGAGGTCCCATGGGCTTCGGACCCACGGGCCGTCGCCTCGGTCTCCGGGTCACCGACCTCAACTCGGGACTGGGGAAGTACTTCGGGACCGAGGAGGGCGTCCTGGTCCTGGAGGTGGCCGAGGGGTCGACCCTGGGGATCCGTCCGGGCGACGTGATCCAGACCGTAGGCGAGCGGACCGTGGAGGAGGCGGAGGATGTCCACCGGATTCTGGCGTCCTACGAAGAGGGCGAGGAGGTCCGCTTCCAGGTCCGGCGGAATGGGCGCGAGCTCACCGTGACCGGAACGACGCCCTGAACGGCACGGGTCTCCGGGATCGCCGTGGTCCCGGAGACCCGACCCCCCAACCTTCCCCGTCCACCCTTCCCCCTCCACCGAGGCGAACCGCGAGCGGCTCCGCCCTCTCCCGCGTTCCTCCGGGGTTTACACCTCTTCTCCCGCCCCACAAGATTCCCGTGCTCCAGCAGCGCGTCCGCGGGATGGTGCGAACCGCGTTCCTCGGACACGCACACAGGTCGGATTCCCGGGTCCTCGCGGCCGATTCCGGCCGAGGGGCCGGACCCTCAGACGACGGGGAGCTACGCCGGTGCTCGACAGCCTTCTGGTGGCCAACCGCGGTGAGATCGCCGTACGGATCCTCCGAGCCTGCCGCGAGCTGGGGATCCGCTCCGTCGCGGTCTATTCGGAGCCGGACCGCCTCTCGCCCCACGTGATGGAGGCCGACGAGGCGTACCCGATCGGGCCCGCTTCGGCGGCCCGGAGCTACCTGAGCGTGGAGAAGATCCTGGAAGTGGCCCGTACTTCGGGCGTTCGCGGGGTCCACCCCGGCTACGGCTTCCTGGCCGAGCGGGCCCACTTCGCCCAGACGGTGGAGGAGGAAGGCCTCGTATTCGTGGGCCCCACCGCCGAGACGATCGCGGCCATGGGGGACAAGACCGAGGCCCGGCGGCGCATGGCCGAGGCCGGAGTCCCGATCGTCCCGGGGACCCGGGAGGCACTGGACGACGCCGATGCCGCGGCCGAAGCGGCCCGCGAGATCGGCCTTCCGGTCCTCCTGAAGGCGGCCGCGGGCGGAGGAGGGAAGGGGATGCGGGTCGTGGAGGAGGAAGACGAGCTCCCCCGGGCCTTCGAGGCCGCGTCCCGGGAGGCCGCGTCGGCGTTCGGCGACGGATCGATCTATCTCGAGAAGTACCTCGACCGGCCCCGCCACGTCGAGATCCAGGTCCTGGGCGACAGCCACGGGGCGGTGGTCCACCTGGGGGAGCGGGAATGCTCGATCCAGCGGCGCCACCAGAAGCTCATCGAGGAAGCCCCGTCGGCCGTGCTGGGCCCCGGAGAGCGGGAGGCCATGGGGGAGGCGGCGGTGCAGGCGGCCGGGGCCGTGGACTATCGTGGCGCGGGCACGGTGGAGTTCCTCTACCAGGACGGGGAGTTCTTCTTCCTCGAGATGAACACCCGCCTGCAGGTGGAGCACCCGGTCACCGAGCTGGTCACCGGCCTCGACCTGGTGGAGTGGCAGCTCCGGGTCGCCGCGGGGCAGGAGCTGGGCTTCGACCAGTCGGACGTGGAGATGCAGGGGCACGCGATCGAGTGCCGGATCACGAGCGAGGACGCGAGCGGGGGCTTCCTTCCTTCCACGGGGCGGGTCGAGCACCTGGAGGTGCCAGCCGGCCCGGGTGTCCGCTGGGACGGGGGGATCGCGGAGGGGTTCGAGGTGGGCCTCCACTACGATCCCCTGCTGGGCAAGCTGATCGTCCACGGCCCCGACCGGATCGCCGCGATCCGCCGCATGACCCGAGCCCTCGACGAGCTGGTGATCGAGGGCGTGACGACGTGCGCGCCCTTCCACCGCCGCGTCATGGCGGACGACGATTTCCGGGAGGGACTCCTCTCGATCCGCTTCCTCGAGGAGCACCCCGAGATCCTCCGGGACACGCCGGATGAGGAGGAGGTGCGGGCGGCCGCCGTGGCCGCGGCGCTTCTCGAGGAGGCCGAGCGGCGTCGTCACCGGACACCCCGGATCGGCGGCGGCGCCGGGGTCGGAGCCTCCACGTGGCGCGCACGGAGCTTCCCCGGAGTCGGCCCCCGGGGGCCCGAGCGCCGGTGACCGACGCCACCCACCCCGAGGTCGAGATCCACGGGATCGCCTCGGGTGGCGAGGGCGTGGGCACCCTCCCCGACGGGCGGGTCGTCTTCGTGCACCGGACCGCCCCCGGGGACCGGGTGCTCGTCCGGCTCGAGACCGAGAAGAGGCGCTGGGCCCGGGGCCGCCTGGAAAAGGTGCTCCGGGAGGCCCCCGAGCGGCGGTGCGCCCCCTGTCGCCACTACGAGCGGTGCGGCGGGTGCACCCTCGAGCACCTCGAGTACCCCGCGCAGCTCCGCTGGAAGGGCCGCATCGTGGCCGACGCCATGGAGCGCATCGGCGGGCTCGAGCTCCCGCCTCCGGAAGTCCGCGCGGCTCCCCGGGAGTTCCGCTACCGTCGTCGGGTGACCTTCACCCTCAAGCGGCTGGGGAGCGGGCGGGTGGTGGCCGGCTTCCACGAGCTCGACCGGCCCGGGCGGATCGTGGACCTGGGCGGCGACTGCCTCCTTCCCGTGGAGGGCGTCGCAGAGGCGTGGGACGCCCTCCGCTCGGGCTGGGGAGCCGGCGCCCACAGGCTTCCGGCCGGAGAGACCCTGCGCCTGAGCCTGCGGGCGGTCTCCGACGGGGCGGTTCTCGTGGTCCGGGGGGGCCACGGCGAGGGAAAGCCGGGAGAGCTCCTCGAGGCGGTGACCGGCCTCCGGGCGGTCTGGAAGGCGACGCGGGGCCGTCGGGCCCGTCTCCTCGCAGGGGAGGGGGCGACGGTGGAGAGCTGGGCCGGCGAGGAGCTCCCGGTTCGGGGCTCGGCGTTCCTCCAGGTGAATCGGGAGGCCGCCGAGGCCCTCCAGAAGGCGACCGTCGAGGCCCTGAGTCCCGTGGAGGGCCTGCGGGTGGTCGACGCCTACTGCGGCCTGGCGCCCGTGGGACGACTCCTGGCGCGCCGGGGTGCGAGCGTCACCGGGATCGAGCTGAACGCGGACGCCGTGGCCGGTGCGCGGGACGGAGCCCCGCCGGGTCTGACGCTCCTGCGGGGAGCGGTGGAGGAGCGGCTCCCGGAGGCCCTCCCCGCCGATCGGGCGCTCCTGAACCCGCCCCGCACGGGCCTCCAGGAGCGAGTCCCCGAGATCCTCCTCGAGGCCGGTCCCCCCATGGTGGTGTACGTGAGCTGTGACCCGGCCACCCTGGCCCGGGACACGGAGCGGCTGGGACCGGGGTACCGGGTCGGGGAGGTTCGGGCGTTCGATCTCTTCCCCCAGACCGCCCACGTGGAGTCCGTGGTGACCTTCGACCGGATCGACCGGGAAGGCTGAGCTCGAGGACAGAGGACGCGTCGATGCGCTACTTCGTGACCGTGGGAGACCGGACCCTCGAGGTGGAGCTCGGGCCCGACGGCGTGCGCGTGGACGGCACCCCCGTGGAGGCGGACCTCTCCCGGGTCCCGGGCACCGACGTCCACTCCCTCCTCCTCGATCGATCCTCCCGCCGTCTCGTCGTGCGGCGGAACGGCCGGGGGGTCTGGGACCTCCACCTCCGGGGCCGGGGGCTACGGGCCGAAGTCGTGGACGAGCGCACCCGCCGGATCCGGGAGATGACCGGTGCCGGCGCGGCGGGGGCCGGCCCCCGCCCCGTTCGCGCTCCCATGCCCGGGCTGGTCGTGAAGGTGGAGGTCGAAGAGGGGAGAGAGGTGCGGTCGGGGGACGGGCTCGTCGTCGTGGAGGCGATGAAGATGGAGAACGAGCTCCGGGCCGAGGCGCCCGCCAGGGTGAAGAGGATCTACGTGACCGAGGGGGAGACCGTCGACAAGGACCAGGTCCTCATCGACTTCGACGCCCCGGGGGAGGGATAGCCGTGGCCGCTCGAGAGGCGGAGGGAGCGAGCGGTACCCCTCCCGGGAGGGAGGATACGGCCGGAGCAGGGGCGGACGCCGCGACCGGCCGTGGCGGCGCGACCGGCGGTAGGGAGCGAGGGGAAGCCCGTACGGACAGCGGGATCCCGGTGGGCGCCGTCTACGGGCCCGAGGACGTGGATCTGGACCCGGAGGGGGACCTGGGCCGGCCGGGCTCCTACCCCTTCACCCGAGGGGTCTACGAGACGATGTACCGGGGCAGGGTCTGGACGATGCGCCAGTACGCGGGCTTCGGGACCGCCGAGGAGACGAACCGGCGCTACCACTACCTGCTGGAGCGGGGCCAGACCGGGCTCTCCGTGGCCTTCGACCTCCCGACCCAGATGGGCTACGACTCCGACGCGGAGATGGCCCGGGGAGAGGTGGGTCGCGTGGGCGTGGCGATCGACTCCCTCGATGATATGCGCACGCTCTTCGACGGGATCGACCTGGGCCGGGTCTCGACCTCGATGACGATCAACGCCACGGCCCCGATCCTCCTCGCGCTCTACGTGGCCGTGGCCGACGAAGAGGGCGTTCCCAGGAACCGGCTGCGGGGCACCGTCCAGAACGACATCCTCAAGGAGTACGTGGCCCGGGGCACCTATATCTACCCCGTAAACCCGAGCCTGCGCCTCGTCTCCGACGTCATGGCGTTCTGCGCGGACCGGGTGCCCCAGTGGAATACGATCTCGATCTCGGGATACCACATCCGGGAGGCCGGCTCCACCGCGCCCCAGGAGGTGGCGTTCACCTTCGCCAACGGGATCGAGTACGTGGAGCGGGCCCTGGATGCCGGGATCGACCTGGAGGAGTTCGCGCCCCGTCTGTCGTTCTTCTTCGCGGCCCACAACGACATCCTGGAGGAAGTCGCGAAATTCCGGGCCGCGCGCCGTCTCTGGGCGCGACTGATGCGGGACCGCTACGGGGCCAGCGACCGGTCCTGCCGGCTGCGCTTCCATACCCAGACCGGAGGATCCACCCTCACGGCCCAGCAGCCCCTCAACAACGTGGTCCGCGTCACCGTTCAGGCGCTCTCCGCGGTGCTGGGCGGCACCCAGTCCCTCCACACCAACGCCTACGACGAGGCCCTGGCGCTCCCCACCGAGCGCTCGGCCCGGATCGCGCTCCGTACCCAGCAGATCCTGGCCCACGAGTCCGGCGTGGCCAAGACCGCCGACCCCCTGGCCGGCTCCTACTACGTGGAGCGGCTCACGAGCGAGATCGAGGAGCGGGCCCGAGCCTATATCGAGGAGATCGACGAGCGGGGAGGCGCTGCCCGGTCGGTGGACTACATGCAGGACGAGATCCACCGCGCCGCCTACCAGTGGCAGCGGGAGATCGAGAAGGGAGAGCGGACGGTGGTCGGGGTGAACGCCTATCGGGAAGAGTCCGCCGGACAGGAGATCGAGCAGCCCGACTTCACGGAGCTCGAGGAGGCCCAGAAGGATAAGCTGTCCGCCCTCCGGGACCGCAGGGACGGCACGGCGGTCCGGGAATCCCTCGAGAGGATTCGATCCGCGGCCCGCTCCGACGAGAACCTCATGCCCCGAATCGTGGACGCCGTGAAGGCCCTGGCCACCCTCGGTGAGATCTCCGAGGTCCTCCGGGACGAATGGGGCACCTACGACGCCCCGTGAGGCCCCGTTTCAGCCGTATCTCCCCTCCGTTATCTTTTTCGGCCGCGCTCTTTCGCATCCGTCGCGACGAACCCAGGAGACCAGGGACCACCCCCACGATGCCCACCTACGAGTACCGCTGTCCCAGGGGCCACGAGTTCGAGGTCTTCCAGCGCATGTCCGACGACCCGGTGGCCGAGTGCCCCGAGTGCGGAGACGAGGCGGAGCGGGTCCTCTCCGGGGGAGCGGGGGTCCTCTTCAAGGGCGAGGGATTCTACGCCACGGACTACCGGAGCGAGGAGTACAGGAAGAAGGCTTCGGCGGAAAAGGGGAAGCCGGAGGGGAAGGACGCGAAGGAGAAGACGCCGGGAGACGGGGGAGACGCCTCCTCCTCAAGCTCCCCGGACTCCACGTCGGATAGCTGAGAGGGATTCCGTGGCCGAGGAGCGGATCCGGAGAGCTCTGGAGCGGGTACTGGCCGACCTCGGCGTCCCGGACGCCGAGGTCTCCCTGGAGCGTCCCCGGGACCCGGAGCACGGCGATCTCGCCTCGAACGTGGCCCTGACCCTGGCGTCCCGCCTCGAGCGACCCCCCCGAGAGGTGGCCGAGGAGATCGCGGAGCGGCTCCGGCTGGACGAAGCCGACGTCGACTCGGTGGAGGTGGCCGGTCCCGGCTTCCTGAACTTCCGGCTCACGGACCGGGCCCTCGCCGGTCGGCTCCGGGAGATCCTGGATGCCGACGAATCCTACGGACGGAGCGAATCCGGCCGTGGCCGCCCCCTCATGGTGGAGTTCGTCTCCGCCAACCCCACCGGCCCCCTCCACCTGGGCCACGGCCGACAGGCGGCGCTGGGGGACGCGATCGCCTCCCTCCTCGAGTGGACCGGATGGGGCGTGTACCGGGAGTTCTACTACAACGACGCCGGCAAGCAGATCGAGCGCCTCGCCGAAAGCGTCCGTGCCCGATACCACGAGCTTCGGGGCGAGGAGGCGGAGCTCCCGGACGAGGGCTACCGGGGCGAGTACGTCCGGGAGATCGCCGCCCGCTTCCGGGAGGATACGGGAGATCGCCCGGTTCGGGACGACGAAGAGGCGCTCGAGGAGATGCGGCGCTTCGCCGTGCGCCACCTCCGGGACGAGCAGGACCGGGATCTGGACGAGTTCGGGGTGCGCTTCGACGGCTACGTCCTCGAGTCCTCCCTCTACCTGGAGGGGAAGGTCGAGGAGGTCGTCTCCCGGCTCCGGGAAACCGGACTCGTCTACGAGGACGCGGGAGCGGTCTGGCTCCGCACCTCCGAGTTCGGGGATCAGAAGGACCGGGTCATGGTCAAGTCCGACGGGACGTTCACCTATTTCGTCCCCGACGTGGCCTATCACCTCGACAAGTGGAGCCGGGACTTCGAGCACGCGATCAACGTCCAGGGGGCCGACCACCACGGGACCGTGGCCCGGGTGCGGGCCGGGCTCCAGGCTCTGGGCCTGCCCGAGGGATATCCGGAGTACGTCCTCCACCAGATGGTGACGGTGGAGAAGGGAGGTCGGGAGGTGAAGTTCTCCAAGCGGGCCGGCTCCTACACCACCCTCCGGGAGCTCTTCGAGGAGGTGGGCGTGGACGTGGCCCGCTACTTCTTCCAGATGCGCAAGCCCGAGGCCCACCTGGTCTTCGACCTGGACGTGGCCCTGGACCACTCGGAGAAGAACCCGGTCTACAAGATCCAGTACGCCCACGCTCGCATGAACTCGATCTACGCCCGTGCCGGTCTCGAGCCCGAGGCGGTCACCGGCGACGGGACGGACCTCTCCCGGCTCACCGAGCCGGCGGAGCGGGAGCTGGTGAAGAAGCTCCTGGAGTTCCCCGACACGGTGAGTGCCGCGGCGGAGCTCCGGGCCCCCCACCTGCTCTGCGACTACCTGGAGCAGGCCGCCGGAGAGGTGAACTCCTGGTACCATGCGGGCAATCCCAGCCGCAATCCGGAGCTGGCCGTCCTGGTCGACGACCCGGACCTCCGGGCCGCCCGCCTGGCTCTCTCCCGAGCGGTGCTCATCGTCCTTCGCAACGGGCTTCGGATCCTCGGCCTCTCGGCCCCGCGCCGCATGGAGCGCTCGGAGAAGCCCGAAGCCGCTGCCACCGGCTCCTGAACCCCTCGTTCCCGATCCCGAGAGCGCATGTCGATCCTCGTCGTCGGTAGCGTAGCGCTCGACACGGTGGAGACCCCCTTCGGGGAGGCCGACGACGTGCTCGGGGGCTCGGCGATCTTCTTCAGCGCCGCGTCGACGATCTTCGCGCCCACCCGGGTCGTCGGCGTCGTGGGGACGGACTTTCCCATGGACGAGCTGGAATTCCTGAGCGAGCGCGACGCCGACCTCTCGGGGATCGAGGAGGCGGCGGGGGAGAGCTTCCGGTGGAAGGGCCGCTATACCTACGACCTCAACGCCCGGGAGACGATCTGGACCCGCCTGGGTGTCTTCGCGGACTTCGAGCCCCACATTCCCACGGGCTTCCGCGACGCCCGCTACGTCTTCCTGGGCAACATCGACCCCGTGCTCCAGCTCCGGGTTCTGGACCAGGTCGCCGAGCCTCGGCTGGTGGCCTGCGACACGATGAACTACTGGATCGAGGGGAGTCGGGACGCCCTCCTGAGCCTCCTGGAGCGGGTGGACGTTCTCCTCCTGAACGACGCGGAGGCCCGCCAGCTCGCCGACGAGCCGAACCTCCTCCAGGCGGCCCGATGGATCCGTGAGCGGGGCCCCCGGATCGTGGTGGTCAAGAAGGGCGAGAACGGAGCGATCCTCTACGCAGACGACTGGATCTTCTTCACGCCCGGCTATCCCCTGGAGGAGGTCTTCGACCCCACCGGCGCCGGGGACGCCTTCGCCGGCGGCTTCATCGGGTACCTGGCGTGGGTCGATTCCCTCGAGCGCGACGACCTGCGCCGGGCGATGGTCTACGGAGCGGCGATGGGATCCTATGCCGTCGAGGCGTTCAGCGTGGAACGGTTCGTGCACCTGGATCCCGACGACGTGGCGAATCGGGTCCGGGAGTTCCGGGAGATGACCGCCTTCGAGCACCGGGCCCCCCTCGAAGCGGCGGAGGAGGCCGCCCCGTGACCGAAGGAGGAGGGCTGAGCTACCGGGACGCCGGCGTGGACCTGGAGGCGGCCGCCCGGGCGAAGGATCGTCTGAAGGAACTCGTGGCCCGGACCCGGGACGCGAACACCCTCTCGGAGATGGGCCTCTTCGGGGGCCTCTACGCCGTGCCCGAGGACGCGCGGCGTCCCGTCCTCGTCTCCAGCACCGACGGGGTGGGCACCAAGCTCAAGGTGGCGTTCCGGACGGGACGACACGACACCGTGGGCCGGGACCTGGTCAACCACTGCGTCAACGACATCCTGGTCCAGGGCGCCCGCCCCCTCTTCTTCCTCGACTACCTGGCCACTGGAGAGATGGACGAGGGCGTGGTGGAGGCCGTGGTGCGGGGGGTGGCCGAGGGCTGCCTGGAGAATGGGTGCGCCCTCCTGGGCGGCGAGACCGCCGAGATGCCCGACTTCTACGCCGACGGGGAGTACGACCTGGCCGGCTTCATCGTGGGGCTGGTGGAGCGGGACGAGATCCTGGACGGATCCGAGGTCCGGGCCGGGGATCTCCTGGTGGGGCTCGCCTCCTCCGGGCTCCACACCAACGGCTACACCCTCGCCCGGAAGATCGTCTTCGACGTCATGGGACTCGACGTGGACGATCCCTTCCCGGGCACGGGCGAGACCGCGGGCGAGGCCCTTCTCCGGGTTCACCGGAGCTACCTCCCCAGCGTGGAGCCTGAGCTCTCCGGCGGCCGGATTCGGGCCCTCGCCCACATCACGGGCGGGGGGATCCCCGGGAACCTTCCCCGGGTGCTGGGGGAGGGCTTCGGCGCGACCGTGGATCTCTCGACCTGGGAGGTGCCGCCGCTCTTCCGGACCCTGCAGGAGCGGGGAGGGGTGGCGGACGAGGAGATGCTCCGCGTCTTCAACATGGGGGTGGGGATGGTGGCGGTGGCACCGGCCGAGGAGGGCGACGCCCTGGTCGAGAGGCTCCGGGGGCGGGGCGAGGACGCCTGGATCCTGGGCGAGGTCGAGGAAGGCGGGGGCGTGAGGTTCGCGTGACCGAGCGGGCACCGGTCTCCTCGGCCCTCGTCCTCTCCGCGGCCGCACTCCTCGTCGTATCCCCGCACGGGGCCGCGGGGCAGGACCACGTGACCGAATTGGCCAACGCCTGCGCCGGCTCTTCCCTGAGAGTGGGCACCGACGCCCTGGAGGCGTGGTGCACGGAGGTGGCCCTGGCGGCCCAGGGAACCGTGGGAGGGCTCGGCCTGGCCGTGACGGGCGGAAACCCGGTGCCCGGCTCCGCCAGCACCCTGGGGCGACGGGTGGGATCGGTTCCGCGCATCTCCGTGGGCGTCCGGGGGTCGCTGAGCGGTGCCCGGATCCCCGAGGTCAGGGATGCCGTCGTGGTCCCGGCCCCGGGCGAGGACTTCCTGGCGTCCGGGCTCCGGATCTCGGCCGCGGTCGGGCTCCTGGACGGGCTCTCCCTCGCCCCCACCATCGGAGGGATCCTCTCCTTCGACGTCCTGGCGTATCTCTCCCTGGTCTCCCTTCCCGGATCCCGGGGCTATGACGGGGGGGTCGGAGCGTGGGGCGTGGGGGGAAGGGTCGGTCTTCTCCGCGAGTCGTTCACCCTCCCGGGGGTCTCGGTCTCCCTGGTGCGGCACGGAATCGGCTCGGCATCGCTCGGCGACGTGACGGCGGGCGATCGGGGGCAGGTCACCGTCGACCCCACCGTCACCTCGATCCGGGCCGTCGCGGGGAAGGACCTGGTGGGCCTGGGCGTGCTCGCCGGAGTGGGATGGGACCGATTCGGAGGAGACGCGGCGGTGCTGGCCCGGATCCCCGCCACCGTCACCGAGCCCGCCCGGGAGGGAAGCGCGAGCACCGACGACTTCGATCCCTCCCGGAGGGTCTATTTCGGCGGCCTCTCCCTGAACCTCCTGATCCTGCAGCTCTCGGCCGAGGGAGGTTGGGCGTCGGGGCTCGACGGCGTCCCGGGCCGGGCAGCCGGTGGATTCGATCCCACCGAGGGCTCGCTGTTCGGGAGCCTCTCGGTACGGCTCACCTACTGAGGCGTCGGAGGCGCGGCAGGGATGGCCCCGGAAGCCACGACCGACGATCGACGGTGGCTCGAGGGGGCCCGCAAGCTGGCTCGACGCGGCTGGGGTCACGTCCACCCCAACCCCCTGGTGGGCTGCGTTCTCGTCCGGGAGGGAGAGTCGGTGGCCGAGGGTTGGCACCGGGAGTTCGGCGGTCCCCACGCCGAGGTCGAGGCCCTGCGCCGGGCGGGTGAGAAAGCCCGGGGTGCCACGGCATACGTGAGCCTGGAGCCGTGCGCCCACCACGGCAAGACACCCCCCTGCGCAGACGCCCTGGCCGAGGCGGGGGTGGAACGCGTGGTCTACGGGGGCGCGGATCCCACCGTCGAGGCGGGGGGCGGCGCCGCACGGCTCCGGGAAGCGGGTGTGGAGGTCGTGGGTCCCGTGCTGTCCCGGGAAGAGGCGCGCAGGGACAACCCGACCTTCTTCCTCCGGGCCGAGGGGGCGGGTCCGTGGACCGCCCTCAAGCTCGCCATGAGCCTGGACGGCGGGATCGCCGCCCGGCCCGGATGCCGGACCGCGCTCACGGGGCCCGAGGCCGCGGAGGACGCCCACCGGCTGCGGGCCGGCTTTGACGCGATCCTCGTCGGATCCCGCACCGTGGAGGTGGACGACCCCCGTCTCACGGTCCGGGACGCCCCGTCTCCCAGGGTTCCGCCCGTGCGGGTGGTGGCCGACAGCGGAGCTCGGATGCGGCCCGACGCCGCCCTCCTCTCCGGGGACGGGCCCCCGGTCTGGATCGCCGTCTCCCCCGAGGCCCCCCGGGAGCGGACCGGGGCGCTGGAGGAAGCGGGCGCGCGGGTTCTCCGGATCGCCGCGGCCGAGGGTGGGATCGACCTGGGGGAGCTCCTGGACCGGCTTCGGGAGGAGGGAATTCGCGCGGTCCTCTGCGAGGGCGGCGGGGTGCTGGCCTCGGCCCTCCTCCGGGAAGGGCGGGTCCACCGGGTCTACCTCTACGTCGCGCCCCGGCTCCTGGGCGAGGACGCCGTGCCCGCGTTTTCCGGGCCCTTTCGGGAGGAGCCCTTGGACGGATGGACCCTCCTGGAGAGTCGAACCCTCGGCCGGGACGGGCGCCTCGTCTGGGACGCGCCCGAGCCCGGGACCGACGGGCCCGAACCGACGTACGAGGGAAGAGGATCGAGGGACCGACATCCGCCCGAGGCTACCTGAGCCGGGAGGAGAGACCCGCCGTGTTCACCGGGATCGTGGAGTCCGTGGGCCGCATTCGCGGCGTCGAGGGGCGGAATCGGGGCCGGCGACTCACCGTCGAGGCACCGGAGCTGGCGCCGGAGCTGGCGCCCGGCGCGTCGATCTCCGTGGACGGAGCCTGCCTGACCGTGGTGGAGCCCGGCCCGACGACCTTCGCGGTGGACGTGATCGGAACCACGCTCTCACGGACCGTGGCCGGGACCTACCGGGAGGGCAGCCTCGTGAACCTGGAGCGCGCCCTCGCCCTCGGCGACCGCCTCGAGGGACACCTGGTCCAGGGACACGTGGACGGGGTGGGCAGGGTCCTGGAGACGCGGGAGGAGGGCACCCACCTCCTCCTGGACGTGGCGCTCCCCCCGGAGGTCTGGGAGGGGACGGTCCTCCACGGGTCGATCACCCTCAACGGCGTGAGCCTCACCGTGAACGCTCTCTCTCCTCCCGACCGCTGCCAGGTCGCCCTCATCCCCCATACCCGGGAGAATACGAACCTGTCGGCCCTCGAGGCCGCCGACCCCGTCAACGTGGAGGGGGACCTGATCGGGAAGTACGTGGGTAAGATCGTCCGATCGCGAGGGAGGGAGGAGGCTTCCGAGCCCCCGGACTCGAGGGGTGGTCGCGCCTCCCCCTCCGACGAGTCCGCCGACCGGTGAGGAACGGAGTCCCATGACGTTCGATCCCGTCGAAGACGCAATCCGGGCCATCCGTCGGGGCGAGATGGTGATCGTCGCGGACGACGAGGACAGGGAGAACGAGGGAGATTTGGTCTGCGCCGCCGAGGCGGTGACCCCCGAGCTGATCAACTTCATGACGAAGCACGGCCGGGGCCTCATCTGCTGCGCCCTGACCCGGGAGCGGGCCGACGAGCTCGACCTGCCCCTCATGACGGACGAAAACAGCGACCCGCAGGGGACGCAGTTCACGGTGTCGGTGGACGCTCACCACCGCTTCGGCGTGACGACCGGGATCAGCGCCTTCGACCGGGCCACCACGATCCAGGTCCTCATCGACGCCGAGAGCCGTCCCTCGGACCTCCGTCGTCCGGGGCACATCTTTCCCCTTCGGGCCGCCCCGGGAGGCGTCCTGCGACGGGTCGGCCAGACCGAGGCCGCGGTGGACCTGGCGCGACTCGCCGGATTCCAGCCGGCCGGGGTCATCTGCGAGATCCTGAACGAGGATGGAACGATGGCCCGGCGGCCCGAGCTGGAGCGGATCGCCGCCGAGCACGACCTGCGCTTCATCACGGTCGCCCAGCTCGTCGCGTACCGCCTCACGAAGGAGCGCCTCGTGGAGCGCGTGGCCGAGGCGCGGCTACCCACCCCCTACGGCGAGTTCCGGATCATCGGCTACCAGAGCCCCATCGACGACCGCGAGCACGTGGCGCTGGTGAAGGGCGAGATCGAAGGCGAGGAGGACGTCCTGGTCCGCATGCACTCCGAGTGCCTGACCGGCGACGTCTTCGGCTCCATGCGCTGCGACTGCGGCGAGCAGCTCGCCGCGTCGATGGAGCGGATCCAGGAGGAAGGGAAGGGAGCGATCGTCTACCTGAAGCAGGAGGGCCGGGGGATCGGCCTCCACAACAAGCTGCGGGCGTACGAGCTCCAGGACCGGGGGAAGGACACCGTGGAGGCCAACGAGGCCCTGGGCTTCAAGCCGGACCTCCGCGACTACGGGATCGGCGCCCAGATCCTCCTGGACCTGGGGCTCCACTCGATCCGGCTCCTGACGAACAATCCCAAGAAGATCGTGGGCCTCGACGGCTACGACCTCACGATCACCGGGAGGGAGCCGGTCCAGATCAACCCCGGGAAGTTCAACCGCGACTACCTGGCCACCAAGGCCGCGAAGCTCGGCCACATCCTCTAGGCCCCACTCCAGCCGGACGCCGACGTGGGACGAGCCCCGCCCCGCCACCCGAGGGATTCGTCTCCGGGCGCCCCCCGCACCCCGACGAGCCATGCGTGAGGGCGGGCCCGGCCAGCGGATCCTCGACGAATTCTCCGCCGAAGGCCTCCGGGTCGGCCTCTTGGTGTCCCGCTTCAACGAAGAGGTGACCGAGGAGCTCCTGGAAGGAGCCCGGGCGTGCCTCCGGGCCCACGGCGCGAAGGAGCCGGACGTCCGGGTCTACCGGGTGCCCGGAGCGTGGGAGTTGCCCCAGGCCGCGGCCAGGATCGTCGAGGCCGGGGGCCACGACGCTCTGGTGGCCCTGGGATGCGTGATCCGGGGGGAGACGCCCCACTTCGACTTCATCAGCGGCGAGGCGACCCGGGGGCTCGGCGCTGTGGCCCGGGACGCCCCGATCCCTCTCTCATTCGGGGTCCTCACCACCGACACCGCCGAGCAGGCCCGGGAGCGGGCCGACCGCTCCGGGCTCGACAAGGGGTGGGAGGCCGCCCTGGCCGCCCTGGAAATGCTGGCTCTCTACCGCCGCATCGAGGAGGAGTCGTGAGCGAGGCCGGGGGCGGTCGGCCCCACGTGGACCGCTCGAGAGCCCGGGCATGGGCCCTCAACGTGCACTACCGGCGCGAGGCGGAGGGGAGCGACGGATCCTTCGGCGACACCCTCGCCCGCACCCTCGAGTCCCGACTGGTGGCCGAGAGACGACGGCCCCATCTGGAGCGGATCGTGAACGCCCTGGACCGGCACCGGGAGGAGATCGACCGGACGCTGGAGGAAGCCCTGGACAACTGGCGCCTCGACCGCCTCTCCTCGATCGATCGGGGCGTGCTACGGATCGCCGTGGCGGAGATGCTCCATCTCGACGACGTGCCGCCCAAGGTGGCGCTCCAGGAGGCGATCCGGCTGGCGGAGAGGTACGGCGGCGACGAATCCGCCCGCTTCGTCAACGGCGTCCTCGACGCCGTGCTGCGCTCTCTCCCGGCTCGGAGCTGAGGCCGTCCCGGCGAGCGCCTATGCGCATCCTCGTGCTCAACTGGCTCGACCGGGAGAATCCCCAGGCGGGCGGCGCCGAGACCCACCTCCACGAGATCTTCGGACGGCTGGCGGAGCGGGGACACGAAGTCACCCTCCTCACCTCGGGGTTCCCGGAGGCCCCGAGCCCCGTCGAGCTGGACGGGATGGCGGTGCATCGCACCGGTGGCCGGTACACCTTCGGGCTCGCCGCACCCCTCTATCACCGGAGGCATCTGGCAAGGGAGGAATTCGACGTTGTGGTGGAGGACCTGAACAAGGTGCCCCTCTTCTCTCCCTTCTGGGTCGACCCGCCGCCGACGCTCCTGGTCCATCACCTCTTCGGGACCACCGCGTTTCAGGAGGCGTCTCTTCCGGTGGCTTCGGCGACCTGGCTCCTGGAGCGCCCCGTCCCCCGGGTCTATCGGGACGTTCCCACCGTGGCGGTGTCCGAGAGCACGGCGGAGGATCTCGTCCGTCGCGGGATGCCGCCGGAGAGGATCACCGTCATCCCCAACGGGATCGACCTGGAGAGCTTCCGGCCCGATCCCGACGACCGGCCCTTCGACGAGCCGACCCTCCTCTATCTCGGCCGGCTCAAGCGATACAAGCGGGTCGACCTGATCCTCCGGGCCGTCGGCCTCCTCCGCGACGAGGGAAGGAGGGTCCGCCTCCTCGTGGCCGGACGGGGAGACCGGGAGGAGGCGCTGCGGGCCCTGGCGGGACGACTCGGCCTCGGTGACAGGGTGCGCTTCCTGGGGTTCGTGAGCGAGGAGCGGAAGCGCCGCCTGCTCCGGCGCGCCTGGATCCACCTCCTGACCTCCACGAAGGAGGGCTGGGGGATCACGAACCTGGAAGCGGCCGCCTGCGGAACGCCCACCGTGGCCAGCGACACGCCCGGCCTCCGGGACTCGGTTCGTCATGGGGAAACCGGTCTCCTGGTGCCCCACGGAGACGTGCAGGCCCTGGCGAAGGCGGTGGCCCGTCTCCTGGACGATGGGCGGGAGAGGAGACGGATGGGCGAGGAAGCCCGGCGCTTCGCCGAGGGATTCTCCTGGGAAGGCTCGACGAGGCGCATGGAGGAATTCCTCAGGGCTCGGGTGGCCGCAGCCCCCGCGCTGCCATAATTTTTTTCGTCCCCTAGAGATGGCGACCCCCTGCGGCGAAGCCGAGGAGCGGAGCGCCCGTGAAGCGTGAGATCACCGTCGAGGAGCTTTTCAGCGCCCGGGAGGGTTCCCTCTGTCTGGAGCTCCTGACCCCGGACACCTCCCTCGACCGTCCGATCATGGACCCCGACGTGTCGAGCCCCGGGCTGGCGCTGGCGGGGTACACCGAGCGCTTCCCGGAAGGACGGATGCAGGTTTTCGGTGAGACCGAGATGACCTACTTGCGCACCCTCGCTCCCGGCCAGGTGCAGGATCGCCTCGAGGAGGTCTTCCGCCATCACATCCCCGCGGTCTTCGTCTCGAAGAGCCAGGAGGTCCCGGAGTCCCTCCTCGCCCTTGCGTCCGACGCGGGGATCCCGGTCTTCCGCTCGGCCCTGGGCACCGGGGAGTTCTTCCGGCGTATCAAGCCTTTCCTGGAGAGCGCTCTCGCCCCGAGCACCAGCCTTCACGGGAGCCTCGCCGACGTCTACGGGGTCGGGCTCCTCTTCGTGGGTCGGAGCGGGATCGGGAAGAGCGAGTGCGTCCTCGACCTCGTGGAGCGCGGACACCGCCTCGTGGCGGACGACCTGGTCCTCGTCACCCGGCGGGGCAACGACGTCCTGATCGGCCGCGGACACGAGCTGCAGCGGCACCACATGGAGATCCGGGGGATCGGGATCATCGACATCCCGGCCCTCTTCGGGATCCGCTCGATCCGACAGCAGAAGCGGATCGAGGTGGTGGTGCAGCTCGAGACGTGGGACGACGCCCGGGAGTACGACCGGACCGGCCTGGATCACGACGAGACCGAGATCCTGGGCGTGACCCTTCCGAAGGTGACGATCCCCCTGAACCCCGGGAAGAACATCACGGTCATCTGCGAGGTCGTGGCCATGAACCACCTGGTGAAGTACGCCGGGGTGGATCCGGCCGCGGTCTTCGATCGGCGGCTGAAGCAGGGGATGACCCCGGTGCGGGAATACCTGGAGCAGGACTTTGAGTGACGGGGAAGAGGTCCTGGGAATCCTCGTGGCCCACGGAGCCATGGCCGACGGGCTCGTGAACGCCGTTCAGCGGATCGCGGGGGTCGAGTCCGACGCGATCCTGGCCGTGAGCAACGAAGGGCGCTCGCCCGAGCGGCTCGAGCGGGAGATCGACGAGCTCATCGGAGATCGCACCGCCGTGATCTTCACCGACCTCCGGACCGGGAGCTGCGCCCTGGTCGCGCAGCTGGTGTGCAGGGACCGGGGGCGCCGGGCGATCGTCTTCGGGGTGAACCTTCCCATGCTCCTCGATTTCGTCTTCCACCGGAGCCTTCCCCTCTCCGAGCTCGTTCCACGGCTGCTGCGCAAGGGCCGGGACGCGATTCGGAGCGTCCCGGAGCCGATCGCCCATGCCGATCCTGCTGTATCGGGTTGACGAGCGGCTGATCCATGGGCAGGTGGTCGTGGGGTGGGGCAGCGAGCTCCGTCCCGACCGCTACCTGGTCGTGGACGAGGACCTGGCCCGGAGCGAGTGGGAGCAGGAGCTCTACCTCCTGGGGCTTCCCGACGGCGTCACGGCGCGGTTCGTCAGCGTGGACGAGGCCCGGGAGCGCCTCGACGAATGGCGTGCCTCTGCGGATCGGAGCGTCCTCCTCACCCGGGACGTGGAGACGATGCTGAAGCTCGCCCGAGGCGGGGTCCTCTCCGGCGAGCGGGTCAACCTCGGGGGGATCCACCACGGCCCCGAGCGCAGCCGTGTCCTCTCCTACCTCCACCTCGACGCCGAGGACCGGGACCGGCTCCGGAAGCTCCGGGACGAGGGCGTGGAGGTGACGGCCCGGGATCTCCCCGGCTCGCCCGGTGTGAGCCTCTCCAGCCTCTTGAAGGGTGACGGCGGACGATGACCACGGGACTCGCGGTCCTGGGAGGGCTCCTCGGGCTGGATCAGACCGGGGTCGGTCAGTTCATGGTGTCCAGACCGCTGGTGACGGGGACCCTGGTCGGGGCGCTCCTCGGCTCGCCCGACAGCGGGCTCCTGGTCGGGGCGCTTCTGGAGGGGCTCTTCCTCCCGGCCTTTCCCGTGGGCGGGGCTCGCTTTCCGGAGACCGGCCCGGCCACCGTGGTGGCCGCCGCCACGGCCTCCACGCCGGGAGCCGGTGGCCTGGCGCTCGCTGTGGTCATGGGGGTTGTCTGGGCCCTCCTGGGGAGCGGATCGGTCACGGTTCTCCGTCGGGTCAACGAGCGACTCGTTCCCGACCCGTGGCGATCCCGGGTCGAGCCCGGTCGCCTCGTAGGGCGGCACCTGGGCGCCGTGGCCCTCGACTTCCTCCGGGGCACGGCTCTGACCGGAATCGGCCTGGTCCTCGCCGGGAAGGTCGCCGCGCCCCTGGCTCGACGATGGCCCCTGGCGGCGGAGGAGACGACGGGCCTCCTCGCCATGGCCGCGTGCGTCTCGCTGGGCGGGCTCCTCTCGGGGCTCGGCCCCGCCCGGCGCCGTGCTCGCCTGGTCGCCGTCGGTGCCCTGGCGGGGATGGCCGTAGGGGCGCTCCTGTGAGCCGCTCTCGACTTCCGGGGTCGACCCGGGCGTTTCTCGGCACCTTCCTGGTCCAGGGGTCGTGGAACTATCGCACGATGCAGGGGTGCGGTTTCGCGTTCGCGCTCCTTCCCGTCCTTCGGTCGGTCCACGGCCGGGAAGGAGAGGCGCTGGAGTCCGCGATCGCTCGCCACACGGCCCACTTCAACGCTCATCCGTATCTGACCGCGCTCGCGGTCGGGGCCGCGGCCCGAATGGAGGCCGACGAGACCGAGCCGGCCACGATCGAGCGCTTCAAGGAGGCGTTGCGGGGTCCCCTGGGCGGTCTGGGCGACCGTCTGGTTTGGGTGGCCTGGCTTCCCCTCACGCTCCTCGTCGGCCTGATGAGCGCCGTGGCGGGGACGCCCCGGTGGCTCCCGGCGGTGCTCTTCCTCTCGCTCTACAACGCGGGCCACGTCGGGCTGCGGCTGTGGAGCTTCCGCACCGGGCTCCGGGAGGGCGCGGGGGTGGCCGCGGCGCTCCGCACGGCGGAGCTGTCCCGCCTGGCGGGTCGCCTCTCGGGCGCAGCGGCGTTCGCCGTGGGCGTGCTCGTCGGCCTCGCCGGTGTGGAGGCCCAGGCGGGCCCGGTGCGAGCCTGGATCTGGGTGCCGGCCGGCATCGGCGCCCTGGCGCTGGGGGCTCGGGTGGGACCCTCGGTGTGGCGATGGGTGAGCTGGGTGGTCGTGGCCCTTGGGGTGGTCGTCACGGCGGTGGGAGCGGCGGGATGAGCGAAGGCGTCGAGCAGGAGGTGTCGCTTCGAATCCGGAATCGGCTCGGACTGCACGCGCGGCCCGCGGCGGAGTTCGTGAAAGTCGCCGGCCGCCACTCCGCCGACATCCGGGTGGCGAAGGACGACCTCGAGGTGAACGGGAAGAGCATCATGGGGGTCCTCATGCTGGCCGCGGAGCAGGGAACCGAGATCACGATCCGTGCGTCCGGGGATGACGCGTCCGAGGCCCTCGAAGCCCTCTCCGATCTGGTGAGGAGGGGCTTCGACGAGGCGTACGAAGAATAACAGGGAGGAGTCGCAGAGTGTCGATCGTCCTGGACGGATTCCCCGCCTCCGAAGGGATCGCGGCCGGGCCGGCCCACGTCCTTCACTGGGGCGTCCCCGAGGTGCCCCACCGCATGGTCGAGCCCGGCGAGGTGGAGGAGGAGGTGGAGCGCTTCCACGAAGCGCGAGAGATGACCAAGAAGCGGATCCGGGAGCTGAAGGAGACCACCGAGGAGCGCCTCGGCCCCGTCGAGGCCCGGATCTTCGATCCCCAGATGCTGATGATGGACGACGGGGAGGTCGTGGACGGAACGCTCCGCTACATCCGGGAGAACCGCCTCACCGCGGCACGGGCGTTCGAGTGGCGGATGCTGGAGCTCCAGGCCCGGTGGACCCGGACCCACAGCCCCATGGTCCTGGATCGGCTCAACGACCTCGAGGATCTCCAGGTCCGCCTCCTCCACCGCCTCCTCGACCTTCCCGACCCCTCGGACGTCGCCCGCACCGCCGACGCGGTGATCGTCATCGCCCGCAACCTCACCCCCAGCCTCACGGTCCAGATGGACTCGGAGCGCACCCTGGGCATCGCGACCGAGCTGGGGACCCGCACCTCTCACTGGGCGATCCTGGCCCGGTCCCTGCAGATCCCCGCCGTGGTCGGCCTGGGGGCCCTCGTGGCCCAGGTGGACGAGGGGGGGGAAGTGATCCTGGACGGACGGATCGGCCGAGTGGTCCTCGACCCCGACGAGAGGGAGCGGGCGACGTTCCGGGAGCGGGAGGAGCAGATCCGCCACTGGGAGGACGAGATCTCGGTCATCGCGGGGCTCGAGCCGGTGACCGAGGACGGACACCCGATCGCTCTCCGGGCGAACCTGGACCTGCCGGGAGAGGCGGAGAGGGCCCGGACCCACGGGGCCCAGGGAGTCGGCCTCTTCCGCACGGAGTTCCTCGTCGTGGGCCGGAACACGATGCCGGGCGAAGAGGAGCAGTACGAGGCGTACCGACACGTGGCCGAGACCTTCCCGGAGGGTGCCGTCGTCATCCGCACCTTCGACCTCGGCGGGGACAAGTTTCCCATGTTCCTCCACGTGCCGACCGACGAGAACCCGTTCCTGGGCTGGCGGGCGATCCGGGTCTGCCTCGACGAGCCCGAGCTCTTCCGCACCCAGCTCCGGGCGATCCTCAGGGCCACGCCCCACGGCGACGTGCGCGTCATGCTGCCTCTGGTGAGCGACGTGGGCGAGATCCGCCAGGTGCGGGGCCTGCTCGAGGAGGAGGAGGAACGGCTGCGCCGGGACGGGATCCCCTTCAACTCGGGCTACAAGCTGGGGATCCTCGTGGAGACGCCCTCGGCCGCCATGGAGGCCGTGGAGCTGGCGCGCCACGCCGACTTCTTCTCCCTGGGTACCAACGACCTCACCCAGTACACCCTGGCGGTGGACCGGACCAACGCCCGCCTGGCCGAGCTCTTCAACCCCTTCCATCCGGCGGTCGTCCGTTTGATCCATCAGGTTTCCCGGGTATCCCGGGCCGCCGGGATCGAGCTCAGCGTGTGTGGGGAGATGGCGGCCAACCCCCTGGGCGCGTTCCTCCTCCTGGGTCTGGACATCCATGCCCTCTCGGTGGCGTGGCCGTCCCTCCCGGAGATCAAGAAGGTGATCCGACACTTCCGGATCGAGGACGCCCGGGATGCCGCCCGGAAGGCCCTCTCCGCGTCCACGGGGCGGGAAGTGGTCGAGTGCCTGGTGGAAGGAATCGGAGACGCCGTGGATCTCTCGATCTTCTCCGGTCGCTGGAACTTGTCCGTCCCCCGGTGATGGGGTAGCTTCGCCGCCCGAATCCCCGGGCCATCGACGGCCCGGCGTCCTCCAGAGCCGTGCTCGAGGAGATCCGTGACACGCCATCTCTTCACCTCCGAATCCGTCACCGAGGGCCATCCGGACAAGATCGCCGATCAGATCTCGGACGCCGTCCTCGATCACGTCCTCATGGAGGATCCCACGGGACGGGTGGCGTGCGAGACCCTGGTCACGACCGGAATCGCCATGGTCTCGGGCGAGATCACGACCTCGACCTACGTGGAGATCCCCGAGATCGTCCGGGGCGTCATCCAGTCGATCGGCTACACGAACTCCGAGTACGGGATCGACGGGCGAAGCTGCGCGATCCTCACCTCGATCGACCGCCAGTCGGCCAACATCGCCCAGGGCGTCGACACCGGGGGCGCCGGGGACCAGGGGATGATGTTCGGCTACGCCTGCGACGAGACCGACGAGCTGATGCCCGCGCCGATCCACTACGCCCACCGCATCGTGCGGCGCCTGGCCGACGTGAGGAAAGCCGGCGAGATCGCCTGGCTCCGACCCGACGGCAAGTCCCAGGTCACGGTGGAGTACGAGGGGAACCGGGTCGTGAAGGTCCACACCGTGGTGGTGAGCGCGCAGCACGAGCCCGAGGTGGACCAGGAGACGATCCGGGAGACCCTGATCCGCAAGGTGGTCACGCCGGCGCTCCCCGGCGAGCACTTCGACCCGGACGACTGCGTCTTTCACATCAATCCCACCGGCCAGTTCGTCATCGGGGGTCCCCACGGCGACGCCGGCCTCACCGGGCGGAAGATCATCGTGGACACCTACGGGGGATCGGGCCGCCACGGCGGGGGCGCGTTCAGCGGCAAGGACCCTACCAAGGTGGACCGGTCCGGCGCGTACGCGGCCCGCTGGGCGGCGAAGAACCTGGTGGCGGCCGGAGCGGCGCGGCGCGTGGAGATCCAGGTCGCATACGCGATCGGCGTGGCGGAGCCGGTGTCGGTGTTCGTCGACAGCTTCGGGACGGGGGTGGTCCCCGACGAGCAGCTCGGCGAGGCGGTGCGGGAAGTCTTCGATTTCCGTCCCCGCAAGATCATCGAGCGCCTGGGCCTCGACCACCCGATCTACCGGCCCACGGCGGCTTACGGACACTTCGGCAGGACGCCGGAGACCCGGCAGCTTCCCGAGAACGCCGGACGGACCGTGGACCTCTTCACCTGGGAGCGCACGGACCGGGTGGACGAGCTCCGGACGGCTCTGGATCTCTAGGAATCGGACGAGCTTCAGCCCCCGCCACCGCTTCCCGAGGCCCCCCGGAGACTCGGCCCGGGGATCGCTGCGAACCAGGATGTCGCTTCGGAGTACCTGAAGACGGAAGCGTCGACTCCCGACCGAGGGTCCAGGCCGACGGGCGACGGTGGGGCGGCTCGAGGGAGCACGGTGGGACCTGCCGGTGCCCGGGCCTGGAGGAGCGTGAAACCGTGATGGTGGAGATGAAGGTCAAGAGCCTGGGCCTGGACCGGGCATCGAACACCCCCGTGGTGATCCTCCAGGAGGCGGAGGGGACCCGGGTCCTGCCGATCTGGATCGGCCCCGGCGAGGCGAGCGCGATCGCCATGGAGNNATCGCCATGCAGCTGGCGGACATGAAGTTCTCCAGGCCGCTGACCCACGACCTGCTCGTCTCCGTGCTCGGAGGCATGGGGGGCGACCTGGAGCGAGCGGTGATCACCCGCGTCGTGGAGAACACCTACTACGCCGAGCTGATCATCCACCGGGACGGCGACGTGATCACCGTGGACGCCCGTCCCTCGGACTCGATCGCCGTGGCGCTCCGCATGGACGCGGACATCTATGCCCACGAGTCCCTCCTCGACCGGGCCTCGATCGAGGTCGCAGAGGACGAGAGCCTCACCGACGCCCTCGGCACCGGAGAGGCGGAGATCGAGGAGAGCGAAGGCGAGGACTCGCCCGGAATGAAGCCGGACGAGCTCAAGGAGTACTTGAGAAAGCTGAATCCCGAGGACTTCGGACGCTTCAGCCCCTGACCCGGCCGGTCTCCCCCCCAACCGTTTCCGGACCCTCGCTCCCCGTGGTCGGCACCGTGCGGCGCCGCCGTCCCCGCTGGCGGCTCGGGATTCTCGCTCTCGCGATCCTGGGGACGTGGGCGGCCCGGCCCCCGGCCCTGGGCGCCCAGGTCGAGGCGTCCCCCGAGCTCCGGGGGCGCGTCGTGCGCGGGCAGGAGCCCCTCGAGGGTGTGAGCGTCGTTCTCCACCGGGTCTCCCCGGACAGCGCGGGCGTGCTGGGGCGGGTGCCCACCGACCCGGACGGGCGCTTCACCTTGTCCCTTCCTCACGTTCCGGATCCCCAGGGACGCGGGGAGGTCTACTTCGCGTCGGTCCGGCACCAAGGGGTCCTCTACTTCGGCGGAGCCGTGAGCCAGGCCGTCCAGCTCGACTCCCTCTACCGGATCGAAGTCCACGACACGGCGATGGCGACTCCCTCGGGTGCCCTCTTCCCGGTCACGGTGCGCAACCTCTTCCTGGAGCGTACGGAGGAGGGATGGCGCGTCGTGGATCTCATCCAGGTGCAGAACGAGGGGGAGCGCACCCTCGTGGCTCCGGAGGACGGGATCGTCTGGAGCTATCCGCTGCCCACGGGGGCCACGAACTTCCAGGTGGGCGAGAGCGACCTCGCTCCGGACGCGGTCCGGTTCGTCGACGGGAACCTGCGGGTGTCCTCTCCGGTTCCCCCCGGAGAGCGCACCTACATGGTCCGATATCGCCTCCCGGACCTGGAGTTCGCCCTTCCCCTTCCGGGCCGGACGGGTCGGGTGGAGATGCTGATCGAAGAGCCCGCGCCGCCCCTGGAGGCCCCCGGGCTCACCCGGCTGGAGTCCGTGGAGCTCGAGGCCGGAGCCAGCTACCGCCGGTACGCCGCCTCGGGGCTGGAGAGCCGCGTGATCCGGATCTCGCCCGGCGACGAGCGGGGCACGGTCCCCGTCGGCTGGATCGCCGTGATCCTAGCCCTGGTCCTCACCGGTGCGGGCATTCTGGCCCTCCGCGGCGATTTCGGGAGGAGCACGCCCCGGGCGGCGGCCGTCGGGGACGCCCCCGACGAGAGGGACGCCGTGCTCCTGCGCATCGCCCAGCTCGACGACCGCTTCCAGGACCGGGAGGCGCCCAACGACGCGGAGCGGCGCCGGTACGAAGAGGAGCGAGCCCGGTTGAAGGCTCGCCTGCGCGAGCTGGAGTAGGGGAGAATGGCGGTCGTCAGCACCCCGGCGATTCCCCTGCGGCGATTCCCCTACGGTGAGACCAGCCTCATCCTCCGCTTCTACGCCCGGGAGCTGGGCGTGGTCGGGGTCATGGCGAAGGGGGCCCGCAAGCGGGGATCCCGGGGCACCGGGGTTCCCGAAACCTTCGCCCGGGGAGTCCTCACCGTCTACGTGAAGGAGAGCCGTGGCCTCCAGACGATGAAGGACTTCGCGGCGGAGAAGCCGCGGCGCCGGATGGGCCGGGACGTGCTGCGCTTCGCCGGCGCCTCGGTCCTGGGCGAGGTGGTGATGCGCCACGCCGGCGAGGAGGGGAACCCCGGCCTCTTCGAGCGCCTCGACGGGTCCCTGGACCGGATCGAGGACGCGCAACGGGACGGGCTCCTGGCACGGATCCTGGCGGAGGGATGGGGGCTCGTGGGGGCCCTCGGCTACCGTCCGGTCCTCGACGCGTGCGTGGAGTGCGGCGAGCCGCTGGTTCCCGACGCCATGGGGCGCTTCGACTTCGGCGCGGGCGGAATCCGCTGTCCCGGCTGCTCGGGCGAGGCCGGGGGGCCTCGGATCGGACCCGCGGCCCGGAGCCAGCTCCACGCCCTCCTGGAGGGAGAGACGGTGAAGGAGCTTCGGCGCCCCCGGGCCCACGTCCGGCTCCTCAGCGACTTCGTGACCTATCACGTGTCCGGCGGTCACCCCCTGGACTCGTTCCGTGTCCTCCTGGACTTCGTCCGCTCCGATGACGCCTGATCGCCCCGACCGTCCCGACGTCCACCTGATCCTGGGCACCGCGGGGCACATCGATCACGGGAAGACGGCCCTGGTCCGGGCTCTCACCGGTGTGGACACCGACCGCCTGAAGGAGGAGAAGGAGCGGGGGATCACGATCGATCTCGGCTTCGCCGAGTTCGCCCCGGACCCGGCGGTGCGCTTCGGGATCGTGGACGTGCCCGGACACGAGGGGTTCGTCCGGAACATGGTGGCTGGCGCGACGGGGGTAGACGTCGTGCTCCTGGTGGTCGCGGCCGACGAGGGGGTCATGCCCCAGACCCGTGAGCACCTGGCGATCGCCGAGCTCGTCGGCGCCCGGCGCCTCGTCGTGGCGATCACGAAGGCGGACCTGGTCGAGGAGGCGTGGCTCGACCTCGTCCGGGAGGAAGTGCGGGAGCACCTGGAGGAGGGGCCCTTCCGGCCCGCACCCCTCGTGACCACCTCGGCGGTCTCGGGCGCCGGCCTCGATGAGCTCACCCGCGTTCTCCTGGAGGAGGCCCGTTCCACCGGATCCCGCCCGGGTGACGACCTGGCGCGACTTCCGGTGGACCGGGTGTTCACGGTCCGGGGCACCGGCACCGTCGCCACGGGCACCCTGTGGTCGGGCCGGCTCCGTTCCGGGGACACCGTTCGCCTCCTGCCCACGGGAGGGGAGGCACGGATCCGCGGGATCGAGGTCCACGGGAGAGAGGTGGACGAGGCCGTGGCGGGTGAGCGGACCGCCGTGGCCCTGGCCGGGGCCGACGCCGCGGGGCGGGGGGGGATCGGGCGGGGGACGGTGGCGGTCGTCGACTCCGGGTGGAGCGCCACCCACATGCTCACGACTCGGCTCCGGTGCCTGGTCGGGACCGGGTGGACGGTGTCCCACGGCCAGCGCGTGCGGGTCCACCTGGGCACCGCCGAGGTCCTGGCCCGGGTCGCGGCCCTCGAGAGAGAGGAGATCCCGCCGGGAGGGGAGGCGTGGGTCCAGCTCCGCCTCGAGGCGCCCCTCGTCGCCCGTTCCGGGGACCGCTTCGTGGTCCGTTCCTACTCTCCCGTCACGACGATCGCCGGGGGACGGGTGGCCGAGCCGCTGCCGCGCAAGCGCTCGGCCCTGGGCGGGGGCGAGAGCGCCCTTCTGGATCGCCTCCTCCGGGGAGGGCCCGAAGACCGTCTCCGAGCGGCCCTGGACCTGGCCGGGTGGTCGGGCGCCGACGCCCCCGAGCTCCCGATCCGAGCCGGCCTCTCTCCTTCCGCCGTCGGCCACGCTCTGAGCGCGCTCCGGGAGTCCGGAGATGCCGCGGGAGGCTCCGTGATCTTCGGTTCGGCTCCGGTGGAGGAGGGTCGGCGACGGCTCGCCGAGGCGGTCTCCGCATTCCACGGGGCCGAGCCCCTGCGGCCGGGTCTGCCTCTCGAACGCCTCCGCCAGAGCCTTCCCGGCGAGCGGGCCCGGGACCACCTCGCCCAGCCGCTGATCGACGCCCTGGGCGAGTCGGGAGAGCTCGAAGTGGAGGGCGACGTGGCGCGCCGGCCCGGATTCACGCCTCGACCCGACGAGGAGCAGGCCAGAGTCCGGGACCGGCTCGTGAGCCTCTACCGGGAGGCGGGGCTCTCTCCTCCCGGCCTTCGCGACCTGCCCGACGAGCTGGCGGCCCGGGAGGATCTGTCCGCCCTCCTCGATCTCCTCCTGGAGGAGGGGCACGTCGTGCGCCTCGACGAAGAGTTTCTGGCGTGGCGCGAGACGGTGGACCAGGCCGCCCGGGACGTGGAGCGCGTCTTCGGGGGAAGGGGGGGGCTGGGGCCGGCGGACTTCCGCGAAGTGCTGCCGGTGAGCCGCAAGCATCTGATCCCGCTCCTCAACCACCTCGACACCCGGGGGGTCACGGTCCGTACCGGGGAGGGGAGGGAGGTGCCCGGAGACTCCTGATCACAATCCGATCCGGCTTCGGGGGCCCGGAGGAGACCCTTTCTTGACCCCTCTTCCGCCCGTCGGTATTATGCCGAAATAGGGGGACGAAGGCCCCCGATCGATGCGCTCGGAGCCACCCTGGAGGGCTATCGTTTCACGGCTACGGCACAGACAATCTGTGCGGAGGTACAGATGAGACGCAGGATCTGCGTCCTCGTCGTCCTCCTCATCTCTCTCGGCCTCGCCGGTCCGACCTCCGCCCAGGAGGTGGGCGGGGGGCCGTCCGGTGGGCAGGACAGCGGCTTTCAGCTGGGGCAGAACTACCCCAACCCCTTCAACCCCGAGACGAAGATCCCCTTCGTCCTCGGCGAGGAGCTCTTCGCGGACGGCCGTCCGGTCGTGGTGAGCATGCGCATCTACAACGTCCTCCAGCAGTTCGTAGCCGCGCCCGTGGCGCTCAATCATCCCGGGGGAGAGGGGGTACGGGTCGTGGAGCTCGAGTATCCGGCTCCAGGCCGGTACGAAGCCTACTGGGACGGAACCGACCGCTCGGGGAACAGCGTCGCTTCGGGGGTCTACTTCCTGCAGCTCGTGGTGAACGGTCGCAGTCAGGTGCGGAAGATGTTCGTCACCAAGTAGGCCCCCCATGATAGCGGAACGCCCGAGCTCCGGAAGAGGGGCGCCCTCGAAGGAGGGGGCGCCCCTTCGCTCGTCGGGGAGGGACGGGGGTGCTCCTCAGCGGAGGATGTAGATGAAGCGGCCGCAGTTCTCGCAGCTCTGGAGCTCCTCGTTGGGATCCTGATCCCGGGCCGCGGCCGTGGGGATCGAGACGAAGCACCCGTAGCAGACCCCGTTGATCACGGGCGCCACGACCCGGTTCATCGACTTCGCAACCCGACGGTACCGGCGCCGCACCGGAGGCTCCAGGGCCTCCTCCAGGTCGGCGATCTTCTCGGCCAGATCCTCCTTGGCCTGGGAGATGTCGATGTTGAAGTGCTCCTCCTCGACCTCTTCGGCCCTCGGCTCGGTCTCGAGCTCCCGATACTGGGTGCGCAGATCCTGAAGCTCGAGGAGAAGGGCAAGCTGGGGATGCATCGTCGTCGTCCTCGTCTCGGTGTTGGATGTAGAGCGCGCCGGGGTCACGGCGCCTTCTCCTCCAGCAGGTCCAGGAACTCCTCGGGGG
>JABAHQ010007820.1_pt4 | contig 29345 bp, 31 predicted proteins | sample 7062091 | NCBI WGS metagenome assembly JABAHQ01 (sample SAMN14534359, study PRJNA622989) | marine sediment metagenome | biome: marine biome [ENVO:00000428]; feature: marine pelagic biome [ENVO:01000023]; material: deep marine sediment [ENVO:00002113] | place: India: Gulf of Kutch | collected... | reverse complement strand
CACGTCCGATGAGCACCGACGAATTGCGGTCCTATCTGCGTTCCAGCGAAGTCCTGACCTTCAGGGGGTAGGCCGGAGGGTATTCACTCCTAGTATACTGCTAACAACGCTTAACGCGGATCGCAAACAGGACAAACCTCTCCCCTCCTCACCGTCATATCGGCTGACTCAAGCTTGTGAATAGTGGGAGGGTAATTAGCCCGGTTTTTCAGTTCTGCCAAACTGCGGTTTTCTCGAAGCTCGCTGATCGGGCTTAGGAGGGTCTCGTATCTTGCTCGGCCTTGAGGGGTACAGCGAGCTGCCAAGGCGACGTTTGATCTAGATTATCCCCAACTCCCGCAGCCGGGCCAGGGCCAGATCGGCCAGTTGGGCCCGATAACACAAACCGCCGAGACCGGAGGCGAGGAGCCTCTCGCGAATCGGGCCCTCCAACTCAGCGAGGCCCACTAGCTTAGCCTCCTCAATCTCGCGAGTGTCCCTCGGCTCGAGCTTACCGCCGACCTTTTGGGCCAGAAAGACATGAGAAGTCCAGCCTATCCGTTCCCCTCCGCCGACGAAGACCGGCTTGAGCCTGAGCAAATATCTCTCTAATTCGATCTCAAGCCCTGTCTCTTCCAGCGCCTCGCGCTCGGCGGCATCGATGATTGTCTCTTCCGGCCGGACCCCGCCGCTCGGCGGGCGGTAGACCCCCGGAGGATGGAACGGTTTTCGGATCGCTACTAGCTGCTCAGCGATGAGGATGAATAAGGTCACATCGCTGGAGCGACCATCGATCATGCTGCCACGCAGAAGCCGGAATTCCCCCGCTTGCATCGCGAAGGGCTCGGGGAATTCCACCTCCGCAGGACGGCCAAACGCCTGCTCTAATTCCCGCAGCTCCTGTTTAGCCCTCACCTCCTGCTCCGACCCAGGGGGCCCACTCCTCGGTGGCACCGAGGGCCTCCTCGGCCCGCTTCAGGTCGTCCAGGCGGAAGCCGAATTGGACCCGGCAGCAATCACCCGCTCCCACCGTCCCCAGGGCGTAGATCGACTCGATATTGACCCCGGCGTCGGCGATCGTCCGGGCGACCTTGGCTAGTTGGCCGGGACAGTCCAGGATGTCCACGAAGAGGACGTCGGCCTCCTCAAATTGCATTCCCTGCTCGGTGAGGCTTCTCCTGGTCAGCTCGCAATCGTAGGGGACCAGGGCAACGACGGCCCTCTCCCGCTCGGTAATGCTGGTGACGGCCTTGAGGTTGATTCCCCGCTCCGCCAGGTATCCGAGCAGCTCGGCCAGCCCGCCGGGGCGGTGGGGAACGGTGACGCGAAACTCCCTCATCTTGCTCACCTCCTCTTGCTTCGGATCAGAACAGCCCCACTGTCCGGCCTGCTTCGTCGATATCGACATCGAGGAAGGCCGGCTTGGAGGGGAGGCCGGGCATGGTCCGCATCTCGCCACACAGAGGATACAGGAACCCTGCCCCGACCGAGGCGCGGATATCGCGTATCGGTAATTTGTAACCTTTGGGGACGCCCTTCCAGGCCGGGTCGTGCGACAACGATAGGTGCGTCTTGGCCATGCACAGCGGTAGCTTGTCATATCCGAGCTTGGTGTAGAGGTTCACCTTGGCCTCGGCCTGGGAGGAATAATCGACCCCCTCGGCGCCGTAAACCTTGGTGGCAATGGTCTCGATCTTCTCCTTGATTGGAACGTCTACCTGATAGAGAAAATCGAACTTGCTCGGCTTCTCGCAGGCCTCCACTACGGCCTCGGCCAGCTTGGCCCCGCCCGCACCGCCGTTGGCCCAGACGGTGGACTCCACCGCGGCCTCCGCTCCGAACCCTTCGGCGGCTTTGCGCACCAGCTCCACCTCGGCATCGCTGTCGGTGGGAAAGCGGTTGACGGCCACCACTACGGGAATCCCAAACTGCCTGGCGATATTGACGTTGGCCTCCAGGTTGCCTAGTCCCTTCTCCAGAAGCTGGAGGTTCTCCCCGGTGTAGGCCGGGTCGAGCGGTCGCCCGGCCACCACCCTGGGACCGCCGCCGTGCATCTTCAGCGCCCGGATGGTGGCGACCAGCACCACGCAATTGGGAATCAGCCCCGAGTAGCGGCACTTGATGTCGAAGAACTTCTCCATCCCGCAGTCGGCCCCGAAGCCCGATTCGGTGACCACATAATCGGCGAGCTTGAGCGCTACCTGGTCGGCGACGATCGAGCTATTCCCGTGCGCGATGTTGGCGAACGGCCCGGCATGGACGAAGGCCGGCGAGCCTTCGAGGGTCTGCATCAGATTCGGCATCAGGGCCTCCTTCATCAGCACGGTCATCGCTCCGGCGACCCCCAGATCCTCGGCGGTGATCGGGTTCCCCGACCAATCGGTCCCGATCACGATCCGCCCGATCCGCTCTCGGAGGTCCTTCAAACTGGTGGCCAAGGCCAGGATGGCCATCACCTCACTTGCGACGGTGATATCGAAACCGGTCTCCCGAGGGGAGCCATCGACGCGGGCTCCCAGTCCGATGATAACGTTTCTCAGGGCGCGGTCATTGACATCGACGACCCGGTTCCAGGTGATGGTGTAAGGATTGATGTTCAGGTATTTTAATCCCATTTGCTCCCAGCGCTCCCGGCCGTAGTTACGCTCGTGCATCAGCCGGGCGTCGATCGCCGCGGCCAGTTGGTTATGCGCTGCCCCGACGGCATGGATGTCGCCGGTCAGGTGTAGATTGAAGTCCTCCATGGGGACGACCTGGGAATACCCTCCGCCAGCGGCTCCGCCCTTGATCCCGAAGGTCGGCCCTTGGGAGGGCTGGCGGATGCAGGTGTGAACCTTTTTGCCGATATAGTGGAGCCCTTGGGAAAGCCCGATCGTGGTCACCGTCTTCCCCTCGCCTAGGGGGGTCGGCGTTATCGCGGTGACATCGATGTACTTTCCGCTGGGCCGGTCGGCCAGGCGGTCGCGGACCCGGAGATGGACCTTGGCTTTGTATTTGCCATAGGGCTCCAGCTCCTCTTTGCGGATCCCGGCTCGCTCGGCGATCTCCCAGACCGACTCCAACTTTGCCGCCTGAGCAATCTCCAAATCCGATAGAACTTTTTGGGCCTCTTCCACCACTTCATACCTCCTTTGCTCGGTCTGATTTTTCCTCCGCCATTCGCTCTCCTTCTCCCTGATACGCCATCCTGTCCGCTGATTATACTTGCCCCTTCCGGGCCAAGTAAACCTATCCCTCCGGCGAAGGTCGAATCGACCGTGGCCCGCCGAAGCCCGCGTTGGACCAATCCCGGGCACTCCAGACTTCGTCTAGAAATTTCAGTCGATTCAGGGCTTCCAATCGATCGCAGATCAGATGCCAGGCGCACTCCAGTTGAGGGTCGACCTCGCAACGCCCTCCCTCCGAACCGCCACAAGGCCCGTTGAACAGGGATTTCGCGCATCGGGTGATCGGGCAGATTCCGCCGGTCTCATCCAGTACGCAGTCCCCACAGGCCGAGCACTGCTCGAGGAACTCCCCTTGTCCTCCCTCCCCGCCGATGAACATCGTATTCTGGGCGGGAAAGGTGGGGATTTGGGGGAAGACCTCAGAGAGCACCTGGACCCCCACGCCACAGCCAAGGGAGAGGATCGCCTCGGCGTCGCCGAGTTGCTCCTCCAGTTTGGAGGCGACGATCCTGTAATCACATTGGCGCGCTGCGGTGGCCGCCCGGACAATCTTGCCCTCCGCCTCCAGCTTCGGCCGGTAACCTTCCGCCTCCTTCAGCCCCCGCGGCGGCTGGAAGCAGCCTTGGCAGCCGACCACCAAGACCTTGCGATAGGGGGCGAGGAATTCCAGGACCTCCTCCAGCGGTTTCTCCTCTGTCACTATCACCGCGACGCTACCTCCATCGTCTAGGGATAGATAATCTTATCTGATCCTTCGCCGCTATGACAACCTCTGGACACCATCACCCGCACGTTTTGATCCCTCATCCACTCAAGCGTATAATGAATTGCCCGCGGGGCGGCAAGCCTTCATTCTAACCCATGACGGTTTGGGAAAAGGCTGATGTGGACAGGAATCGGCAGATTATGAAAGAAGGGGCAATCTGGACCGCCGACCCCGGAGTTGAGAGAGGGATGAAGGAGTGCGGTAGTGGTCCCGAGCCAGCTCCTGCAGAAGTTTGAGCTTTTCCAGGGCCTGACCGAGGAAGGACTGGAGGAGGTCGCGGCGATCTGCCGCGAGGAGAATCATGAGGCGGGGACAATTCTCTTTCGGGAGGGCGATACAGCGAGAGACCTGTTCGTCGTGGTCGAGGGAGAGGTCGCCCTGGAGATGGGAGTGGAGCTCTGGACCGGAGCCATGCCGCAACCGATGAGGATGGAAGTAGCCACGGGGGGAGAGGTGATCGGGTGGTCCGCCCTGGTCGGGCCGCACATCCTCACCCGCACCGCTAGGTGTCTTCGACAGTCAAAATTGATCGCCGTCCCCGGAGATGAGCTCCGCCGGCTCCTCGATCGCCACCCCCGGATCGGCCATCAAGTATTCGATCGAATCGCCCAACTGATCGGTTCTCGCCTCTGGGATACCCGGAATAAGTTGACCGAATTTCTGCGCAAGGAGGAGCTGGCCCAGGGCTATACCCCGGAGGAGGCCACGCTCATCCAACGTGTCCAGTACCTGATTGACTTCCGGTGGATCGCCGCCGCGGGGATTGTCGCCCTGGCCCTATTCGCCAATCTGGCCCTGGGGATCGAGTTTTCCCTCCTGGCAGTGCTCCTCATTGCTCTGGGGGTGGCCCTCTACAACTTCGGCTTCCTGCTCGCCTCTTCGCGGGTGCTCCGCCGGGCGGGGCCGTCGCTGATTCCCAGGACCAGGAGGTTCATCCAACTGCAGAGCTTCATCGACCTGGTGGCCTTCACCGCCCTTCTCCAGTTGACCGGCGGCATTGAAAACCCGTTCATTTTCTACTACATCTTTCATGTTATTCTGGCCAGTGTCCTCTTACCCTATCGTTCCGCCTACCTCATCACCACCGTGGCCGCTGTGCTGGTCACCGCCCTGGCGGGCTTGGAATACTTCGGGATAGTTACCCACGTCCGCCTGGAGGGCTTTATCCCGGTGGAGATCTACAGTCAGGGGCCGGTAGTCTTGGGAGTGCTGTTTGCCCTGATCACCTCCCTGTATGTCTCTACCTACATCGCTACCTCGATCGCCGGGGAATTGAGGAAAAGGCAGCGGGAGGTGGCCACGCTAAAGGATAGATGCTTCTTGGATATGAAGGAGCTGGAGGAGGCCAACCGCAGGTTGGTCGAGCTCGACCGGCTCCGCACCCACTTTTTGGCTATGGCCTCCCATGATCTGAAAGCCCCGTTGGCCGCGGTACAGAGCTACCTCCAGGTGATCCTCGGCGACTACGTCGGGCCGCTCGGGGACCGCCAGCGGGAGATGCTCTCCCGCAGCAGCATCCGAATTAAAGAGCTGTTGAACCTGATCAACGACCTCCTCGATGCCACCCGGATCGAAAGGGGCCAGATCGTCCGGGAGATGAACTGGGTGGAGCTTCGCCCGGTGGTGGAAAACGTCGTGGAGGGCTTCCGTTCCCTGGCCGCGGAGAAGGGGCTCCAACTGGAGCTGCAGCTCCCCCAGGAGCTTCCCCAGGTCAAGGCCTCGGCCCGTCGCTTAGAGCAGGTCTTGGACAATCTGTTGAATAACGCCATCCAGTTCACCCCCTCCGGCGGGAAGGTCCAGCTCTCCATAGAGGACCTAGAAGAGCAGCTCCGGATAACGGTGCGGGATACGGGGGTCGGCATCTCCTCCGAGGACTTGCCGCGGGTCTTTGAGGAGTTCTATCGTGGTAGGAGCGCGGAGACAAAGGGTGCCGGGCTGGGGCTGGCCATCGTCAACAAGATCGTCGAGGCCCACGGCGGGCAGATCCAGGCGGAGAGCCCCGATCCGGATGCTGGCAAGGGGAGCAGGTTTACCTTCACCCTGCCCAAAGGAGAATGATGAAGGCCGGGAGCAATCTGGAAAGGATTTTGGAGAACGGCCGGTTCGCCGTCACCGCCGAGCTGGGTCCCCCGCGGGGGGCGAGCGGCCGGCTGATCGAGACCAAGGGCGAGCTGCTGCGGGCGAGCTGCGATGCGATCAACGTGACCGATAACCAGACGGCGATCGTCCGGATGGGAAGCCTCGCCTCCTGTGCCATCCTGGGCGTACAGGGTCTGGAGCCGGTGTTGCAGATCACCGTACGTGATCGGAACAGGCTTGCCATCCAAAGCGATATCTTGGGCGCGGCAGCCCTGGGGATCCGGAACGTCCTCTGCCTCTCCGGCGATCACCAGCGGCTGGGCGACCATCCCCAAGCCAAGGGGGTCTTCGACCTGGACTCGATCCAGCTCATCGCGGCGTTGAAGGGGATGCGGGATGAGCGGGTGCTCCTCTCCGGCAGGGAGATCCGCGGAGAGGTCCCCCTGTTCATCGGGGCGGCGGCCAACCCCTTCGCCGACCCGTTCGAATTCCGCGTGACCCGGTTGGCCAAGAAGGCCAAGGCCGGGGCCGACTTCATTCAGACCCAGGCGGTCTTCGACCTGCCCCGGTTCCGGAGGTTCATGGAGATGGTCACCGAACGCGGATTGGACCAGAAGCTCCACATCCTCGCCGGAGTCATCCCGACGAAGTCGGCCGGTATGGCCCGCTATATGCGGGATTATGTCGCTGGAGTGGTCGTCCCCGATGAGGTAGTGACCCGGATGGAGGATGCCAGGGAGGCCAAGGAGGAGGGGGTCAAAATCTGCTTGGAGGTCATCGAGCAGGTGCTGGAGATTCCCGGGGTCCACGGGATCCACATCATGGCCGTCGGTTGGGAGGAGATCGTCCCGGAGATCGTGGAGCGGGCGAACCTCCTGCCCCGGCCGATCTTGTAAGGAGGGCTGATGGCAGAGAAGATTTTGCTCATCGACGATGATCCGGACGTGCGCGAGGCGATAACGGTCATCCTGGAGGCTCAACCCTACACCGTGGTCACTGCCGAGGATGGGATCGAGGGGTTGGAGAAGATCCGCCAGGAAACACCGGATTTGATCATTCTCGACCTCCTGATGCCGCGGCTCGACGGCTTCGGGGTGGTACGCCAGTTGAAGGAGGACCCCAGATATGCCAAGTATAGCCGGATACCGATCCTGATCCTCACCGCAGTCCAGGAGGATGCCAGCCGGCGACGTTATGAGCTGGAGACAGGCTTGGAGCTGGATGTGGACGACTATGTGGAGAAGCCAATCGCCCCGGACGAGCTGCTCCATCGGGTGGGGAAACTCCTGGCCAAAGGAGGGGGAGAAGATGGATAGAGGGCCGAAGATCTTGATCATCGATGACGATCCCGATTTCGTCGCCGCGACCAAGGTGGTNNGACCGCTTCTGACGGTAAGGAGGGACTGGAGAAGGTCAAAAAAGAAAATCCCGATCTGGTCATTTTGGACATCATCATGCCCCACGAGGACGGCTTCAAGGTCTGCGAGGAGATCAAGGCCGATCCCAATTTGAGTAAGATCCCGGTGATCATCCTGACCAGCTTGTCGGAGCGCTGGAGCGAGGTGACTCTGTCAGTAACCCAGGGGCTCCAGCTGGAGGCCGAGGACTATATCGACAAGCCGGTGACCCCGGAGAAACTGCTCCGGAGGGTGAAGAAGCGGTTGGAGATGATGGGGTTTGTTGATTAGGGGCGAACCTATGTGTTCGCCCTGGCTGGGCAGACACATAGGTCTGCCCCTAACCCAGTCCCGCAGCATCTAAGATGCGCGGTACTATCTCCTCCCGGCCAATGGCCATGATATGAACTCCCTGACAGAGGTCCCTGACCTCACCGATCAACCGGGCCGCGATCTCGATGCTCTTCGTGACCCTGTCTTCAGCCTCGTCCATCTCCTCAATGAGCGGCTCGGGAACGCGAATGCCGGGGACGTTCCGGTTCATGAATCTAGCCATACCGGCTGACCTCAGGGGGACGATCCCGGCCATAATCGGGACGGAGAAGCCCTTTACCCGGTCCATGAACCCGGCGAACTTCTGCGGATCATATAGGGCCTGGGTCTGAAAGAACTCCGCTCCGGCCTCGACTTTCTTCTCGAACTTGATCAGTTGTGGTTCGAGGGGGTTGGCCTCCGGGGTGACCACAGCCCCAGCGCAGAACTCCATCCCTCCATCCAGATCATTGCCCCCCAAATCCTTCCCCGATTCCAGCAAGTGTACGGTCCGCAGTAGCTGAACCGAGTCCAGGTCAAAGACGGCCTTGGCTTCCTGGTGATCGCCCACGGTGACGAAATCGCCGGTGAGACAGAGGATGTTCTGGATCCCCCTGGAGTGGGCGAAAAGGAGATCCGCTTGGAGAGCCAGGCGGTTGCGATCCCGGCAGGTTAGCTGGAGGATCGGCTCCCCGCCACGCTCTTTGATCAGCAAGCTTCCACCTAACGAGGGAAAGCGCATCACCGAGCTCTGGTTGTCGGTCACGTTGAGTCCATCGACCTTGTCCTTGAGAAGGTCGATATGTTCTACCATCTTCTCCAGGTTGGTCCCCTTGGGAGGGCCGATCTCGGCCGTTACCAGGAACTTCCCGGAGTTAAGCGCCTCCTTGAACGAGCTCCCCGTCATAAATCCCTTTCCACCTTTCCCGGCCTGAGCACTGCCTGGAAGTTCCGTGGGGGATAGTACCGGCGCATGAAGTCCAGCCTCCCCTGCCGCTCCAGTTGTCGATAGATGAGGGTCCAGACACAGTCTTTCCCCCTATCTACCTCGCACCGGCCGTCATTGGTCCCGCCACAGGGCCCGTTGAGAAGCCCCTTGGGACATCGCGCAACCGGGCAGATGCCGCCGGTCAGATCTAGAATACAGTTGCCACAAGCGAGGCATCTCTCACTCCAGCTTCCATGACTCTCGGGGATGCCAAGGAATTTGGTGTTCAAAGCGGGGTATACGGGCTTCTCCTCAAATATCTCGGCGATGGTCTGCACCCCGGCTCCGCATCCCAGCGAGACGATCGCTTCTGCCTCCTGCACCTGCTCGTTCAGTTCTTCGACAAACTCGCTTTCACACTGCCTCTTGATGGCCCTCTCCACGATCTCGATGGGCTGGCCCTCCTTCTGGCGAGCCAGACGAACCGCCGCGGCCAGTATCTGGGTCTCCTTCTCCCCCCCGGCCATGCAGACGGCGACGCACGTCTGGCAGCCGACGAACAGGACCCTCTTGTAAGGGGCGATCATCCCCAAGAGCTCTTCGAGTGGCTTCTGTTCTGCTATGATCATGGCTCATCCTCCACTGCTATCTTGGCTCCCTCCGTCTGCTCAGCCTGGTTGAGCAGCGGTCCCAGCTCCCTGATCCCGGCGGTGAACTCCCGGGCTATTTGGGCGAACCGCTCGCCCATGGACGAGGAGAGGTTGAACATCTCCAAGCGATCGCTCTCTATTCCGATCTGCTGCAACAATTCCTTGACGTACTGCACCCTCTTCTTGGCCCTGATATTCCCCGACTGGAAGTGGCAGCTCCCCTCCTCGCAGCCGGCGACAAAGACCCCGTCGGCACCCTCCTCGAAGGCCTTCAATAGATACAAAGCATCTACCTTTCCCGTACAAGGCAGCCGGACGATGTGTACGTTGGGGGGATAGAGCAGCCTCATCGTCCCGGCGAGGTCGGCGGCGGCGAAGGCACAATAATGGCAACAGAAACCGATGATCTTCGGCTCAAAACCTTCCCGGTCCATCTCAAACTCGAAGAAGCTCCTCCACCATGACCAACTCTTGAGAATCCTCGAATCCCTGGAGCTGGATCGCCTTGGCCGGGCAGTCTGCCGCACAGATTCCACAACCCTGGCAGAGGGCGGGGTTTACCTCGGCCGCTCCGTCTTTATTAATGGCAATGGCAGCATAGGGGCACTCCCGGACGCAGGCGAGGCAAGCGGTACATCTCTCCGGATCGACCTGGGCTACCACTCCCCCAGCCTCCAGGCGCTCCTGAGCGAGCAGGGTTGCTGCTCGGCTCGCCGCGGCCTTAGCCCTGGCGATCAGTTCGGGGATCGTCCCCGGTGAGTGGCCCAGTCCGCAGAGGAAGATCCCGCTTGAGGCGAAGTCAACCGGCCGCAGTTTCAGGTGGGCCTCGGAGAAGAACCGGTCATTGTCCCGGGGGACCTTCAGTAGGCGGCTCAGCTCCTCATTGCCGGGATCAGGGACAATCCCCGTGCTCAACACCAGCAGGTCAGGGACGATGAGAATCTCCCTCTCGATGCTCTCATCCCTTACGGTGACGGAGATATCCCCATCCTTCAACTCGACCTGGGGCTTTCTATCCCCTCCATATCTGATAAAGATGATACCCGCTTCCCTCGCCCGACGATAGAAGTCCTCCATGAACCCATAGGTCCTCATCTCTCTGTAGAGCACATAGATTCGGCGATCGGGGTCCTGCTCAATCAGGGAGAGGGCATTCTTCACCGCCCGGCTACAGCATGTCCGGCTACAGTAGGGCCTCTCCTCGTCAAGAGAGCCGACACATTGAATCATTACCGCGCTCCGGACGGCATCAAGCCGCCGTTGCTCCCGATGGAGCAGCTCTTCCAGCTCTAGCTGGGTCACTACGCGGGAATCCTCACCATATAGGTATTCTGTCGGGCGATACTCCTCTCCTCCAGTGGCCACGATCACTACCCCGTGCTCTAGGCTCCTCTCCCCTTGAGGGGTGGAGATCGAGGTGGTGAAATTTCCTACAAATCCAGAGAATCCCCCTAGCTGAGCCTCAAGATATAGCTGAACTTTGGAATGTTGAACCACTCTCGCCACCAGTTCCTCGAGGAAGGGGCGCACTTCTGCCCCATCCAGGGTGCGATAGATCCTTCTCAGGTTCCCCCCTAGCTCCTTCCCCCGCTCCAGGAGATGGACCTGGTAGCCGTTGTCGGCCAGGGCCAGCGCCGCGACCATCCCCGAGAGCCCCCCGCCGATGACCAGGGCTGCAGGATTCATGCCGATCTCTTGGGTGGGCAATGGCTTCAGCCTCCTTGCCTTGGCTACCCCCATCCGCACCAACTGTTGGGCCTTTTCCGTCGCTCGCTCTGGCTGGTCGGAATGGACCCAGGCACACTGCTCCCGGATGTCGACCATCTCAAACAGGAATTTATTCAACCCCACCTCGCGGATCGTCTCCTGGAAGAGGGGCTCATGGGTCCTGGGGGTGCAGGAGGCCACCACCAACCGATCTAGCCCACGCGATGCGATCACATCTTTGATGTGCTCCAGGCTATCCTGGCTGCAGGTGTACAGGATATCCTCTGCATGGGCGACGTTGGGCAGCCCGGCAGCATACCTGGCCACGGATTTCACGTCCACCACCCCGGCGATGTTGCTCCCGCAGTGGCAGACGAACACCCCAATCCGGGGCTCCGGTGAGGTCTCCCTCTCCGCAGGGGGTTGCTTTCTCTTGATCTTTGCAGGGACACCGCCCTTGAGTCGGGAGAGGGCCGCCTCGACTTCTGCCGCAGCTCCGCTCGCCTGGACCACCGACTCGGGGATATCCTTCGGTCCGGAGAACCCCCCGGCTACATAGATCCCCCGGCGCGAGGTCCGGAGGGGACAGAAGGGACCGGTCGCTGCAAAGCCGTATCGATTAAGCTCAATCCCGAGCTTCCTTCCCAGCTCGTAGCTTCCGCTCCCCGGCTCAAGCCCCACGGCCAGGACCACTAGATCGAACTCCTCCTCCACAAACTCGTCCCCACCCCGATAGCGCAGCAAGAGGTTCCCCGAGGGAAGTTCCACCACCTGGGAGATCATCGACCGTACGTAACGGACCCCGGAGGACTTTGCGCGGCTGACAAATTGCTCAAAGCCCTTGCTGAAGGCACGGAGGTCGATATAAAAGACGGTGAGCTCAAGCTTTGGATCGTGTTCCTTGGCCACCAGCGCCTCCTTGGCGGTGTAGACGCAGCAGACGGAGGAGCAGTAGCCGTTGTGCCTGAGGTCGCGGGAGCCGGCGCATTGGATGAAGGCAATCCGCTTGGGGTGTTCCCCATCCCCCGGCCGTCTGATCTCCCCCCGGTAAGGCCCGGAGGCGGACAAGATCCGCTCAAACTGCAGGCTGGTCACCACGTTTTCCCAGCGCCCGAAGCCGTACTCTTCTTGCAACCTGGCATCGAAGGGCTCACATCCTGTGGCGAGAACCACTGCTCCGACGTCGAGCTTCACATGTTCTTCTTGTTGATCGAAGTCGATTGCCCCCCGGGGACAGGCCTCGCGGCAGCGCTGAGGGCACTTGCCGGAGAGGAAGTGGATACAGTAACGCGGGTCGATGATCGAGGCCAGGGGGATAGCTTGGGGGAAGGGGATGTAGACCGGCTTGCGCAAGCCCAATCCCTCGTCGAATTCGTTCTCGAACTTGGGCTCCTGGAAGACGCAGGCCTCGACACACCTGTAGCAGGCGATGCAGCGATCCTCATGAACATAGCGGGGTTTCCTGCTGACGAAGGCTTGGAAATTCCCCAGTTCGCCCTCCAGGGATTCCAGTTCGGAATAGGCCAGCACCTCGATCTCGGGGTGGCGGCTGACCTCGACCAGCCTTGGAGAGATCATGCACATGGAACAGTCATTGGTGGGGAAAGTCTTGTCGAGCTTGGCCATGACCCCACCGATCGCCGGGGAGGCCTCCACCAGGTAGACGTGAAATCCCCCCTCGGCGAGATCGAGGGAGGCCTGCATTCCCGCAATCCCTCCGCCTAGAACCAGGACCGAGTCCCTTCCACCCTTATCCATGGGCTACGCTCTCTATCTCCAGGTCGAACTCGGCCAAGTTGGCGCTCAGCATTAATTCCTCACGCCCCCCGAGGGCCAGTCCCAAAAGCTGGCTGATATAAAGCACGGGCATTACCTTTCTTTCACCCTTAGCCTTCAGTTTCCACTGGGCATAGTCCAGGTTATAGTGGCAGAAGGGGCAGGCAACGGCGATCGCCTCCGCCCCAAAGAGTTGCGCTTTATCCAGTATCCTGCTGCTCAAGTGGAGGAAGATCTCCTCTTGGGTCAGGGAGAATCCCGCACCGCAACAGTCGGTCTTGCCGGACCAGCGGATCGGCTCCGCCCCGACCGCCTCGACCAAGTGCTCCATCGACTTCGGATCCTCCACCGAATCGAACGGCTCGATCCGCGGATTGCGGGTCAGCAGGCAGCCGTAGTAACAGGCGACCCTCAGTGGTAAGCTCCTAGCCTGGGAGCGGATCCCATCCAACTTCTCGCTCAGAATCTCCAGGATGTTCCGCACCTTCAGTTCCTGATCAAGCTCGCTCTCAAAGAGGCTCTCCATCTCGGAGCGCAGCTCGAGCTCCTCGGCCAGCGCCTTTTGGGCCAGTTTGAGGCGACTATAGCAGGCCGAACAGGCGGTCAGAAGCTCTCCTTGGGCGCGCAGCAGGTTTCGGGCCGCCAGTCGATGAGCTAAGCGGCGGTCTAAACTGTGGGCCGAGGAAGCCCCGCAGCAGGACCAATCGGGTAACTCCTCAAGCACAATTCCCAATTGAGCAAAGAGCCATTCCAGGGAGCTTCGGTAAGGCTTGGCCGAGGCACCGAGGGAACAGCCGGGGAAGAACTGCATCAGCTTCTCTCTCCTCCCCTCTCCATCGGGGTGAACAAGCGGCGCAACTTCCCGAGTCCCTTGATCCGGTGCGGTTTAATGCTCAGCCTTCCCTTCAATAGCATCGCCCAGCCCAGGGCAAGGTTGCCGAATGGCTCACCCCTGCTCAGGTTGTAGCGCAGGATCAATCCAAGTTCGTTCACCCGGCCGTGTCTTTTGACGTTGTTGAGGAAGATCTGATGGAAATTGAGGACTTCAGGGAGGGATGAGCGATACCCTCCCTTCAGGGACATCTCCCTCAGAGCATCCATCACCTTGGCTATGTCTATATCGTTAGGGCAACGGACCGAGCAGGCATAGCAGGAGAGACAATACCAGATAGCATTGCTGGAGAGTACTTGCTCCTTAGCCCCAAGCTGGATCAGCCTGAACAGTCGGTTGGGAGAGAGGTTCATCTCGCCCACCATCGGGCATCCTGTGGCACATTTTTCACATTGATAGCAGCGGCTTACTTCCTCTTGGCTCTCCTTTTCAACCTGCTGCAAGAAACTCAGCGAACAGGCTGTAAGCACTGGAGCTGGCTTGGATATGCTCTCTTGCCCTATCTCCATGTTCTCGCTCAATCAGCGGTTATACTAACAGAAAAACACACGCTCTATCATAGGCGGGGCTATTGGTCAGGGTTCAACGACCATTCTTGCGCACGCCCTTCCAGTTGATTATTAGGTTATTCCGCTACTGCCCGTCCATGACTATAATCAGGCCAACTCATGATTTGTGTCATGGAACAGACATGGGGCGAAAAGAGCGAATCGGGCTGCTAGGGGAGCGATGCCACCGGGTTATGAGGCCTGCTCCCGGGCGGCGCGCACCGTATTAGCCAATAACATGGTGATGGTCATCGGCCCGACCCCTCCCGGCACCGGGGTCAAGTAGCCGGCGACCTCCTTGGCACTGTCGAAGTCTACGTCACCTACGAGCACGTAGCCCTTTTCGTTGTCCGCGTCGACGCGGTTGACTCCGACATCGATGGCCACCGCTCCGGGTTTGATCATATCCCCCTTGATCAATCGGGGAACTCCCGCGGCCACCACCAAGATGTCCGCCTCCCGGGTCACCGCGCCCAGGTCGCGGGTGCGGGAGTGGCAGACGCTGACCGTCGCCTGGCGGGCCAGAAGTAACATCGACACCGGCTTGCCCACGATGATGCTCCGCCCGACCACCACGGCGTTCTTTCCCTCGATCTCCACACCCGTGGAGTCGATCAGTTTAATGACCCCGGCNNCCCCGGCGGGGGTGCAGGGGACGAACCGCGGCAGCTCCTCCCAATACTTGGCCGAGAGAAGCTTGCCCAGATTGAGGGGATGGAAGCCGTCCACGTCCTTGGCCGGGCTGACCTGCTGGAGGACCTCGGGGCTGTCGAGATGCTTCGGCAGCGGTAGTTGGACCAGGATCCCGTGAATCGCCGGGTCCCTGTTTAGTTCCTCAATTTGGGCAATCAGATCATCCTGGGGGATGTCCGCCGGCGGCCTGATCCCCTGCGATGCGATTCCCACTTCCGCGCAGGCCTTCTCCTTCATCCGCACGTAGACCTGGGATGCGGGGTCTTCCCCGACGAGGACCGTGGCCAGCCCCGGGGTGATCCCCCGCTTGCTCAAGGCGGTGGCCTCCTCCTGGAGTCCCTGGCGGAGTTCCGCTGCAACCTGTTTGCCATCGATGACCTTCGCTTCCATCGCTAACCTCCTGTTCCAGCTTTTCAGGTGAAGTCAGGTTAGCACGGACCGACCTGGTGGATCAAGCGAGGGCCGGGGGACCCGCGCTCCCCGTGCTCTACCCTGGTCCAGCGGGGCTTCCAATTTGACCCAAGAGGAGCGCTCAGATAAAATCCCAAACGGAAAAGGAGGCGGTCCGGATGTGCTTGGCGGTGCCCGGAGAGATACTCAGGGTGGAGGGCCGAGAGGCGCTGGTGGATATGGGCGGGGTGAGGAGAAGCGTCCGGCTTGATACCTTGCCCGATCGGGTCCAAGTTGGCGACTGGGTATTGGTCCATACCGGATTCGCCATCAAGAAAGTCCCTCCCGCGGAGGCCCGCGAGACCTGGAAGCTGCTTGACCAGTTCATCGCGGCCAACCTAGAGGATGACGCTACAATTTAGAGACAGGCAACGGGCTCATGCGCTGGTGGAGGTCATCCACCGACTCGCCCCCCGAGCCCCGACAAAGCTGGTCCACGTCTGTGGGACCCATGAGATCACCATCACCCACTACGGCCTGAGGAGCCTCCTCCCGCCCCAGCTCGAGGTCCTCGAGGGCCCCGGCTGCCCCGTCTGCGTCACGCCGGTGGGCGATATCGATGGGGCGATCGAGATCGCCGAAGCCGGCCATACGGTGGCCACCTTCGGCGACATGGTGCGCGTTCCCGGCTCCACCTGGAGCCTGGAGGATGCCCGGGGCGAGGGAGGGGATGTCAGAATTGTCTATAGCGCCGCCGACGCCGCGGAACTGGCCCGCCAACTCGATAAAGAGGTGGTCTTCTTCGCGGTGGGCTTCGAGACGACCGCCCCGACGGTCGCCGCGGTCCTCCTTGAAGAGACAGAATCCCTACCGGATAACTTCAGCCTCCTCGTCTCCCACAAGCTCATCCCCCCGGCCATGGAGGCGCTGCTGGCAGACGGTAGGGCAGATATTCAGGGCTACATTGCCCCGGGCCACGTCTCAACGATCATCGGGGTGAGGCCCTATGAGGCACTTCCCGGGAAATACGGAATACCGATTGTCATCGGGGGGTTTGAGCCGTTGGACATACTCTACGCAATCGCCCTGCTCCTCAAAGGACTCCGGGAGGAGGCCCGGGTCGATAACGGCTACCCCAGATCGGTGACTTATGAAGGCAACCAAAGGGCCCAGGAGCTTATCGGGCGGGCCTTCGAGCCTACAGATGTCCGCTGGCGGGGGATAGGGATCATCCCCAACTCCGGGCTGAGGCTCCGGGAGGAGTTCGCCAGGTGGGATGCGCGGAGGAAGTTTGGGATAACGGTTGACCACGCCGAAGAGCTGCACCCCGGCTGCCGCTGTAGCCTGGTCATCACCGCCCGGGCGGCGCCGGACTGCTGCCCCCTGTTCTCCCATGTCTGCACCCCGCGAACTCCCTATGGACCTTGCATGGTGGGCGAAGAAGCGATGTGCAACATCTGGTATCGGTATGGAGGACCGACTCGCTCCCTGCTAGACCCCGAAGAGACCAAAGGGGCGTCATGAGGGAGCAGAAGGTCACCCTGCTCCACGGGGCCGGGGGAGAGACGATGCAGGAGTTGCTCAGGCTGATCATGTCCGGCTTTTCTCGCCCCGATGCCGGTGGGATCGGCCTGAGGGAGTTGGACGATGGGGCAACAATCCCCCTCCCCCGGGCCTGGGCGGGGAAACCCCTGGTCTTTACCACCGACAGCCATGTGGTGAAGCCGATCTTCTTTCCCGGCGGGGATATCGGGCGCTTGAGCGTCGCGGGGACGGTCAACGACCTAGCGGTGATGGGGGCACAGCCCTGGGCACTGTCGAGCGGTCTGATCATCGAGGAGGGTTTTCTGGTAGAACATCTGGAAAGAATCATACGATCGATGGACCAGGCCCTCGCGGAGGCCGAACTGCCCCTGGTCACCGGGGATACCAAGGTGATGCCCCGGGGCGAGCTCGACGGGATCGTGATCAACACCACCGGGATCGGGATCGCCGAACAGGTCATCACCGACTGCGGCCTCTCTCCCAGGGATAAACTGATCATTACCGGGAGCGTCGGTGACCACGGGATGGCCCTGTTGACGGCGCGGGAGGGGTTGGAGTTCGAGACGGACCTGAGCTCGGACGTCGCCCCGATCAGCGGCCTGATCGCTGAGGCCTTGAAGCTCGGAGGGATCACGGCCATGAAGGACCCCACCAGGGGCGGACTGGCCATGGCCTTAAACGAGCTAGCCCAGAAGAGCAGGGTGGGGCTCGAGGTCTACGAGGACCGCATCCCCCTAAAAGANNGCTCTCCGAGGTCCTGGGGATCAGCCCACTGGAGATGGCCAACGAGGGAAAGGCGCTCATCGGGACCGAGCCTGAGAGGGCTGAAGCGATTTTGGAGGCGCTGAAGCGCCATCCCCAGGGCCGCGAGGCGGCGCTGATCGGGGAGGCGACCACCGGCTACATCGGCCGGGTGATCATGGAGACCGTGGTCGGCGGGCGGAGATTCCTCGAGGCCCCCTTGGGCGATCCCGTCCCCCGGATCTGTTGAGTTAGTTCCTGGACCCGGCCACGATCACCTGCCCGAAGGAGATCCCCCCGTCTCCGCAGGGGACCCTCTCATTGACGAACAACCCAAGGCCGGCCTCGGCGACGGCCTCCGCGATCATCCGGGCGATGAAATCGTTATAGGCCACGCCGCCGCTGAGGGAGACGGCCCGGGTCCCGTGCGCCCTGGTGGCCTCGATGGCCAGCTCAGCCAGGCCGCGGGCCAAGGCCCACTGGGCCGTCGCCGCGACGTCCGCCGCTGGATGGCCGCCCTCAAGCTCCACCAGCTCTCGGAAGAGGGCCGGGATGTCCAGGACCGTCCGCCCCTCCTCCTGCTTGAACTGCAGCGGGATCTCGATCGGCCGACCACTCTCGGCGGCCGCCTCCAACTTCATCGCTGGTTCGCCCTCGTAAGTCCGCTCAGGGCAGATCCCAAGCCACGCGCTCACCGCGTCCAGGAACCGCCCGGCGCTGCTGGTCTTGTGTACGTTCGTCCCCGATTCCAACTGCCAGATCACCGCCTCCAGTTCCCTCAGATCACGGAATTTTAACCTATCGCGCAGCTCCCCGCCGCGCATCCCTCCCTCATGGAGGATCCCCGCGACCATCCGGCCTGGGAACCTGGTGGCCAGATCGCCCCCGGGCATCGGCACAGTGCTCAGCCCGCCGACCCGCTCAAAGTCGGCCCGGGTGGCGAGCAGAATCTCACCGCCCCAGATCGCACCGTCGCTGCCATAGCCGATCCCATCGACGGCAATCCCCACCGTCTCCTCCAGCCCATATTCGCCCATCACCGAGGCGAGATGGGCATGATGGTGCTGGACCCTGGTCACCCGCCTGCCCAGTTCCTCGGCCAACCCGGTGGTCAAAAACCGGGGATGGAGATCACAAGCCAAGTGCTGGGGAAGATCTCTCCCCGTTATCCGGAGCAGATGATCGATCGAGGCTCTCAAGTACTCAAAGCTGGCCACATCGTCGATATCGCCGATGTATTGGGAGATATAACATTTTCCATCGTCATATAGCGCGATCGTGGCATCGAGCTCCGGGCCGAGGGCCAGGAGCGGCTCGCAATCCAGCCCCACCTCCAGGGGCGTGGGGGCCCAGCCGCGGGAGCGCCGGAGGAATCGCCAGCCACCGCCGCTGCGGCGGACCACGGAGTCGTCGCAGCGGGAGACGATCCGACGATCATGGAGCAGGAGGTCGTCCGCTATCCCCTTGAGCCTCTCTTCCGCCTCCCTGTTATCTATCATCATCGGCTCCCCGGGCAGGTTGGCCGAGGTCATCACCAGGGGGAAGCCTAGTTCATCAAACAGGAGGTAATGGATGCCCGTATAAGGGAGCATCACGGCGACGTTGTGCAGCCCCGGGGCGACCGAGGGGGCCAGGGGGGAACCCTCCTGCTTGTCCAGGACGACGATCGGCCGCCTGAGGCCCCGCATTAGCTCCAGTTCCTTGGCTGAAACCACCGCAATTTTGGGGAGCAACTCCCCCGTTGCCATCAGGGCGAAGGGCTGCATCGGGCGGGCCAGCCTCCGCCGCAGCCGGAGGACGACCTCCTCCCTGGTAGCATCGCAGGCCAGATGGATCCCGCCGATCCCCTTTATCGCCACGATCGCCCCCCCGCGGAGGGCGGCCGCGGCCTCCTTGATCGGGTCGCCTGCTGAGCAACCGCTGAAGGAGAGCTTCGGGCCGCATCTGGGACAGGCGATCGTCTGGGCGTGGTAGCGTCGGTCGAGGGGATCGGTATACTCGTAGCGGCAATCGTCGCACATGGGGAACTCGTCCATCGAGGTCCGGGGGCGGTCGTAGGGCAGCCTCTCGATCACCGTGAATCGCGGGCCGCAGTTGACGCACGAGGTGGCCCAGTAGCGCCGGTAGCGGGTCTCGCCGCGCACGTCATTCAGGCATTCATCGCAGATGGCCACATCCGGGGGGATGGTGCCCGAGCCGCGCCCCTCCGAGCTGGAGCCCCGGATCTCAAAGCCGCGCGGGACACTGTCCGGCGTGAACTCCTCGACCTCCACCCCGTCGATCTCGGCCAGCGGCGGCCTCCGCTCCACCAGGTCGCGGAGGAATCTTTCAATACCAGCCCCCTCACCCGCGACGATCACCTCCACCCCGGCATCGCCCAGGTTCTTCACCCAGCCGTTGAGGCCATTTTGAACGGCAATGCGGTAAATGAAGGGCCGGAAGCCCACCCCTTGGACGATCCCCTTCACGATTAGCCTCTTTTGAGGCATCCGGCTCACCCACCGTCCTCGACGACCAGCTTCACCAGTTCAAGTTCTTGCCCCTGCTCGATGCGGACGGAAGCGCCGCAAGAGGGGCATTTCAAGATGGGGGCGATAAAATGATATCGATGACACTCCGCCCCTCCGGAGTAGCCACACCCGGGGCACTCGACCCGGGTCTTGGCCTCCTCGATCACCAGCTTTGATCCCTCAAGGATTGTCTCCGCACTCAACAACTGATAGGCCTGCTCCAAGGCCGCCGTGGATAGGACTAATAATTCCCCCTTCCGCAGGTGGACCTCCTCGACTCTTTCCACATCTTGGCCATCCAGTCGGACGAGAATCAGCTCCACCAGCTCGCCCGCGATCGAATACTCATGCATGGCGGCCTAACTCCATCTCCTCGATCAGGGCCGATATGCCCTCTCCCCTCTTCGCCGCGGTCAACAGGATGGCCCCGTGGGGATTGATCCTTCGATAGTCGTCCATGATGCCTTCCGGATCGACCTCGACAAACTCAGCCAGGTCCACTTTGTTCACAACGACCAGATCCGTCTGGGCGAAGATTTTGGGGTGCTTGCGGATCATGTCATCTCCCTCGGTCACCGAGATGACCACCACGCTCCGTTCGGCCCCCAGGGGAAAGTCAGCCGGACAGACCAAGTTGCCCACGTTCTCCACCCACAGGACCTCTAGCTCATCCAGGGGGAGCTTTGCCAGGGCATGTTCCACCAGGTGGGCATCGAGATGGCATCTGTGCTGCGTGTTGAGGTTGACTGCGGGGATCCCCATCTGATTATAGCGCTGGTAGTCCACATCCCCGGCCACATCGCCGGCGATCGCGGCAAACCTGATCTCCTCCCCCAATCGTTCGATGATCCGCTCGATCAGCGTGGTCTTCCCGCTCCCGATGGCCCCCATCACGTTGAAGGCCCTGATATTCCGCTCCCTGAGCTCCGCCCTCACCCGGGAGGCCCGCCTCTCCTGAGCCTGGAGCACGTCTTCGCCGATCTTCAGGTCATGCATTACCTTTCCTTGCCCCAGCGTTGGAGCTCGACTTGGATCGCCTCGATTATTCGGGGGAGTGTTGCCCTCAGCTGCTCGGAAAGCTCCAGACCTGGCGCAATTCGCTTGGGCTCGACCCCGATGACGACCGTCTCCGGCTCGATGTTCAACCACCGGGCCGCTTGCCACACCTCCTGGAGGGAGAGCTGGTGGAGGGAGAGGGCCTCAAGAGGTTGTTGCCCCATATCCTCAGGCCCGAAGCGGTAGATGCTTCCCGGCTCTCCCCCGGCGCGGACGGCATCGACGATGATGGCCCGGTCGGCCTGGTCGAGGATCGGCAGAAGATCGAGCCCCGCCGTCCCCCCGTCCACCGGCTCGACCCCCGGGGGCAACTCCATCCCCTCAAGCCTCTGAATAACGTGAATCCCGACTCCCTCATCGCCCATCAGCAGGTTGCCCAGGCCGAGGATGACTGTCTTCCCCCTTACCTCCTCATTCCGCTTAACCGACCTTGAAGGTTCCAAAGTCCCGCTCGGGGGAGATGAGGTGGATGGCGCAGGCGAGGCAGGGGTCGAAGGAGCGGACGACCCGCACTACCTCGATGGGGTTCTCCGGGTCGGCGACCGGCGTCCCGATGAGGGCCTGCTCGATCGGGCCCATATTCCCCTGATCGTCGCGGGGCGAGGCGTTCCAGTTGGTAGGGGTGACGATCTGGTAGTTGGCGATCTTCGAGTCCTCGACCCTCAGCCAGTGGCCGACGGCCCCCCTGGGGGCCTCGCTGAGCCCCATCCCCTCCCCGGTGTCGGGGACCTTGGCATCGGCGTAGGCCGGGCTCCCCAGGTCGAGCTGCGAGATCCACCCCTCCATGGCATCGGCGACCAGCTTGCACTCCAGGGCCCGCGCCAGGTGCCGCCCCATCACGGAGAATAGGGCGTCGGTAGAGAACTCCAGCTTCCCCAGGGTAGAGTCGATCAAGTCCTTCGCGACGGGGGGCGTCCCCGCGTGATAGGCGATCATCATCCGGGCCAGCGGGCCGACCTCGACCACCTGGTCATTGTAGCGCGGGGACTTGAGCCAGGAGTAGGCCTCCGGTTTTAAAATTCCGGTCGGCTCGGGCTTGGTAATCCCCTCTCGGGGGTGCAGGGCCGTGGTGCGTTGCGAATACCAGGAATACCGGACATACTCGGCGATCAGCTCCGGATCGAACGGCTTGAGCTCGCCCTCGATGTGGACGCCGCTCGGGAAGAGCCTCTCCCCATTACCCCCAAGGGGATAAGCCCCGTAGGCCAGCAGATTTTGACAACCCGCTCCGATGGAGAAGTAATCCTGATAGGTCGCCGCTATCGCCAGCACGTCGGGGATATAGGTATTATCGATGAACTCTCGCAGCCCCCCCAATACCGACTGGAAGTAGGCTACCTCGTCGGCGTCGGGCCGCTCCGTCACCCCGCCAGGGAGGAAGGTCGCCACGTGGGGCATCTTTCCCCCGAAGACCGCCAGCATCTGCTGGGCCTTCATCCTCATCTCCAGCGCCTCAAGGTAATGCCCGACTACCTGCTCGTTGACCTCCGCAGGAAGCCGGTAATCCCCCAGGTAGCGGGGAACGAACGGCCGGGCCTCCGGGCCGGTCACATAGTCGAGCGCCGCCAGATGATAGAAATGGAGCAGGTGCGACTGGATGAAGTTGGCCCCGAGGATGAGATTCCTGATGATCCGGCCGTTGTCCGGCGGTGTGGCCCCGAAGGCAGCGTCCAGAGCGAGGGCGGAGGCGGTGGCGTGGGCGATTGGGCAGACCCCGCAGACCCGCTGGGTGATAAAAACGGCATCTCGTGGCTCTCTTCCGGTGAGGATGATCTCGATCCCCCGGAAGAGGGTGCCGATGCTCCGGGCACCTATCACCCGGCCCTCGTCCACCTCCACCTCGACCTTGAGGTGGCCCTCGATCCTGGTCACCGGATCGATCTTGATCGTCGTAGACATTTTGGCCCCCTTTCACTCGTAGAGATAGAAGGGCGAGACGCTGTCCGGAAAACTGGGGTGGGTGCAGCCGATGCAGACAGTGCCGCTCTCGACGCACCAGTTGACCCCACCGTTCCACAGGCGCGTGGGACAATCGGCGTAGGCGTCCGGCCCCCGGCAGCCGAGCAGCAGATGGCAGCCACTCTCCCCCGGCCTGGGGGCGAACTCCCGGTTGTCGTAGTGCGAGCGCTCAGGACACTTATCATGGACCAACTTGCCGAAGAACAGGCGCGGCCGTCCCAATGTATCCAGATCGGGGATCCCATACTTCAACACGTGGAACAGCGTCCCCACGATCCAATCGGGATGGGGCGGACAGCCGGGGATGTTGATCAGCGGTGTGGCGATCCCGTTCTCCCGAAATACCTCTCCGACGCTCTTGCACTCCGTCGGATTGGGAGCGGCCGCCGGTATCCCTCCAAAAGAGGCGCAGGTTCCCACCGCTACGACTGCTTGGGCCTCCGCGCCGAGCATCTTCACCCAATCCACGATCATCATCGGAATGCCCTCCAACTCGCCGACGGTGCAGAAGACCCCGTTGATCCCCGTGGGGATGGCCCCTTCGACCACGAAGATAAACTCGCCTGCATGGCTCTCCAGGGCGTCCTCCAGGGCGGAGGTGGCCAACTCTCCGGAGGCGGCCATCACCGTCTGGTGGAACTCCAAGCTGATCAACTGCAGCAAGACCTCGGCGACGTCCGGATGGACCGAGTTCAAGAGAGAGACGGAGCAGCCCGAATCCGATGAACCGTGGAGCCAAAGCACCGGCGGCCTCCCGGCGACGGCCCCCTCAAAGGCCTTGACGATTTCCGCGATTAACGATTGAGAAAGGCCGAGCGTCAGGCCGGAGAGCCCGCATAGCTTCAGAAATTCCCTTCTTGAAAGCCCCATACCATTCCTCCTCTCTCCCGATTTGCTATTATTTTACCCTGTTAGCCATTAGCCTACCATGATTTTTAGCAGAAAAATCCATGACTCAAGTCAAAGTTGTCATTCGGATTGGTCAACTGGAAGGAATGGCTTACGCCGAGGATTTAATGTATATTCAAGGCGATGTATCGCTATGAGCAGGCGGGCAAGACCGTCACCCAGATCGGCTCGCTCCCCTTCCGCAAGGTGGAGGCGGCGATCGCCTACAGCCTGAAGCACGATATCCCCTTCCTTCCGGAGTTGACCGCCCTGGGGGATGCGATGCTAGACTATATTAAGCACCCCGGCCGTCTGAGCTGCCTGGCGGAGTTCCAGCGCCACCATTTCCAGACGGTGAAGGTCCAGGCGATCGGCCCGGCGACGTTGATTCAAAGCGGTTACAAACAGGGCGAGGCCGTTGCCAGAATCTACCAGCATATCGAGCGAGTTCTGGATGGCCTGCGAGCGGAGGAGATCATCCTCTTCTTGGACGAGCCGGCCCTGGGATATGCCGGGTTCGACTACGGGCAGCTCTGGAAGCCGATATTTGGGAGCTTCCCCGTAATCCGCGGGGTCCATACTTGCGGGAACATGCAGTGGGATGTGTTGTTCGAGGCGGAGATCGACCTCATCAGCTTCGACGCTTCGCGGTATGATATCACTAAGTATTACAGCGACCGAAAGGGCAAGCGGATCGCCTGGGGGATCCATAAGTCGGAGGACATCAAGGATTTTAGAAAGGGGGACTTAATCACCCCGCCCTGTGGGATGCCCCACCGGTCGTTCACCGAGGAGGAGTCCCAATGGAAGCTTGAGCAACTCCGCGGGGTCTCGGAGCGATATCGATCAACTTAGGTTCATCGGTGTACTGCGTTATCGAGCTTCTCCTCTAACTCCTTGGTGGTCTGAGTCTGTTCGGCGCGGGCAGAGTTGAAAGAGTACTGTTGCCCTCTGCTGGTTTTTCTTCCACTGCCTTGATCGCTGGATATGAGATGATATTTCGATTGACGAAGGTCATGGGGTCTGGTGCACCAGAGTCGGTGCATTGCCTTCTGCAGGAGGTTAATCAAAGTGAAATTCCTCGCCGTTTCTGGAGACTTGACTTTTGTCCTACCTTGTGGTATACTACCAAGTAGCACAGATCGGCAAAGTATCGCGCAAACTTTGGGGGGAATTAGGTAGAGTGGGGGCAATGACACGGCACAGTTCGGAAGCGGTGGATGCAGATAGAGCGCCTATATTGGAGAGAAGAGGTCATCGAGAAGTTACTAACCAAACACGGCGTAACTAGGGATGAAGTTGAAGAGGTTGTCAACGGCCGAAATGAAGTCCGAAAATGTGGCAAGGATCGCTACCTGCTGTTTGGCCAGACAGATGCTGGAAGGTACTTACTCGTAGTTCTAGTGAAGGATAAGGACGAATGTAGTCTATATACTCCTATTTCGGCGAGGGAAATGACTACATCTGAGAAACGAGCTTTCAGAAGGAGGAGAGGAAAATAGAATGAGTAGAGGGGGAAGGTGCAAGTTATGAGCAGAAAGTTTAGCCCAGGAGAAGATGAGCTGGAGCACCTGAGCGAAAAAGAGTTCGCCGAGTATTGGGAAATACATGACGCATCTGAAATCCTGGAAACCGGACGGCAAGAATCGCTAGAAATCACCGAGGTTGATAAGTACTGCCCTGCTTGTGGCTCAACTAGGGTGCGGCCTCGGGTGATAGACCTTCCTATTCTCTCAGGGAATGTTGTGTTGAAGAGAGTAAAAACCCTACACTGTGTTGAATGCGACAAATCTAGCATTGAGCAGGAAGTTATAGATGAGATTTTAGATACACTTAATGGCTTGGTTGGCCACAAGGATAAAGAAAAGCTCCTTCACGTCTTAGAGAAGGCCTTGATTTCTTATGACGTGAGATGGACAAAGAAAGAGAATGAACGCAAGGTCATCTCAGTATATATTCCTACCAAAGCTGGCGAACCGAACAAGGCACAGATTTCGATCAAGGTCTCCGATCCCCTTTATCCTAAGCTCCGTTTCCTGACTAGCGAAGAGATACGAAAGCTGTTAGGAATTGAATATTACGAGGATTTAAAGCAAAAAGCCGAGAATCAGAGGCGAACGCTCAGCGAATACATGAAGATTGCATTGGAGGAGAAGCTTCGCAAGCCTTCGGAGAGTGGACAGATCACTAATAGGCTTCAGGAATTCTTGCGCCTGCCAGTTCAGTTCGGTGTTTTGCCAAGGTCAAAAGGATCTGCTGAAGCTGTTCCCTTGACCGCATCTTCTAGAGAAAGCCAGAAAACTTATTATGTTAAGAGCTCTGGTGAAGCGAAGGAATTCCTAGGAAGACTTATTCCGGATATAAAAACAGGCGATCTCAACCTATATACCGAGAACGTGGCAGAGGACTTAAAGGGGAGAACGATTCAGATAATGACTCGAACCAAGAAGGGGGAGACTCTCTTATCTGAACCAATCGAAGCAGGTGAACTAATAATCACTCTTGTCAAAGCGCAAGGCCGCATGCCTGATGAAGTGAAAGAGCTCATAGTCTATGTAAGAAATTAGAGGTGGTTATATGAATGATGAAGTCAACACCACGGGTTATGTAAGAGAGCTTATTGATCGAATTTATCATTTGGGAAGAGTTACTAATGAGAAAACTGAAGTAGATATTCGAGATGCGCTGGGCCAACTTTTGGAGATCATATTTGTTAAACGGGGTCTAAGCAAGATCTTCGCGCAAGATTTGCTCGGACAAATTGAGAATATCTTTGAAAGGCACGAAATTAATCGTGAGTTATATGGTGTCGCCGTCAAGGGAAAATGTCAGGGTTTAGTGTCGAGCGATTCTGTCAGTGCTCGCCCTCCGTTAGTCGTGGACGGTCCCTGCCCATAGACGGGCGGGCTGGGCGCACGCGCGTACTTGCGCATGGTGGTTCGCGAGATGTTCAGCACTCGGGCGATGGCACGGATGGACAGACCATGGCGCTTGGCCTGCTGAACCGCCTCCCACCGGGCCTGCTGGCGCGGCGTCGGCCGCCGACCGTTTAGCGGGGGTGGCTTAGGAAAGTCAGCCTTACAGCAGAGGTCCGCAGCAACGCCCTTCGCGAAGCATTCCCGGGACTCAGCGGGTCTGCGTCTCTTGCTTCCGTTGCCGGAACGCAGCTTCGCCGGCTGGGGTGGCGCATCCTGGGCCGGGATAACCTGGGCTCGATCGCACACGACGAGACTCCCGTCCAACCGTTCTTGCACCTCCACCTGGGCACCGGCGTAGCTCATCCGTCCCCGATCGGGAAAGAGCTGCAGCACTCGCCCCTTGTAGCGGATCGTGTTGTCCTTAGCCACCTTGCGGCGATGCTTGAAACACAAGATGCTTGCCAGTTCCAGCTAGGGTGCTAAGGGCCGGTAAGCGCTACCCGGCTGTGCTGGTGGCACACCGAACCGCTCATTGTGGCGGGGCAGATAGTCCCAGAGGACGTCGTTGGCCTTGGAGATGTTGCTCGCTCCGGCCAGGCGCAATTCCGCGACCAGCCGATCTTGCAGCGTGCCCCCCACGCGCTCCACCCGTCCCTTCGCCTGGGGACTCCTGGCGAAGATCGGCGACACTCCCAGTTCCCCCATCGCCCGACCGAACTGGGTCGGCTCTTGTTCCTCCGGAGATCGCCCAGCGCGGCGTCGCTGCTGAAAGATAGCATGGCGATCGCTGTAGAGCGCCAGGGGGATCCCTCGGCGTTCGATGATGCCCCACAGCAGGAGGAAGTAACCGTGGCTGTCCTCCTGTTCCCGAAACAGAGCCCACGGGATCGTCCCGGTGGCGTCGTCGATGGCGATGATCAGCGAAAGCGGCGACCGCTCCTCCAGCCAGTTGTGAGGACTTCCATCGATCTGCACCAGCATCCCCTCTTGGGGCAGGCGCTCCCGTCGAACCCGATGGCGCGGCGGGCGACGATGGCGGGGACTACGCATCCCCGCCCCCACCAGGATGCTCCGCACCGTGGAGCGGGCCAAGAAGAGATCCTCACCCTCCGCCAAGAGCTCCGTCAGGTGACAGTGGTTGAGTCCCTGGTAACGCGTGCGGGCCAGCTCGATCACCCGCTCCCTGATCTTCTCCGGGATCATATTGGCCGGCCGACAGCCCCGGTTGCCGTGGGCGAGGGCAGCGGCGCCATTCTTTCGGTACGCAGCCAGGAGGCGCCACATATGCCGCTCGCTCACGCCAAGCACCTGGGCTGCCTCGTCAACCCGCATCTGTCCCTGCAATACCCGATTCAACGTCTCTAACCGTGCCTGCTCTCTTTGGCTCAATGTCAGTCCTTCCATGGGACTGACATTTTCCCTCGACAGTTAGCTACTGACAGAATCGTATGTCATCGACATATATGGTGAGCAACTTTCTTGCCTTTCCTGGCATAAGAATTGCGTATTCAGCGTTCATTCATGTCTTTACAAGGTTCTTGACCTAGCATTAAACATAGAAGACGTTGTAAAGGGACCGTGGCCAAGTGAAGCTGGGCCCGTTGAGATTGAACAAAGCCTGTTTTCAGAATCCGAACTAGAGCGACTCCAGCAGGTGCGGACCAGCCGAGCGTCGGGCGTGCACCCTTGAAAGTATACCACGGTAAAGTAGAGAATCGGCGAATCGAGGGAGGAGGGCACAGATGAAGAGGAGCCGATTCACTGAGGAGCAAGTGGTACGGATCTTGGCCGAAGGGGACCAGGGCGAGAAGACGGTGACCGAGATCTGCCGCGAACAGGGGATCTCGACAGCCACCTTACAACTGGCGCCGGCGGTTTCGCGGCATGGGCGTGGACGAGGTACGGGAGTACCGCAAGCTCAAGCGGGAGAATGCGCGGCTTAAGAAGCTGCTGGCCGATCGGGAGATCGAGATCGATGCGCTGCAGGAAGTGGTTCGAAAAAAGCTCTGAAGCCGCAACAGCGGCGGAAGTGCGTCAAGACGCTGCTGCGGCGAGGCCTCTCGGAGCGCAGGAGCTGTGCGTTGATTGAGATCTCGCGTTCAAGCTACCGCTACCGGCCGGTGGAGCAGCCGGAGAACGACCGGCTGAGAGTGTTGCTAAGAGGGTTCGCCGAGCGGGAGCCAACGGACGGCTACCGGCTCGCCTGGAGTTACCTCCGGCGCAAAGGGCACGAAGTGAACCACAAGCGTGTGCAGCGCCTCTGGCGAGAGGAAGGGCTGACTCAACCGCGGAAGCGCAAGCGCGTCCGTCACATAGGCGGCTCGGTACCGCTTAAGGCGACGCATACGAATCACGTGTGGACCTACGATTTCATCCATGATCGAACCGAGCAAGGACAGCTGTTGCGGATTCTGACGGTCGAGGACGAGCACACTCGCGAGGGG
>JABAHQ010000902.1_pt2 | contig 29406 bp, 30 predicted proteins | sample 7062091 | NCBI WGS metagenome assembly JABAHQ01 (sample SAMN14534359, study PRJNA622989) | marine sediment metagenome | biome: marine biome [ENVO:00000428]; feature: marine pelagic biome [ENVO:01000023]; material: deep marine sediment [ENVO:00002113] | place: India: Gulf of Kutch | collected... | reverse complement strand
GTCGCGGTCCATGGCGAAGTAGCGGCCGATCAGGCTGGCGATACGGCCCTTGCCCAGGCGGGTGAAGGTGGCCTGGAGCAGTTCGATGGAGCTTTGCGCGCTCTTCGGCGGGGTGTCGCGGCCGTCGANNAGCTCGGCCATGGCGACCAGATGATCCTGGTGGCTGTGCACGCCACCGTCGGAAAGCAGGCCGAGGATGTGCACCGCCTTGCCGGCACCTACGGCCTTGTCGACCGCAGCGCAGATGGTCGGGTTGGCGAAGAATTCGCCGTCGCGGATCGCCTTGGTCACCCGGGTGAAGTCCTGATACACCACGCGCCCGGCGCCCAGGTTCATGTGGCCGACCTCGGAGTTGCCCATCTGCCCGTCCGGCAGACCGACATCCATGCCGCTGCCGGAGATCAGTCCGTGTGGCTGAGTCGCCAGCAGACGATCGTAGACCGGCTTGCGCGCGGCATAGATGGCATTGAAATCCGGGCTGTCGCTGTGCCCGAAGCCATCGAGAATGATCAGTACCAGAGGTTTGGGCGCGGCGGTAGGGGCGACGGGCATGCTTTCGGGCTCCTTGCACGGGGGCGGAAAAGGGCGGCCAGTCTACTGGCTGGCCGTGGCGAGGTCACGAATCATCAGGGTTCAGCCACTCGGAGGGGCTGTGTATACTGGCCCGCATTTTATCGTCCGGGTACCCGTTGATGCTCGCTAACCTGATTGAATTTGTCTCTAACCACTATGTACTCAGCAGCCTGTTCGTGGCGCTGTTGATCCTTCTGTTCATCACCGAGACACGCAAGGGTGGCAAGAGCCTGAGCAATCGCGAACTGACGGCACTGGTCAACAGTGGCGAGGGCGTGGTGTTGGACGTGCGCGCCAAGAAGGAGTTCGACGCCGGCCATATCGTCGATGCATTGAACATTCCCTACGAGAAACTGGTCAGCCGCACAGGCGAGCTGGAAAAGCACAAGGCTAAGACCATCATCGTGGTCGACGCCATGGGGCAGCACGCCGGAACGGCCTGCCGTGAGCTGCAGAAGGCAGGCTTCACCGCCGCCAAGTTGTCGGGAGGGATTTCCAGCTGGCGCGGCGACAATCTGCCAGTGGTCAAGTAATCATGCCCAACGTCGTCATCTATACCACCGCCTGGTGCCCGTTCTGCATCCGCGCCAAGGCGCTGCTCGATCGCAAGGGTGTCGCCTACGAGGAAATTCCCGTGGATGGCAACCCGACCCTGCGCGCCGAGATGGCCAGCAAGGCCGGACGCACCTCGGTGCCGCAGATATGGATCGGCGATAAGCACGTCGGCGGCTGCGATGAGCTGCACGCTCTGGAGCGCGCCGGACGCCTCGACCCGTTGCTGCAGGCCTGAGGCCGGCACCGCGGGTCCGCGAACAATTCAAACGACACGCACAACTGGATAGAAGGTTGCAGAAATGACCGAACAAGCTAACAACGGCGGCGCAGCGTCGCAGAACGAACAGGGCGCGCAGTTCTCCCTGCAGCGCATCTACGTCCGTGACCTGTCCTTCGAAGCGCCGAAGAGCCCGGAAATTTTCCGTCAGGAATGGAATCCGAGTGTCGCGCTGGACCTGAACACCAAGCAGAAGCAGTTGGAAAGCGACTTCTACGAAGTGGTGCTGACCCTCTCGGTCACCGTCAAGACCGGTGAGGAAGTGGCCTTCATTGCCGAGGTGCAGCAGGCCGGCATTTTCCTGATCAAGGGCCTGGAAGCGGCTGCGATGAGCCACACGCTTGGTGCGTTCTGCCCGAACATCCTCTTCCCGTATGCCCGCGAAGCGCTGGACAGCCTGGTGACCCGCGGTTCCTTCCCGGCGCTGATGCTGGCTCCGGTGAACTTCGATGCGCTGTACGCTCAGGAAATGGCGCGCATGCAGAGCGCCGGCGAGGCACCCGCCACCGCCCATTGATCCGATCGGATCGTGCAGGAAGCGTCTGACGCTTCCTGCAGTCCCCTAGGTGCGTTTTCAGCGCACCTGCACCACCAGCTTGCCCACTGCCTTGCGCTGACCCAGCGTGGCGATGGCCTGGCCGGCTTCCTCCAGCGTGAAGCGTTGCGACACCAGCGGCTTGAGCTTGCCTTCCGCGTGCCAGGCGAACAGCTGGCGGAAATTCGCAGCGTTGTCCTGCGGCTGGCGTTGGGCGAAGGCGCCCCAGAACACGCCGATCAGTGCCGCACCCTTGAGCAACGGCAGGTTGGCCGGTAGTGCCGGGATATCGCCGCCGGCGGCAAAGCCGACCACCAGCATGCGGCCGTTCCAGGCGATGCTGCGGAAGGCTTCCTCGAACAGCTTGCCGCCCACCGGGTCGTAGATCACATCCACGCCCTGGCCACCGGTAAGTTCCTTCAGGCGCTCCTTCAGGCTCACTTCGCTGTAGTTGATCAGCTCGTCGGCGCCGGCATTCTTCGCCACCTCCAGCTTCTCGGCGCTGGAGGCCGCGGCAATCACCCGGGCGCCCATGGCCTTGCCGATCTCCACAGCAGCCAGGCCGACACCACCGGAGGCGCCCAGTACCAGCAGGGTTTCACCGGGCTGCAGGTTGGCGCGCTGCTTGAGCGCGTGCATCGAGGTGCCGTAGGTCATGCTGAAGGCGGCGGCGGTGGTGAAGTCCATGCTCGGCGGAATGGGCAGCGCGTTGCTGCCGGCCACCGCCACCTGCTCGGCGAAGCTGCCCCAGCCGGTCAGCGCCATGACCCGGTCGCCCACCTTCAGGTGACTGACCTTTTCGCCGACCGCAGCGACCACTCCGGCCGCCTCGCCGCCGGGCGAAAACGGAAACGGCGGCTTGAACTGGTATTTGCCCTCGATCATCAACGTGTCCGGGAAATTGACCCCGGCAGCATGCACGTCGAGCAGGATCTCGCTCGGTTTGATCTGAGGGGAGGGGGCATCTTCGACAACCAGGCTTTCGGGCGGGCCGAAGCTTTTGCACAGGACGGCTTTCATCGCTTTTCCTTGTTCGACTGGTCGGACGCTTGCCGCCCGACATGGGATGGCTCGACTGCTCAGGGCTTTCAGTCTAGGAGCGCTACGTGGCGAGGCAATCAGCATCGCTCGCTGTAATGGCGGCGTATAAGTGGCAGGCGGTAGTGCAACGGCTTGGGCGTTGTGCTGTGACTGGTTATGCTGGCAGGGTTTCCTCTCTGGAGCCGCAGCGCGTGAGATACCTACTTTCGATGTTTTTCTGCCTGGCAGTTGCCGGAGCCGCTCAAGCCAATGAGTCGGCCGATGAGTCCGCTGCTCCACAGACCCTCTATTACGCGCTGACGCCGGCGATGGTAGGCAACTATGCCTCCGGCGAGCGACTCAAGTACTTCAAGGCCGACGTGGCGCTGCGCATTTCCAGCAAGGAGGTGGAGGATCGGGTCAAGCACCACGAGCCGCTGATCCGCCATCAGCTGGTGATGCTGTTCTCCGAGCAGACCGACGAGACGCTGGGCAGTGTCGAGGCCAAGGAGCTCTTGCGTCAGGAGGCATTGAAACAGGTGCGCGAAGTGCTCGAGCAGGAAGAGGGCAAGCCTCTGGTCGACGATCTGCTGTTCAACAACCTGATCATCCAGTAGCTCAGCGCATCGCCAGGATCGCTTGCCACTCGGTGTCGCTTACCGGCATGACCGAGAGGCNNGAGCCGAGCCAGCGCGAGGGGAGTCGAGAAGGCTTCGACAAATTCGACGTCCACGGCACTCCAGGGGTTGGCTTCGCTGCTGGCCTTGCCATCGTGATAGGGGCTTTCGGGATCCAGGGCGATAGGGTCGGGGTAGGCGCTGCGGATGACCCGGCCGACTCCGGCGATCCCCGGCTCGGCGCAGCTGGAGTGATAGAAGAAGAAATGATCCCCCTTCTGCATCTGGCGCAGGAAGTTACGCGCCTGATAGTTGCGTACGCCATCCCAGCGTCCGTGGCCCAGTTTTTTCAGGTCCTGGATGGAAAACTCATCGGGTTCGGACTTCATTAACCAGTAAGGCATGAACCTTGCTCTCCGTTCGTTCGGTTCGATCAGACCATGATGGCAAAATCTCCGACAATCGGCTGCAATACGGATTTGCGCAGTGCCGAGGCTTCACGGAAAATGCCGCGGCTGTAAGGTGGCCTATCGAGTCCTAGAACGATAAATCACATCGACTCGACGCAAGCATTTCGCCTGGTAGGGGGAGGCGAACACACATGAAACGCAAGCCCGATATTCTCTGGATTCTGGTCTTCATCTTCGGCCTGGGCGTAGTCACCACCGGCTATACGCAGAGCCTGTGGGAGCGCAACGACGGCGCCGCGGGCATGGCCNNCAACGACGGCGCCGCGGGCATGGCCCCGGTGATCCAGGTGCAGCAGACCCAGCAACGCTGACCGAGCGCCGCATGGACGCGGCGTTTCAGCGCTCGACGTACCAGCCCCGGTCCGTCACCGTACCCAGCAGGGGTACATCCCAGCTCTCCAGCGGCAGTCGATCGACTCGCTGGCATTCATGGGCCAGGCCCAGAAGCGTCGGTTTGTGACTTTTTTTGCGCCTGGCGCGGTACGCGAGGCTGCGATCATAGAACCCGCCGCCCATGCCCAGCCGCCCGCCATTCCCATCGAAACCCACCAATGGCATCAACAGCAGGTCCAGCGCCCAGACGCGACGCTGTCGAGCGGTTCGAATCACGGGTTCGAATATGCCGAAGCGGTTGCGCCGCAGCCGCTCGCCGGGCTCGATGCGCTGGAACACCATGCGCGTGCGCGGCCATGGGTTGAGTACCGGCAGATAGGTCGCCTTGCCCCGGCGTTGCGCGGCGCGCAGCAGCAGGCGTGGATCGATCTCGCCGTCGTTGGGCAGATACAGGGCGATATGCCGGGCGCGACGAAAGAGCGGGTGATGGCTGAGTTGCCGGTAGAGTCGGCGGGCGGCGTGGCGTTGCTGGGCGGGAGAGAGTTGGCGCCGGGTCTGGCGCAGCTTGCGACGCAGCGCCGGGCGCGAGAGGCCTTCGGCTACGATCATCGGAAGTGGCTCCCCAGCATGCCGCTGCCAGCGTAGGCCCTTGAACCCGAGAGTTCAAGGTGGCGACTACAGAGTACCTTAAGGCTTTCCGTCAGGCGGACATGCACACCGGCACCACGTGTAGCCTCCATGGTGTTGCTTATCGGGAGAGGGTCATCGCCGACTGGCGAACATGCCAGGGAGTTGGCCGCAGTATACCTCAACAATCCGGCCTCTGGTCCCGGTTCATCGGGAACCCGGGCGCCGGGCCGGCGACAGGCGGAACGAGCATCGCGNNCACAGGGCGCCACTCGGTCGGCGACACCGCCAATCAGTTGCCGGATGGGTTGGGGTCGGTGGCCAGGGCGCTGTCGACGCGCTCCAGCAGCATGCGTACATGCTCGCGTGCGCTGCTGGCCTCGGCATCCAGGCGGTCATGCTTGTGCAGCAGCTCATGGGTGATGTTCAGCGCGGCCATGACGGCCACGCGATCGGCGCCGATGACTTTGCCGCTGCTGCGGATCTCGCGCATCTTGCGATCCAGGTAGCGGGCCGCGCCTTCCAGGTTGCTGCGTTCTTCCGGCGGACAGGCAATGCAGTATTCCTTGTCCATGATGTGCACGGTAACGGTGTTCGGCTGGGTCATGAGTCCTGCTCCAGGGCTTTCAGGCGCGAAATCATTGATTCGACCTTCAACCGGGCCATTTCGTTCTTTTCGATCAGATGAGCGCGCTCTTCGCGCCAGGCCCGCTCGTTGGCCAGCAGCAGGTGGTTCTGCGCCTTGAGTTGTTCGATGCGCTGAATCAGCTGCTCCAGCTTGGCGGTCAGCGCTTTCAGATCGGCGTCTTCCATGGGATTCCTGTTGGGGGCTCGGCTGAAGACGGAGGCGATGCCCGGGGGCTTCGATGGTCTTGCCGCGGCCGCCGGTGCTAGGATACGAAGCCTTCATTCTAGTCATTGCGCCACCGTGCGCCTAGCCGCCATGTCCATTCAGAACTCCCCTTATGCTGCTTTCGCCACGCTTCTGGCAGGCAGTCCACAAAGCGTATCGCCGGCCGAGCTGCACGGCCTGTTGCTCGGGCGCAGTTGCGCCGGTGCCGGTTTCGAAGTCGAACCCTGGCTGACCGATGCCTCGGACCTGCTTGGCGAAGCGCCGCAGGACAACGTGCGTCAGGCGCTTATCGGCCTGCAGGAAATGGTCAAGGGCGAGCTCGCCGGTGACGACATCGCCATCGTGTTGCTGCTGCCAAGCGACGATGCGCCACTGGCCGAACGCGCCGTGGCCCTCGGCCAGTGGTGCCAGGGCTTTCTCGCCGGCTTCGGCCTGACCGCCGGTGACCGTGCGCTGAGCAGCGAAGCCATGGAAGTGCTGCAGGATCTCTCGGCCATCGCGCAGATCCAGGACTCGCTGGAAGAGTCCGAGGACGGCGAGACCGACTATATGGAAGTGATGGAGTATCTGCGCGTAGCGCCGCTGCTGCTGTTCACCGAATGCGCCAAGCCGCTGCCCGCTGCCGCGAAACCTTCCCTGCATTGAGGACACCGTTGCGCCCATGACTCGCATCCCCAGATCGGAATACGCCCGTCGGCGCAAGGCGCTGATGGAGCAGATGGAACCCAACAGCATCGCCATCCTGCCGGCGGCGCCGATGTACATCCGCAACCGCGATGTCGAGCATGTCTACCGCCAGGACAGCGACTTCCAGTACCTCTCCGGCTTCCCCGAGCCGGAAGCGGTGATCGCCCTGATTCCGGGCCGCGAGCATGGCGAGTACGTGCTGTTCTGCCGCGAGCGCGATCCCGAGCGTGAGCTCTGGGACGGCCTGCGTGCCGGGCAGGACGGTGCCATCGCTGAATACGGTGCCGACGATGCCTTTCCCATCGGCGATATCGACGACATCCTGCCCGGCCTGATCGAGGGCCGCGAGCGGGTCTACTACGCCATCGGCACCAACGAAGCCTTCGATCACCGGCTGATGGAGTGGATCAAGACCATCCGCGCCAAGGCGCGCCAGGGTGCGCAGCCGCCCAGCGAGTTCGTCGCCCTCGATCACCTGCTGCACGACATGCGTCTGTACAAGTCGAGCAGCGAGGTGAAAGTGATGAAGCACGCCGCGGAGATTTCCGCCCGTGCGCACATCCGGGCCATGCAGGCCAGCCGCGCCGGCCTGTTCGAGTACCACCTGGAAGCCGAACTGGACTACGAGTTCCGCAAGGGTGGCGCGAAGATGCCGGCCTACGGCAGCATCGTCGCCGCCGGCAGGAACGCCTGCATCCTGCATTACCGGGAGAACGATGCGCCGCTCAAGGATGGCGATCTGGTGCTGATCGACGCCGGTTGCGAGATCGACTGCTACGCCAGCGACATCACCCGCACCTTCCCGGTCAGCGGCAGGTTCTCGCCCGAGCAGAAGGCCATCTACGAGCTGGTTCTCGAGGCCAACGANNCCACTGGCTGGGCATGGATGTGCACGACGTCGGCGATTACAAGATCGGTGGCGAGTGGCGCGTGCTCGAGCCGGGCATGGCGATGACCGTGGAGCCTGGCATCTATATCGCCGCGGACAACCAGAACGTCGCCAAGAAATGGCGCGGCATCGGCGTGCGCATCGAGGACGACGTGGTGGTGACCAAGAACGGCTGCGAGATCCTCACCGGTGGCGTGCCGAAGAGCGTGGCCGAGATCGAGGCGCTGATGGCCGCCGCACGCGAACAGGCCGCCTGATGCAGAGCCTGGCGATCATCGGGGGCGGGCTGGTCGGCGCGAGCCTTGCGCTGGCCTTGCAGGAGGGCGTCCGTGAGCGTGGCTGGCGTATCCACCTGATCGAGCCGTTCGAGCCGGGGCATGAGTACCAGCCGAGCTACGATGCGCGCTCCACGGCGCTGTCCTACGGCACCCGGCTGATCTATCAGCGTCTGGGCCTGTGGGAGCGGATCGCCGAGCGTGCCGAGCCGATTCTGCGCATCCACGTTTCCGAACGTGGCCGCTTCGGTGCCGCCCGGCTGGATGCGCGGAACGAGGCGGTCGAGGCGCTGGGCTATGTGGTAGAGAACGCCTGGATCGGACATTGCCTGTGGCAGGCGCTGGATGACGAGGTGGTGGTGCGTCATTGCCCAGCCGAAGTCGAACGGTTGGAGCCCGGCACCGCCGGTTATCGCCTGAGCTTCACCGATGGCCAGCGGCTGGAGTGCGCGCTGACGGTGCTGGCCGACGGCGGCCGCTCCAGCCTGCGCGAGCAACTCGGCATCCAGGTCGCGCGCAGGCCCTACGGGCAGACCGCGCTGATCGCCAACATCACCCCGGGCAAGCCCCATGGCGGGCTGGCTTTCGAGCGCTTCACCGAAGACGGCCCGATGGCGCTGCTGCCGCTGCAGGACCATCGCTGCGCCCTGGTATGGACCCGCTCGCCGGCCGATGCCACGCGCCTGGCCCAGGCCCACGAATCGGTGTTTCTTGCCGAACTGCAGGACGCCTTCGGCTATCGGTTGGGCGCGCTGCAGCAGGTCGGCGCCCGTCATCTGTACCCGCTGACGCTGATCGAGGCCGAGGAACAGGTACGCTCGGGGCTGGTGGTGCTGGGCAATGCCGCCCACAGCCTGCATCCGATCGCCGGGCAGGGTTACAACCTCTCGCTACGGGACGTGGATGCGCTGAGTGCCGCGTTGCTGCGCAGCGAAGCGCCGCTGGGCGATCTGGCGCTGCTGCAGGAGTACGCCCGCCGGCAACGTTTCGATCAGCGCCTGACCGTGGGTTTCTCCGACCAGGTTACCCGCCTGTTCGGCGATTCCGGACGGCTCGTCGCCACCGGACGTAACCTCGGCTTGCTCGGCCTGGACCTGGCTCCTGTGGCCAAACGCTGGTTCGCGCGCCAGGCCATGGGCCTCGGCACACGTGCTGGCTGACCGCGCCGTACCCGCGGGCTCCCGCATGGATGGGTCCAGACTGGCGCGCAAGGCGCGATTTCTGCGCTGGGCCTTGAACTTCTACCCGCCGTACCTCGGCGCCGGGGTGCGGGTGCGACATATCAGCGCCGACCTGCGCCTGATCCGGGTCAAGATGGTGCTGCGCTGGTACAACCGCAACTACGTGGGCACGCAGTTCGGCGGATCGCTGTATTCCATGGTCGATCCGTTCTTCGTGCTGATGCTCATGGAGAACCTCGGGCCGGACTACATCGTCTGGGACAAGGCGGCCAACATCGAATTCGTCAGCCCCGGGCGGGGCGCGGTCTACGCCGATTTCAGCATCAGCCAGCAACTGCTCGACGAGATTCGCATGCGCACCGCCGATGGCAGCAAGTACCTGCCGCGGATGCACGTCGAAGTGCGTGATGGCGACGGTACGCTGGTGGCGCGGGTGCAGAAGACCCTCTACATAAGACTCAAGCCGCGCGCGCGGCAGGCAGGAGACAACTGATGCAAGCCGATCTGATCATCGTCGGTGCCGGAATGGTCGGCAGTACGCTGGCCCTGGCACTCGAAGGCAGCGGGCTGGACATCCTGGTGCTCGATGCGAGCCCGCTGGAGGCCGCCGATTTCGACCCGCAAGGCGGCTTCGAGCCACGAGTCAGCGCCCTGTCGGCAGCCAGCCAGCGCATCTTCGAGCGCCTCGGCGCCTGGCCGGGGATGTCGGCGCGACGCGTCAGCCCGTACACCGACATGCATGTCTGGGATGGCTCGGGTACCGGACAGATCCATTTTTCCGCCGAGACCGTGCATGCCGAGGTGCTCGGCCATATCGTCGAGAACCGGGTGGTGCAGGACGCGCTGCTGGAGACCATGCAGCGCCGTGGCGGCCAGCGGTTGCTCGGCGCCGCCCGGTTCGAGCGGCTGGAGCGAATGCCACAAGGCTGGCAACTGACGCTGGACGACGGTCGTCAGCTGAACGCGCCCTTGCTGGTCGCCGCCGATGGCGCCAACTCGGCGGTGCGCCGGCTGGCTGGCTGCGAAACGCGCGAATGGGACTATCTGCATCAGGCCATCGTCACCAGTGTGCGCTGCAGCGAGCCGCATCAGCGGACTGCCTGGCAACGCTTCACCGACGACGGCCCGCTGGCGTTTCTGCCGCTGGAGCGTGATGGCGACCAGCACTGGTGCTCCATCGTCTGGTCGGTTACCGAGCTAGAAGCCAGGCGCCTGATGGCGCTGGATGACGTGGCGTTCCGCGCGGCGCTGGGCCGTGCCTTCGAGCAGCGTCTGGGCGAGGTGGAGGAGGTCGATCCGCGGCTGTGCATTCCACTGCGCCAGCGTCATGCCAAGCGCTACGTGCAGCCTGGGCTCGCGCTGATCGGCGATGCCGCGCACACCATCCATCCACTGGCAGGGCAGGGAGTCAACCTCGGGCTTCTGGACGCAGCGGTTCTGGCGGAGGTCATCGAGGCGGCCATGGCGCGGGGTGAGCGGCCGGAAGATATTCGGGTGCTGAGTCGCTTCGAACGCCGCCGCATGCCGCACAACCTGGCGATGATGGCGGCGATGGAGGGCTTCGAGCGACTGTTCCAGGCCGATCCGCTGCCGCTGCGCTGGTTGCGCAACACCGGCCTCAAGGCCGTACAGGCTCTGCCGGAGGCGAAAGCGCTGTTCGTCCGCCAGGCGCTGGGCTTGAGCGGCGACCTGCCTGCGCTGGCGCGGCCTTGATAGCAGACTGATATTTACAAAAGGTTACCGGCACGATTTGTCGCATTGAGAAGGTAAATAACATTCACTACTATTCAGGTCTCTGTTCCATCTCACCAAGAGGCTGTTCCATGCAGGCTAGCAAAGGTTTTCTCGCCGCCCTGGCGCTGACGGCGCTATCGGGCGCTGTCCAGGCTGCCGATGAAGTAGTGGTTTACTCCTCGCGCATCGATGAGCTGATCAAACCGGTATTCGACGCCTACACCAAGAAGACCGGTGTGGCGATCAAGTTCATCACCGACAAGGAAGCTCCGCTGATGGCCCGCATCAAGGCCGAAGGCGCGAACACTCCTGCGGACCTGCTGCTGACCGTCGATGGCGGCAACCTCTGGCAAGCCGAAGAAATGGGCATCCTGCAGCCGCTGAACTCCCAGGTGGTGAAGGACAACATCCCCGCGCAGTACCGCTCCTCCAGCGATGCCTGGACCGGCCTGTCGCTGCGTGCACGGACCATCGTCTACTCGCCGGAGCGGGTCAAGGACGGTGAGCTGACCACCTACGAAGCGCTGGCCGACAAGAACTGGGAAGGCCGCCTGTGCCTGCGCACCAGCAAGAAGGTCTACAACCAGTCGCTGACCGCCACCATGATCGAAACCCATGGCGCCGAGAAGACCGAGCAGATCCTCAAGGGCTGGGTGAACAACCTCGCCACCGACGTATTCGCCGACGACAACGCCGTGGTCATGGCGGTCGACGCCGGCCAGTGCGACGTCGGCATCGTCAACACCTACTACTTCGGTCGTCTGCATGCGCAGAACCCGCAGCTCAAGGCCAAGCTGTTCTGGCCGAACCAGCAGGACCGTGGCGTGCACGTCAACCTGTCGGGCATCGGTCTGACCAAGCACGCGCCGAATCCGGATGCTGCGCGCAAGCTGGTGGAGTGGATGACCAGCGCCGAGGCTCAGAGCATTTTCGCGGACATCAATATGGAATACCCGGCCAACCCGGACGTGAAACCGTCCGCCGAAGTTGCGGCATGGGGCGAGTTCAAGGCCGACACCATTCCGGTTGAAGTCGCCGGCAAGCGCCAGGCCGAGGCGATCAAGATGATGGACCGCGCCGGCTGGAACTGATCCGCCTGCCGCCATCGCTGCGGTGACCGCGGCTCAGCCGCCAGGTCTGCCGCTGCGGTTATACTTCGCGCCCCGGCTTGTCCGGGGCGTCGTTTTTCCTGCTGTCGAGGCTTGAGTGTCCCATCCCGTCGAGCGCCGCTGGTATCCCATCTCATTCGCCGTCGCGGCGCTGGTGTTGCTGCCGCTGAGCATTCTGCTGTTCAGCTGGGGCAGCATCGATGGCGAGATCTGGGCGCACCTGTGGGACACGCAGATGCCGCGTTTGCTGGGCAACACGCTGACACTGGTGCTTGGCGTGGGCATCGGCGTGGTGGTGCTCGGGGTCAGCCTCGCCTGGCTGACGGCGTTGTGCGAGTTTCCCGGTCGACGCTGGCTCGACTGGGCGCTGATGTTGCCGTTCGCGATACCCGCCTACGTGCTGGCGTTCGTCTTCATCGGTCTGCTGGATTTCTCCGGGCCGGTGCAGAGCCTGGCCCGCGAGTGGTTCGGCAGCGGTATCCGCTTTCCGCGGGTGCGTTCCACCGGGGGCGTCATCGCGGTGCTGGTGCTGGTGTTCTACCCGTACGTCTATCTGCTGGCTCGCTCTGCCTTTCTGGCTCAGGGCAAGGGGCTGATGGAGGCGGCGCGGGTACTCGGCCAGACGCCCTGGCAGGCCTTCTGGCGCGTGGCGCTGCCGATGGCACGGCCGGCCATCGGTGCCGGGCTGGCGCTGGCGATGATGGAAACGCTGGCCGATTTCGGTGCCGTGGCGGTATTCAACTTCGACACCTTTACCACCGCCATCTACAAGACCTGGTACGGCTTCTTCAGTCTGACCAGCGCCACGCAGCTGGCCAGTCTGCTGCTGCTGGCGGTGATGCTGGTGCTCTACGGCGAGCGCCGCGCGCGCGGCGCGGCGCGGCCGGCCAACGAGCGCGCGCGCTCGGCTGCACTTTATCGGCTGACCGGCATGAAGGCCTTGGCCGCCAGCGCCTGGTGCGGTCTGGTGTTTCTCTGTGCCTTCGTCATTCCGGTGCTGCAACTGCTGGCCTGGCTCTGGCAGCGCGGGCGCTTCGACCTCGACGAGCGCTACGCCGGGCTGATCCTGCACACGCTCTACCTTGGCGGCATGGCTGCGCTGATCACCGTCAGCGTGGCGCTGCTGCTGGCGTTCGCCCGGCGCCAGGCGCCGGTGCGCTCGATCCGCAGCGCGGTCAGCCTGGCCAACCTGGGTTATGCGCTGCCCGGCTCGGTGCTGGCAGTGTCGATCATGCTGGCGTTCAGTTACCTGGACCGGCACATGGTGATACCGCTGTCGAGCTGGCTGGGCGGGGCCGGCAAGCCGATCCTGCTCGGCAGCCTCGGTGCCTTGCTGCTGGCCTATCTGATCCGCTTCATGGCGGTCGCCTTCGGCCCGCTGGAAAACGCCCTGGCGCGAATTCGTCCATCGCTGCCGCAGGCGTCACGCAGCCTCGGTGTCGGCGGGCCGGCCCTGTTCTTGCGCGTCTATCTGCCGCTGTTGCTGCCGGGCACGCTGAGCGCGGCGCTGCTGGTGTTCGTCGACGTGCTCAAGGAAATGCCGGCGACTCTGCTGATGCGTCCGTTCGGCTGGGACACGCTGGCGGTGCGCATATTCGAGATGACCAGCGAAGGCGAATGGGCGCGCGCCTCGCTGCCGGCGCTGACGCTGGTGCTGGTCGGCCTACTGCCGGTGATCCTGCTGATTCGTCGCTCGGCCAGGCGCGTCGGCTAGCCTGCCGAGGCTTTCCGGTGGCGCTGCACGCGGTCCGGTAGCGCCCGTGTATGGCTGTTCGACCTCCAGTCTCCTGCCGCCTGATGCGCCGTGACCTCCTGCCACCTTGGGGCTACAATGCGCGCCATTCGAAAGTCGCCGCTCCCCGCAAGGGCCGGCTTTACTGACTTTTCCAACGCCGATTCGGCGACCTGCCCGGAAGGAGAAACCCATGGGTCAGCGTACTCCCCTCTACGATCAGCACCTTGCGCTCGGCGCCAAGATGGTCGACTTCGGTGGCTGGGACATGCCACTGCACTATGGCTCCCAGGTCGAAGAACATCATCAGGTGCGACGTGATTGCGGAGTGTTCGACGTCTCGCACATGACCGTGGTCGATGTGGCCGGCGACCAGGCCAGCGCTTATCTACAACACCTGCTGGCCAACGACGTGGCACGCCTGAAGAGCCCCGGTCGCGCCCTTTACTCGGCCATGCTCAATGAGCGCGGCGGGGTGATCGATGACCTGATCGTCTACCTCACCGACTGGGGCTACCGCCTGGTGGTCAATGCCAGTACGCGCGACAAGGACCTTGCATGGATGCAGGCCCAGGCGGCGGATTTCGCCGTCGAGATCAACGAGCGTCCGCAGCTGGCCATGCTGGCCATCCAGGGGCCGCATGCCCGTACGCGCACCGCCGAGCTGGTCAGCCAGGCCCGCGCCACGCTGATCCAGGAACTCAAGCCATTCCAGGGCCTGGCCGAAGGCGACTGGTTCATCGGTCGTACCGGCTACACCGGCGAAGATGGTCTGGAGATCATCCTGCCGGCCGAGCAGGCGCCGGATTTTCTCAGCGAGCTGGTCGGTGCCGGCATCCCGCCCATCGGCCTTGGCGCACGTGACACCCTGCGTCTGGAAGCCGGACTGAACCTGTACGGCCAGGACATGACCGAGGAGGTCTCGCCGCTGGCCGCCAACATGGGCTGGACCGTGGCCTGGGAGCCCGCCGAGCGCGATTTTGTCGGCCGTGCCGCGCTGGAGCAGCAGCGCGCCGAAGGCGATCTGCCCAAGCTGGTCGGCCTGGTGCTGGAAGAGCGCGGCGTGCTGCGAGCCCATCAGGTGGTGCGGGTCAACGGTGTCGGTGACGGCGAGATCACCAGTGGCAGTTTTTCTCCTACGCTTGGCAAATCCATCGCCCTGGCGCGCGTGCCGGCTGGCACCGCCGAGCGCGCGGAAGTGGAGATTCGTGGCAAGTGGTATCCGGTGCGGGTCGTGCAGCCGACATTCGTGCGGCACGGCAAGGTACTGGTGTAAATTCGACCGACTGTTTTGCGCGACTGCTGTCAACAGCCTTGAGGATCCAACAATGAGCAATATCCCCAGCGATCTGCGTTACGCCGCCAGCCACGAGTGGGCCCGTCTCGAAGCGGACGGCAGCGTCACCGTCGGCATCTCCGATCACGCCCAGGAGGCGCTGGGGGATGTGGTCTTCGTCGAGCTGCCCGAGGTCGGGCGCCAGCTCGATGCCGGTGAGGAGGCCGGCGTGGTCGAGTCGGTAAAGGCCGCCTCCGACATCTATGCCCCCGTTTCCGGTGAGGTGATCGCCATTAACGAGGCGCTGGCCGATTCACCCGAGCAGGTCAACAGCGACCCCTACGGCAGCTGGTTCTTCCGCCTGCAGCCGAGCGACAAGGCGGAGCTGGACAAGCTGCTCGACGCAGCCGGCTACCAGGCCGCCTGCGACGCCGACGCCTAAGCATCATCCGCAAAAGCCCCGCTCTGTCGGGGCTTTTGTTTTTTCCGAGAGTAGCGACCATGCCGTATATGCCGAGCCTTTCCCAACTCCAGCAAACCGATGCCTTTCTGCGCCGTCACCTCGGCCCGGATCAGGGCGAACAGCAGGCCATGCTCGACGCGCTGGGGCTGGCCAGCCGCGAGCAGCTGATCGAGCAGACCGTGCCGCCGGCGATCCGCCTGCAGGGCGAGCTGAATCTGCCGCCCGCACTGGATGAACAGGCGGCGCTGGCCAAGCTCAAGGGCTATGCCGAGCAGAACCAGCTCTGGACCAGCCTGATCGGCATGGGCTACCACGGCACCATCACGCCGCCGGTGATCCTGCGCAACGTGCTGGAGAACCCGGGCTGGTACACCGCCTACACGCCCTACCAGCCGGAGATCGCCCAGGGCCGGCTGGAAGCGCTGCTGAACTTCCAGCAGATGATCATCGACCTCACCGGCCTCGATCTGGCCAACGCCTCGCTGCTCGATGAGGCGACCGCAGCAGCCGAGGCCATGACCCTGGCCCGGCGCATGGCCAAGAGCAAGAGCAACCGCTTCTTCGTTGACGAGAATTGCCATCCGCAGACGCTTTCGGTGGTGCAGACCCGCGCCGAAGCGTTCGGCTTCGAACTGGTAGTCGGCACGCTGGACGACCTGGCCGGAGACGAGGTGTTCGGCGCGCTGCTGCAGTACCCGGATACCCATGGCGAGATTCGCGACCTGCGTCCGGCCATCGAGCAGCTGCACGCACAGCAGGCGCTGGCCTGCGTGGCGGCCGACCTGCTCAGCCTGCTGTTGCTGACCCCGCCGGGCGAACTGGGTGCCGACGTGGTGCTCGGCTCGACCCAGCGCTTCGGTGTGCCGATGGGCTACGGCGGTCCGCACGCGGCCTATTTTGCCAGCCGCGACGAGTTCAAGCGTGGCATGCCGGGACGCATCATCGGCGTGTCCAAGGATGCCCGCGGCAACATCGCGCTGCGCATGGCGCTGCAGACCCGCGAGCAGCATATCCGCCGCGAGAAGGCCACCTCCAACATCTGCACCGCGCAGGTGCTGCTGGCCAACATCGCTGGCTTCTACGCCGTCTATCACGGTCCGCAGGGCCTCAAGCGCATCGCCCAGCGCGTCCATCGGCTGACCGCCATTCTCGCCGCGGGTCTGGAGCAGAAGGGCATCGTGCGGCTCAACCGGCATTTCTTCGACACCCTGACCCTCGAGGTCGGTGGCGCACAGACCGCGATCATCGAAAGTGCTGAGGCGGCGCAGATCAACCTGCGCATCCTCGGCCGCGGCCGGCTGGGTGTGAGCCTCGACGAGACCTGCGACGAGCGTACCGTCGAGCAGCTGCTGGCGATCTTCGTCGGTGCCGATCACGGCCTCGATGTTGCCGCGCTGGATGCCGGTGAGCTGGCCGCGGGCATTCCCGCAGGGCTGCAACGCGAGAGCGGCTACCTGGAGCATCCGGTGTTCAACTCGCACCACAGCGAAACCGAAATGTTGCGCTACCTCAAGCAGCTGGAAAACAAGGATCTGGCGCTGAACCAGGCAATGATTCCGCTCGGCTCCTGCACCATGAAGCTCAACGCCACCGCCGAGATGATCCCGGTCACCTGGCCCGAATTCGCCAACATTCATCCGTTCGCTCCGGAGGATCAGACACAGGGTTACCGGCAGCTGTTCCGGGAGCTGGAAGACATGCTCGCCGCCTGCACCGGTTACGACGCTGTGTCGCTGCAACCCAATGCCGGCTCCCAGGGTGAATACGCCGGTCTTCTGGCCATCAAGAAGTACCACCAGGCCCGGGGCGAGGGACACCGGCATATCTGTCTGATCCCCGCTTCCGCCCACGGCACCAACCCGGCCAGCGCCCAGATGGCGGGCATGAAAGTGGTGGTGGTCAAATGCGACGACCAGGGCAACATCGACATTCGGGATCTGGAAGACAAAGCCGAACAACACAGCGGCGACCTGGCGGCGTTGATGATCACCTACCCCTCCACCCACGGGGTGNNGCTCCTGCACCATGAAGCTCAACGCCACCAGCGAAATGATTCCGATCACCTGGGCCGAATTCGCCAACCTGCATCCGTTCGTCCCGCGGGGCCAGGCGCAGGGTTACAGGCTGATGATCGAAGAGCTGGAAGCCTGGCTCTGCGCGATCACCGGTTTCGACGCCATCAGCATGCAGCCCAACTCCGGTGCCCAGGGCGAATACGCCGGCCTGGTCGCGATCCGCAAGTATCACGAGAGCCGCGGCGAAGGGCACCGCGACATCTGCCTGATCCCGTCCTCGGCGCACGGCACCAACCCGGCCTCGGCGCAGATGGTCGGCATGCGTGTGGTCATCGTCGAGTGCGACAAGGGCGGCAACGTCGATCTCGAGGACCTCAAGCGCAAGGCCGCCGAGGCCGGCGACCGGCTGTCCTGTCTGATGATCACCTATCCGTCGACCCACGGCGTCTACGAAGAAAACGTGCGCGAGATCTGCGCCGCGATCCACGACCAGGGCGGCCAGGTGTACATGGACGGCGCCAACCTCAACGCCCTGGTCGGCCTGGCGCGACCGGCGGACATCGGCGCCGACGTCTCGCACATGAACCTGCACAAGACCTTCTGCATCCCCCACGGCGGCGGCGGCCCGGGCATGGGCCCGATCGGCGTCAAGGCGCACCTGGCGCCGTTCGTGGCCAATCACCCTGTGGTCGAGCTGGAAGGTCCGCAACCGGGCAACGGTGCGGTGAGCGCGGCGCCCTGGGGCAGCGCGAGCATCCTGCCGATCAGCTGGATGTACATCGCCATGATGGGCCCGCAGCTGCGTGACGCGACCGAGGTGGCAATCCTCGGTGCCAACTACCTCGCCAACCGTCTCGGCGGCGCGTTCCCGGTGCTCTACAGCGGACGCAACGGCCGTGTCGCCCACGAGTGCATTCTCGATCTGCGCCCGCTCAAGGCCGCCAGCGGCATCAGCGAGGAGGACGTGGCCAAGCGCCTGATGGACTACGGCTTCCACGCGCCGACCATGTCGTTCCCGGTGCCCGGCACGCTGATGATCGAGCCCACCGAGAGCGAGTCGAAGGCCGAGCTGGATCGCTTCGTCGAGGCGATGCTGAGCATCCGCGCGGAGATCGCCAAGGTGCAGGACGGCGAATGGCCGGCGGACAACAACCCGCTGGTACGCGCGCCGCATACCCTGGCCGACGTGATCGGCGAGTGGGATCGCCCCTACAGCATCGCCGAGGCGGTGACCCCGAGCGCCCACGCCCGTGCGCACAAGTACTGGCCGGCGGTGAACCGGGTGGACAACGTCTACGGCGACCGCAACCTGTTCTGCGCCTGCGTGCCGGTGGACGCCTATCGTGACTGATAGGTCGTGATGGAGAGGGTGGATGTCGTTTTTCGGCATCCGCCCCGGTTCGGAGAGGCGGACCGGCGAACGCCGCGCTCGGGCCGGCAGCCGTTTATTCCCGGCTATGCCGCCGGTGCATCGCGGAATAGGTGTCGCGTTCGCACCCACCACAGGCGTGCTGGCACGGCGTGGTGGATCAGCGGTGCTGAGCGGTCTTACGCTTCAGGTGCCTGGTCTTGCTCGGAGTCGTCCAGCAAACCGAGCCAGCTGGCCAGTACCAACTGCGCCTCTTCCACACCCTGCCGCTTGGGAGCGGAGAACAGCTGCACGCTGACATCGGCACCCCAGCCCTTGCGGATATCGCGTTGGATCGCCAGCAGCGCGTTCTTCGCCGCGCCGAAGGCCAGCTTGTCGGATTTGGTCAACAGGATGTGCAACGGCATGTCGCTGGCATTGGCCCAGTCCAGCATCATGCGGTCGAACTCCGTCAGCGGATGGCGGATATCCATCATCAGGAACACCCCGACCAGACTCTCGCGACTGCCCAGGTAGGCTTCCAGATGGCGCTGCCAATGCTGCTTGAGCGGGATCGGCACCTTGGCGTAACCATAACCCGGCAGGTCGACCAGGCGGCGCTCGTCATCGAGGCGGAAGAAATTGAGTAACTGGGTGCGTCCCGGTGTCTTCGAGGTGCGCGCCAGGTTGGCGTGGGTGAGGGTGTTCAGCGCACTGGACTTGCCCGCATTGGATCGACCGGCGAAGGCCACTTCCAGACCCTCGTCGGCCGGGCACTGATCGACCTTGGCGGCGCTGATCATGAAGGAGGCCTGTTGGCAAAGGCCGAGAATCGGGTTTTTCGGTAGCATGGTCGTTCCGGTGAGTGCACGCGGGTGCGGCAATGGTTCGTTTCCGTTTCAGAAACGGAAGTATATAATGCCGCAGTTTTTATGTGCGCTTTGGCCTGATATCGGGCCGTGCGTGGTGTCCAGCCTGTTGCGGGCGCCTGTGCGGCGGTATCGCCGCCCCGCTGCGGATGCCCTGCGTGCCACTTATAACGAGCGTTGCCCCGGTTCGATGGCCGTGCGTGACCCGATGAATTCCCTTTCAAACCCTTAGCCGTAGTTGGATTAGCTGATGAACAAAATACTCGTGAGTCTGCTGTTGACCCTTGGCATCACCGGTATGGCCCACGCGGCTGGAGACGCCGAAGCTGGTCAGGGCAAAGTTGCAGTGTGTGGCGCCTGCCACGGTGCGGACGGCAACAGCCCGGCGCCGAACTTCCCGAAACTCGCCGGCCAGGGCGAGCGTTATCTGCTCAAGCAGCTCCAGGACATCAAGGCCGGCAGCACGCCGGGCGCTCCGGAAGGTGTGGGCCGCAAGGTCCTGGAAATGACCGGCATGCTCGATCCGCTGAGCGACCAGGACCTGCAGGACATCGCCGCCTACTTCTCCAGCCAGAAGGGCAGCGTCGGCTATGCCGATCCGGCTCTGGCCAAGCAGGGTGAGAAACTGTTCCGCGGTGGCAAGCTGGATCAGGGCATGCCGGCCTGTACCGGTTGCCACGCGCCGAACGGCGTCGGTAACGAGCTGGCCGGCTTCCCCAAACTGGGTGGCCAGCACGCCGCGTACACAGCCAAGCAGCTGACCGACTTCCGCGAAGGCAACCGCACCAATGACGGTGACAGCATGATCATGCGTGGCGTCGCCTCCAAGCTGAGCAACAAGGACATCGAAGCGCTGTCCAGCTACATCCAGGGCCTGCACTGATCGCATCCGCGGGCTGACCGAGAAGGGCGTCCGGGCCGAAAGCCCGGGCGCCCTTCTGCGTTTAGGGGCTGGCTACACTACCTTCGTCACGGCTTGGCACGGGCAGATGAAAAACGCTGGCGAGTCCCGGCGTTTTGCTGCAGCCTGTTGCGCCATCGGTTCGTCGTAAACAGGAGTATTTCATGCGTAACTTCCTACTCACTGCCGTCCTTGCTACCGCCAGCCTGTTCGGCGGGGTGACCCAGGCAGCAGAGTTCCAGGCCGGCAAGGAATATGTCGAGCTGAGCAGTCCGGTGCCCGTTGCCGACCCGAGCAAGATCGAGGTGGTCGAGCTGTTCTGGTACGGCTGCCCGCATTGCTACCAGTTCGAACCGGTGATCAAGCCCTGGGCCGAGAAGCTGCCGGAAGATGTGCAGTTCAAACGCATCCCCGCCATGTTCGGCGGCATCTGGAACGCGCACGGCCAGCTGTTCGTCACGCTGGAGTCCATGGGCGTGGAGCCTAAGGTGCATGACGCGGTATTCGCCGCCTATCACCAGGAGCGCAAGAAGCTCGCCACGCCGGAGGAGATGGCCGATTTCCTCGAAGGGCATGGCGTCGACAAGAAGGCCTTCCTCAAGGCTTACAACTCCTTTGGCGTGCGTGGCCGCGTCGAGCAGGCGAAGAAGCTCGGCATGGCCTACCAGATCACCGGCGTACCGGTGATGATCGTCAATGGCAAGTACCGCTTTGACCTCGGCTCCTCCGGCGGTCCGGAGCGCACGCTGCAGGTGGCGGATTTCCTCATCGAAAAAGAACGCGCAGCGCGGTAACACGGCATGCTGCGCCGTTGGAGTGCCCCACGCCTTGCCGGCCCCGGCAAGGCACGGGTCAATCCGCACTGCCTGGCCAGCACCGGCCTGCCGGCCGATGGCCGGCTGCGCCTGCTCAGCTTCAACATCCAGGTTGGCATCAGCACCGAGCGCTACCACCATTACCTGACGCGCAGCTGGCAGCATCTGCTGCCCCATCCGGGTCGGGCCGGCAACCTGCAGCGCATCGGCGAGGTGCTCGGCAACTATGACCTGGTAGCGCTGCAGGAGGCCGACGGCGGCAGCCTGCGGTCCGGCTATGTCAATCAGGTCGAGCATCTGGCCCACCTGGGTGCGTTTCCCTACTGGTATCAGCAGCTCAATCGCAACCTCGGACGCTTCGCCCAGCACAGCAACGGGGTGCTCAGCCGCCTGGAGCCCCAGGGCCTGGAGGACCACCCGCTACCGGGACCGTCGGGACGCGGCGCGATCCTGCTGCGTTTCGGCGAGGGCGCGGACGCGCTGGTGGTGGTGATGATGCACCTGGCGCTCGGCGGCGGCGCCCGGGCCCGGCAGCTGGCCTACATTCGCGACCTGATCGGCGACTATCGGCATCAGGTACTGATGGGCGACATGAACACCCACGCTAACGACCTGCTGGAGAACTCGCCGTTGCGCGATCTCGGCCTGTTGGCGCCGCAGGTCGAAGCGACCTTCCCCAGTTGGCGGCCGCAGCGCTGCCTGGACCATATTCTGCTCAGCCCGAGCCTTACGCTTGAACGTGTGGACGTGCTGGCTTTGCCGATTTCCGACCATTTGCCGGTGGCGGTGGAAATTCGGTTGCCCGATTCCCTGCGGGCGGACTCCCTGCCGGTACAGGTACCTGAACGTAAATGAGCGAAGAAGCCGAGCGCTGGAAGGAAAAGTATCTTCAGCTGGCCGAGCGCCAGGAGCAGCTGGACGCCCGCTGGGAGCAGCGCGTCGATCTGTTGCGGCGCAGCCTGGTGCGCAGCAGCCTGGCGGTGGAGGGCGCCGACCCCGCTGTCGAGCGCTGCCTGCAGCAGATGCGCGAGGTCCTGCGTGACGGGGATCTGGACGATGGGCTGGGTCAGCTCGTTCCACGCCTGGAAAAGGCGGTGCTGGACTCCGAACGCCACCGCCAGGAGCGTGCCGTTCAGTTGACCGAGGCGCTGCATCGGCTGGTGTCCCAGTTGCTGGGGATGTCGGTGCCCGCCGAGCTGCGCAAGCCGCTCAAACGCTTCGCCAAGGATCTGGACCAGCGTGCAGCCAGATTGCGCGAGCTGCCGCTACTGCTCGGCGAGCTCAGTGTACTGCAGGGTCAGGTTCTCAACCTGCAGGGCTTGTCCGCGCCGCAGCAGAGCGGCTTTCTGAAGCGCCTGTTCGGGGGGCGGGACAGCCAATCGGCGGCCCCGCTCGAGACGGCGATTCCAGCGGCGGCGTCGGCCCCAGCGGTGGCGGTCGAGGCAGAGGCGGTCGTCGTCGGCGAGACGGCCGTCGCCTCCACCGTGACCGAGCCGTCCGTGGTGACAACCTTACCGGAGCCGGCGAACGAAGAGCAGCAGGCCGTCGAGCCTGTCGTCTCGGCAGTTGAGTCCGAAGCGGACGAGCCGGTGGCGGACGCCGAGCTGCCGCCAGCGGCCGAGCCGCTGCCGCAGGAGGCCGCCTATGCGCTGCCGGATTCGCCGGAGCCCGCTTTCAGCGTTGTCGCCGAACGTGTGGAGGCGACGCTCAGCAGTCTGCTGGACAGCCTGCATCTGCCCGAGCAGCGTCAACCGCAACTGCAGACGTTGCGCGCGCGAATCCAGCAGGGCCTGAACTGGTACGAGCTGGTGCCCGTGCTGGACGATCTGGCGATGCTGATGATCGCCTTCAGCGATCAGGGTCAGCGCGATTTCGAGAACTACCTGCAGACCCTCAACGAGCGTCTGACTGCGATGCAGGAGAACCTGCTCGCCGCCCACCAGGGCCATGTGGAAGGCCGCGATGCGGCGCAGGCGCTGGACGCCGAGCTGCGCGAACAAGTCGGCGGGCTGCAGCACAGCATGCGTGAAGCCACCGATCTGAACAGCCTCAAGCGGGTGGTGGAGGCGCGTCTGGATGGCCTGCTGGACACCGTCGACAACTACCGTCGCCAGCGCAGCGAGCAGGAGCAGAAACTGGGCGAGCGCCTGCAGCAGCTGGTCAGCCGTGTCGGCAGCCTGGAACAGGCGGCACGGGGGCTGCGCGGCCATCTGGAAGAGCAGCGGCAGAAGGCCCTGCAGGACCCGCTGACCGGACTGCCCAACCGGGCGGCATGGAATGAACGGCTGGATCTCGAATTCGCCCGCTGGCAACGCTACGGTGGCGATCTGCTGCTGGCCGTGCTGGATGTCGATCACTTCAAGCGGGTCAACGACGGCTATGGCCATCTGGCCGGCGATCGGGTGCTGAAGATCATCGGCACGGAGCTGCAGAAGCGGTTGCGCAAGACCGACTTCATCGCCCGTTTCGGTGGTGAGGAGTTCGTCGTGCTGTTGCCCAACACGCCTTACGAGGCGGGGCGGCAGCTGATGGAAACGCTGCGCGAATCCATCGGCAGTTGCCCGTTCCACTTCAAGGGCGAGCGGGTTGCCATCACCCTGTCCGCCGGGTTGACCGCATTCGTTACTGGCGACACCGCCGAGCGTGCCTTCGAGCGTGCCGACCGGGCGCTCTACCGCGCCAAGGATTCGGGACGCAATCGTGTCGAGCCAGCCTGACCGGCTGGCCTAGCCGCCTGTATCCGGGCGCCCGGTATAATCACGACCCTCGCCGCTCCGGCATCGATCGCCACCGCATGTCGGGCTCCTGCCCATCTGCGTCATTTGCGCCGTCGACACAGAGGTCGTCCCGATGAAATTGCTCTCCGCTACCTTCTTGCTTCTGCTGCTGGCCGGCTGTGCCAGCGGCCCACGCATCGACACCAGCCACAGCTCGGTCGGCCACGACAGCCGCGTCCAGTTCATCGTGCTGCATTACACCTCCACCGACCTGCCGCGCTCGCTGGAGCTGCTCAGCGGGCGCGATGTGAGCAGCCACTACCTGATCGGTGAGTCGCCGGCGACCATCTACCGCCTGGTGGACGAGGATCGCCGCGCCTGGCATGCCGGGGAGAGCGAATGGAACGGGCGTACCTGGCTGAACGCCACCTCGATCGGCATCGAGCTGGTCAATCAGGGCTACGAGCAGAGCGCGGACGGACGGCGGCTCTGGTATCCCTACTCGCAGGCGCAGATCGATGCGCTGGTGGTACTGCTCAAGGACATCATGGCGCGTCATGGCCTGAAACCGGGCGCCATCATCGGCCACAGCGACATCGCGCCGCAGCGCAAGGTCGATCCGGGGCCGCTGTTTCCCTGGAAGCGTCTGGCCGAGGAGGGCCTGGTGCCCTGGCCGGATGCCGGCGCGGTGGCGGCGGCGCAGGCGCACTACGCCGCGGCGGGGCTGCCGGCGATCGGCTGGTTCCAGGAGGCACTGGCGGCGCAGGGTTATCGGGTACCCCGCCACGGCCCTCTGGATGACGAGACGCGCAATGTGATCGCCGCGTTCCAGATGAAGTACCGCCCGACCCGCTTCGATGGAGAGCCGGACGCGGAAACCGCGGCGATACTGCAGGTGCTGGTCGCCCAGGCGAGCCGCTGACCTCAGTAGCGGGTGGTGCCGATCAGTCTCGAGTCGGCCAGGGCCGCGCTGCGGTGCTCGGCGGCAGCCTGGTATTCGCGGTCGCTGAGCATGGCCAGGAAGGCTTCCTTGGACGGGTAGCTGACCAGCAGCAGGTCATCCCATTCTTCCTCCGGCGGCGCTATCAGCGTCGCATGGGCCTTGGCGCGCAGCTCCACCGCGCCGCCACCGGCCTGCACCTTGGTCAGCGCCACGCGGCTGTAGCGGGCATAGGCCTCTCGGCCGCTGCAGGGGCTGTGCGGGCTGCCCGGCGGGTAGGTGGCCTGGGCGTTGTAGCGCAACAGATTGAGCATCAGGATCGGCACGCCCGAGGGCATCGCCGCCACATAGTCGGCGAGCTGCTCGGGGCTGGGGTTCAGACTCGGCATGGCAGGTTCCTCGATGGGGCGCCGTCAGATCGGCAGCGCCACGTAGAAGATAGTGCCGTGGCCGATCCGCGAGTGCACGCCAATGCGGCCACCATGCAGCTGGGCAATTTCCTTGCATAAGGCAAGCCCCAGTCCGGCCCCGCCGCGACGGCGGCCGATCTGCACGAAGGGCTCGAAGATGCGTGCCTGCTGGCTGTAGGGAATGCCTTCGCCGTTGTCCTCGACGCTGAGGATCAGCCGCTCGCCATGATGCCGCGCCAGCAGGCGCACCTCGCCGCCCCTGGGCGTGTGGCGCAGGGCGTTGCTCAGCAGGTTGTCCAGCACCCGCTCGATCTGCTGGCGGTCGAGCATCAGCGTTGGCAGCGGCTGCTGCAGCTCCAGCTTGAGCTGCACGTCCTGCTCGGCGGCGTTGACCTCGAAGCGCTGGCGCGCGGCTTCGAGCAGCTCCGGCACATCGCACTGCTCCAGCTCCAGTTTCTGCTGGCCGCTCTGGTAGCGGGAGAAATTGAGCAGGTCGTTGATCAGCCTGACCAGGCGCTGCATTTCCTCGTGCACCGTATCGAACAGGTCGGATTCGCGACTGTCGGCGGGGTAGCGCAGACGCTCGCGCAACAGGCTGAAGGCCATCTGCATGCCGGTGACCGGGGTGCGCAGTTCGTGGGAGGCGCGCAGCACGAATTCGTTGCGCACGCGTTCGAAGGTGCGCTGGTCGGTGACATCGTGCAGCACCATCACCGCGCCACTGATACTGCCGTCGTGGTGGCTCACCGGGCTGATGCGCCAGGCCAGCAGGCGCCGTTCGCCGTCGGCCTCGATGACCAGATCCTCTGGCGGGTCGGACAGCGGCTTGTCGTCCAGTACCTGCCGCGCGGCGTTGTCCAGTTGCGGATAGCCCAGCGCTTCGCCAAGGGTGGAGCCCAGGTGCTCGTTCTCCCAGGCCAGCTGTCGCTGCGCCACCGGGTTGGCGTGCTCCAGGCGACCGTCGCGGTCGACGATCAGCAGGCCGTCGTCGATGCTGTCGAGCAACGCCTGCAGGCGCTGCTGACCGTTGACCAGGGCCTCCACGTTGGTCTGCTTGAACTCGTGCAGAGCCTGCGCCATGAGACCGAAGCGCCGGCTCAGGGACGACAGCTCGGCGATCGGCGGGGTCGGCAGGGCGATGTTGAAATCCCCGCGGCCGATCTGGTCGGCAGCGGCGGACAGCCGCTCGATCGGCTCGCCGAAACGTCGCGCGAAGCTGTGCGCGGTAATGAAGCCGATCAGCAGCACGGCTATCGCGGTGAGTCCCAGCAGGCCCGCCAGCAGCGAGGCGCGATCACGGCTGCGCAGCTCGGTGTCGCGGATCTTGTCGTAGGCCGCGCCCTGCATGTCGGTCATCAGGCCGCGGACCTTGTTGAAGGACTGGCTCAGCGGGTTGTCTTCCAGCAGGGTCAGGTTCTGATGGCGGCTGGCTTCGATCTGCTGCAGGAAGGCGGCATAGGCGCTGGCGACTGCACGGAAGGCCTGGCGGTCGACATCGTCATTGGCCTCGGCGATGCCGCGCTCCAGGGTCTGCTGGAAGCTCTGGCGCAGCGGGGCGAGCGCCTCGCTGCGGTTGTCGTCGGTAAGCATCACGATCAGATGATTGCCCAGCGTCTGACGCAACTGCTGGTTGATCTCGATGATGCTGAAGTTGTCGCGGATCAGCTGCTCCTGGCTCTTGGCCATCTGCATCACGCTGACCAGCGCCAGCAGCAGGCCCAGCAGGGCCACCGTCATCAGTGCCGAGAACCCGAGGAAGAGTCGGGTTCGCAGCTTCATCTGCAGTTTCATAGGCCGTACTGCTTGCGCTTTCTGTACAGGGTCGAGGCGTCGATGCCGAGGATGCGTGCGGCCTGCTCCAGGGTGTCACTGGTGCTCAGCACGCCGGCGATGTGCGCCTTCTCCAGTGCCTCCAGGCTCAGCGGCTCGCCGATGCGCGGCGCGTTGCTACCTGCCTGTTCGCCGAGCCCGAGGTGGTTGACCTCGATCATCTGCTGCGGGCAGATGATGCTTGCCCGCTCCACCACGTTGCGCAGTTCGCGCACGTTGCCGGGCCAGCGATAGGCCTTGAGCGCCGCCACTGCGGCATCGCTGAAGCCGCGCGCCGGGCGCCCGTAGTTCTTGACGAAGGCGGCGAGGAAGCGCTCGGCCAGGGCCAGTACGTCTTCCGGGCGCTCGCGCATCGGCGGCAGATTGAGGGTGATGACGTTGAGGCGGTAGAGCAGGTCCTCGCGGAACTTGCCCTCGCGGACCATCTCCTCGAGATTGAGGTTGGTCGCCGCCAGGATGCGCACGTCGGCGCGGCGGGTTACCGGGTCGCCGACGCGTTCGTATTCCTTGTCCTGGATGAAGCGCAGCAGCTTGGGCTGCAGCGCCAGCGGGAAGTCGCCGATCTCGTCGAGGAACAGCGTGCCGCCGTCGGCCTGGTTGACCCGGCCGAGGGTGCTTTCGGTGGCTCCGGTGAAGGCACCGCGGTTGTGCCCGAACAGCTCGCTTTCCATCAGGTCGGCCGACAGTGACGGGCAGTTGATGGTGACGAAGGCCTTCTTCGAGCGCCGGCTCCAGGTGTGGATGGCACGCGCCAGCTCGCCCTTGCCGGTGCCGGATTCGCCGAGGATGAGGATGTTGGCATCGGTGTCGGCGACCTGCCGGGCGGTCTCCAGCACGGCCATCATCGCCGGGCTGTGCGAGCCAAGCGCATCGCTGCGCTGCTTCATCTCGCCTTCCAGCGCTTCCAGGCGCGCTGCCATCTGCCGGACTTCCAGCTGCTTGGCGGCCGACAGACGCAGCTGTTCGGGGCTGCAGGGCTTGAGCAGGTAATCCGCGGCGCCGGCCTGCATGGCATCGACCGCTGTGTCCACCGCCGAGTGGGCGGTGACGATCACCACGCGCATCCAGGGCGCCAGCGTGCGCATCTGCTGCAGCACGTCCAGACCGTTGTCTTCGCCCAGGCGCAGGTCGAGGAAGCACAGATCGAACACCTGGCGCTGCAGGATCGCTTCGGCCTGTGCGGCGCTGGCTGCCGTCATCACGGTATAGCCACGGTCTTCCAGGCAGTAACGAAAGGTACGCAGGATCGCCGCTTCGTCATCCACCAGGAGGATGCGTCCGCCGTTGTCCGTCGTTTGGTCCATGGATGCTCCCATCAAAAGGCGAGTTCGGTCGCTGTAGAGATTCGATTATGACGTGTCGAGCGCCGTCGCGGCGCCGTTGCGTTGCTGGCGAGTGCTTTAGTCTATGAAAAGTCTTGCAAGTTGCACGGTGCTGGCAAGGCTTTCCTGCATGCTGCATTCCCCTGTGCAGAGGGGCGCGTCCAAGTGCCTGATTTGTCGGGGGCGCCAATGGCCGCGCGGGTGGCATGGCGCTTGCGACCCTCTGAAGACGGGCGCCGACCCATTCACGGGCGGCCACATCTGTCGCAACCACGCAGGAGGTGTCATGAACAAGTCCATGAACCAGCTCAACGAGCTCATCGAGATCACCCGCGACGGGCAGCGTTTCTACCAGCATGCCGCCGAGGAAGTAAAGGACGTCGAGCTGCAGCACCTGTTCCGCGATCTGGCCCAGGCCAAGACTCAGATCATCCAGGCCCTGAGCGTCAAGGTCGCCGCCAGCCATGAACAGCCTTCGCAAGGCGGCACGCTGACCGGGCGCATGCGCGAGCTGTACGCCGACACCCGTTCGCGCATTGGCGATCACGACACGCCCTATGTCGATCAGCTCGAGCAGACCGAAGCACACATCCTGGAGGCTTTCGAAGACGCCGTGCAGGACGCCGAGCCGGATGTACGGGCTTTGCTGGCTATTGAGCTGCCCAAGCTGCGTACCTGCCACGAGCGCATGCGCCAGCTCAAACAGGCCCGACACTGATTCGTGCAAAACGCCCGGCTGGCTAGGGGCTGCCTTGCAAATTGAGTTGGATGCAGCGATTTGCCATAAAGCCAAGCCATTGATATTAAAGGATTTTTATATATTCGGAAGGCTGGCACGACGCCTGCAATAACAGGGTTATCGAAACGAAGTTCGCCACGCTTAGAAGGAGTTGAGGAATGAATCGCCAAGCCCGCTTATCGCTAGCCAGCAAGGGTTTCCTCTCTGCTGCGGTTGTCATGCTGATCATGGGTGCCGAGCGCCCGCTGTCGCAACCGCTCAGCCAGGCGCAACAGAATTCCGCGGAACGAATCG
>JABAHQ010001499.1_pt6 | contig 29433 bp, 23 predicted proteins | sample 7062091 | NCBI WGS metagenome assembly JABAHQ01 (sample SAMN14534359, study PRJNA622989) | marine sediment metagenome | biome: marine biome [ENVO:00000428]; feature: marine pelagic biome [ENVO:01000023]; material: deep marine sediment [ENVO:00002113] | place: India: Gulf of Kutch | collected... | reverse complement strand
TCGCAGACGATCAGCCGCGGCCGGATGGCCGAGGTCTTCGGCGTGGCCGGCTACGAGGACAACCGGTTCGATGTGGAGGCGAGGGGAGAGGAGCCCGAGGGTTCCTTCTGGGAGGCCGGTGCCCGCTGGGAGCCAACCACCCGGACCTTCATGGAGGCGGCCTACGGTGAGCGGTATTTCGGGGAAACCTGGCGGGCCCGGCTGCGGCACCGCGCTCCCCACTCCACCTGGCAGGCGAGCTATGCCGAGACCCTCACCACCGTCCCCCGCCTGGCCACCGAAGAGGAGCTGGTGGCCTTCCAGGATCCAAGCGGGAACGTGATCACCGACGAGGAGGGAAACCCGATACTCATCGAGGTGCCGTTCACGGTGCAGACCACCGAGGTCATCCTGCGGCGGCGGGCTTCCGGCCAGGTCACGGTAGGTACCGCCAAGAGCAATCTGCGCTTCCGGGGCTTCCGGGAAACCCGGGAGCTCCAGGCCTCCGGAACCGAGCAGCGGGGATACGGAGGGGGCAGTGGCTGGCACTGGCGGCCCGCCGCTCGAACCCGGTCGATCGTGAGCATCTTCTGGACCCGGCACCGGTTCGCGGGCAGCGACCGTGAGGACGATTTCTACCGGGCGGGATGGCGGGTAACCCGCCGCATCGGGTCAGGTCTCACCGCTTCCCTGGACTACCAGTACCTGCAGCGGGACTCCACCCGGAACAGCGCCGAATACCGCCAGAGCTCGGTCAGCCTTCTCGCCGAGAAGGTTTTCTAGGGGCCAGCCATGTACGAATCCTTCTATGGCCTGGAGGCCAAGCCCTTTCAGCTCAGCCCCGATCCTCGCTTTTTCTTCGGGAGCCGGGGACACAAGCGGGCCCTTGCGTACCTCCGCTACGGGCTGAGCCTAGGGGAAGGCTTCGTGGTGATCACCGGCGATGTCGGCACCGGCAAGACCACATTGGTCCAGCTCCTGCTTGCCGAGCTGGGGAGGCAGGCAAACCTGACGGCCGCCCAGGTGGTGACCACCCAGCTCGAGGCCGACGACCTGCTGCGGATGGTCTCCGGCGCCTTCGGCCTGACCAACGAGGGCCTGAGCAAGTCTGCCCTGCTGCGCCGCTTCGAGGCCTTTCTCCGTCAGGAGCACCAGGCCGGCCGCCGGGTCCTGCTCCTGCTCGACGAGGCCCAGAACCTGCCCCCCAGCTCCCTGGAGGCCTTGCGCATGCTCTCCAATTACCAGGAGGGGGACCAACCGCTGATGCAGAGCTTTCTCCTCGGGCAGGCGGAGTTCCGTCGAACCCTTGCCTCGCCGCGTTTGGAGCAGATGCGCCAGCGGGTTCTTGCCTCCTGCCACTTGGCGCCGCTGGGACCTCAGGAGACCAAACGGTACGTGGAGCACCGCTTGGGGAATGCGGGCTGGAAAAACGACCCGGAGCTGACCTCTGACGCCTTCGATGCCCTGCAGCGGCATACCGAGGGAGTACCCAGGCGGATCAACGCCTTCTGCGACCGGATGCTCCTGTTCGGCTATCTGGAGGGTCTGCATCGGCTCGACCGGGACACCGTGGAGATGGTTCATCAGGAGCTGGCCACCGAGTTCTCCGGGCAGGGCCAGACAGTGAAGGGATCCGGCTGGCCGGGATCGGGGTCCGGTCCCCAGCTGGTCGCTCTGGAGAGTCGAATCAAGGCGCTGGAGGAAGCCTTGCAGCGGACAAGGGACGGTCTCAACCAGTTCCTCACCCAGAAGCCCTAGCGAGGGTCCGGGCATGAGCGAAGCGATCACCAACGCCCTGACGGTGGNNGCCGCGAGGGCCGCCTGATGAGGGGCGCCAACCCGCAATCGCTGACCAATGCCCTGAGGGTGGACGTGGAGGACTATTTCCAGGTTTCCGCCTTTGAGGACTCCATCGCCCGGTCCGAGTGGCGGCACATGCCCCGTCGGGTCGAGGGCAACACCGAGCGGATTCTGGATCTCCTGGCGGAAAAGGGGGCCCGCGGGACCTTCTTCATCCTGGGCTGGGTAGCCGAGCGCCATCCGGACCTGGTTCGCCGGATCGCTGCCGCCGGCCACGAGGTGGCCAGTCACGGCTTCGAGCACAGCCGGGTGTCCGAGCAAACCTCCGAGCAGTTTCGAAGGGACGTGGGCAGGAGCAGAAGGCTCCTGGAGGACATCGCGGGTGTTCCGGTCAAGGGCTACCGGGCCCCCAGCTTCTCCATCGGTCGGAGCCAGGGGTGGGCCTTCGGGGTGCTGGCAGAAGAGGGCTACCGCTACAGCTCCAGCGTGAACCCGGTTCCTCACGACCTTTACGGGATGCCCGATGCTCCCAGGCTGCCATTCCGGCCCTGCGGGGAGATCCTGGAGATCCCGGTATCCACGGTTGCCCTGGGGAGCCGGAACAGCCCCTGCGGGGGCGGGGGGTACTTCCGATTGCTGCCTTACGGTTATTTCCGGTGGGGGCTGCGGCGGATCCACCGGTGCGACCGACATCCCTGCGTCTTCTATATCCATCCCTGGGAGATCGACCCCGGTCAGCCCCGGCAGAAGGGGCTGGGATGGCGGGCCCGCTTCCGCCATTACACCAACCTGCATGCCACCGAGCCCCGCCTGCGCAGGCTTCTGGGGGATTTCCACTGGGACCGTATGGACCACGTTTTCGCGCTGGAGGAGGGGTAAACATGGGGGAGGTCGCCGCATACCTGGAAACCGGCATTGGGTCGCTGACTGTCCGGGAGCTGGGGCGGGGCGAGGAGGGGCGCTGGGAGGCCTTTGTGGAGTATTCGCCGGAGGCCACATTCTTTCACCGCGCCGGATGGCGGCGGGTCCTGGAGGAAGGCTTGGGGCATTCCACCCATTACCTGTTCGCCGAGCGGGGGGGAGCCGTGGAAGGGGTCCTGCCCCTCGGCCGGATCCGCAGCCGCCTGTTCGGGGACGCGCTGGTGTCAGTGCCATTCGGGGTCTACGGCGGGGCGGCTGCCCTTTCCAAGCAGGCTCGACGTGCCCTGGAGGAAAGGGCCTGTGACTTGGCGGAGGATCTGGGAGTGGACTATCTGGAGCTGCGGCAGCGGGCTCCCCGTAACCCGGAATGGCCAACCCGTTCGGACCGGTATGTCACCTTCCGGCGGCCTATTCATCCAGACCCCGAGCGCAATTTGAGGGAGATCCCCCGCAAGCAGCGGGCTATGGTGCGCAAGGGGAGGGCCGCCGGCCTGGAAAGCATCCTCGATCCGGATACCGAGCGTTTTTATCCCCTTTATGCGGAAAGCGTCCGCAATCTGGGGACACCCGTGTTTCCGCGGGGTTATATCCGCCTGCTGGCGGAGGTCTTCGGGAAGGAGTGCGAGGTCCTGACCGTCTTACACCGGGGCCGCCCGGTAAGCAGCGTTTTAAGCTTTTTCTTCCGCGACGAGGTCCTGCCCTACTACGGGGGAAGCCGGCCCGCGGCCCGGGATCTCAAAGCCAACGACTTCATGTACTGGGACCTCATGCGCCGGGCCGCCGCGCGGGGTGTCCGGACCTTCGACTACGGGCGCAGCAAACGGGGAACGGGGTCCTATCACTTCAAGAAGAACTGGGGGTTCGAGCCGGAGCCCCTGTTCCACGAGTACCATCTGGTCAGGGCGGAGGCGGTGCCGGACAAGAGTCCGGCCAATCCACGGTACCGGCTTTTCGTTGCGGCCTGGAAGCGGCTGCCGCTGCCGGTAAGCCGCTGGGTGGGTCCGGCCATCGCGAGGAGCCTGGGATGACCGGTCCGTCCCTGCTTTTCCTGGCCCACCGGATCCCCTTTCCTCCGGACAAGGGAGACAAGATCCGGTCCTATCACCTGGTGGCTCACCTGGCCCGGCGGTACCGGATCCACCTGGGGGCCTTCGTGGACGACCCCCGGGACTGGAAGCATGCGGAGACACTCGCCGGACTCTGCGCGGAGGTCCACCTGGTGCCTATTTCCCCCGGTTGGGCCCGGGTCCGAAGCCTCCGCGGCCTGGCCGCAGGGACCCCGCTGACCCTGCCTTATTACCGAGACCGGCGCATGAGCCGGTGGGTCGAAAGGGTGGTCGATGGCATCCGCCCCACCCGGGTGGTGGCATTCTCCTCCGCCATGGCCCAGTACCTGGCGCCTGAAGCCGTCCCCGGGGCCCGCAGGCTCCTGGACATGGTGGATGTGGATTCCGCCAAGTGGAGCCAATACGGGCGGATGCGCAAGGGCTTAAGGGCCTGGGTGTATCGCCGGGAGGGGCGGAGGCTGCAGGAGTTCGAGCGCCGGGCGGCCGCCGGCTTCCATATCGTGACCCTGGTCTCCGGGACGGAGGCGGAGCTGTTCACCGAGCGGGCGCCCGAAGCCGGACCCCGTGTCCGGGGGATCCCCAACGGGGTGGACACTTCCTTCTTCCATCCGGGCCGGGGGTATCCGTGTCCCTATCCGGAGGGGGGTCCGGTCCTGGTGTTCACCGGGGCCATGGACTACTGGGCCAATGTGGATGCGGTGACCTGGTGGGTCCGGGAAGCCTGGCCGCGTCTGCGACGGAAATGGCCGGAAGCCCGTTTCTGGATCGTAGGGGCCCGTCCCACCGATGAGGTTCGCCGGCTGGGGGAGGTTCCCGGAGTGAACGTGACGGGCGGAGTTCCCGACATGCGGCCTTTCCTGGCCCACGCGACACTGGCCGTGGCCCCTCTGCGAGTGGCCCGGGGGATCCAGAACAAGGTGCTGGAGGCCATGGCCATGGCCCGTCCGGTGGTGGCGACCGGAGCCGCCCTGGACGGCCTGGACGGGCTGGGGACCTATCCCCTGCGCGCCGACACGCCCGCGGGCCTGGCCGCCAAGGGCGAAGAGGTGCTGTCCGGCGCGCATGCCGGGATGGGCCCGGCTCTGCGGGATTGGGTGGGGCGAAACCACGGCTGGGACGCCCATCTGGACCGGTTCACGGAGCTGCTGGAGGGAGCGGGGGAAACGGCGGACCCCGGCAGCATCCGGACGGACGGGGCGGGGGTACGCACGGCATGACCGCTCCCGAAGCGGAACCCGCCTTGCCCTCCTCCGCGCCTGCCGCTATGGCGCGGCGGCCCCTGTTACTGCTCGCCGGTATCCTCCTGGCGGCCCTGCCGTTCCTGTACGCCGACACAGCCGTCTCCCTGGCGGCGATCTGGTGGCGGTCGGAGACATACGCCCATGGGCTGCTGGTTCTGCCCGTTTCCGGCTACCTGCTGTGGCGGGATCGGCGCCGCCTGGCCCGGGTGGCCCTCGGTCCGGACTGGCGGGGGCTGCCGGTGGTGGCTGCGCTGGTGACCCTCTGGATCGCGGCCCGGTCGGCCCATGTGCTGTTCGCCGAGCATATCGCCTTTGTGGCCCTGCTCCCGGCCTTGGTCTGGGCCCTGCTCGGGGCCCGGCTCTTGCGGGCGGCGGCCTTTCCCCTCGGCTTCCTGGTCTTCGCAATCCCCCTGGGGGAGGGGCTGGTGCCGGTGCTCCAGGACTTCACCGCCGCCTTCAGCGTCCGGGCTCTGGCCCTGTCCGGTGTGCCGGTCTACCAGGAGGCCCGTTACATCAGCATCCCGGGTGGGGAGTTCGAGGTGGCGGAGGCCTGCAGCGGTATCCGCTATCTGATCGCCTCCCTGGCCGTGGGCTGTCTCTATGCCTATCTGACCTACCGCAGTCTGTGGCGACGCCTGGCCTTCATCGCCGCCGCGGCGGTGGTGCCCTTGCTGGCCAACGGGCTGCGGGCCTACGGGATCATCCTGCTGGCCTATCTCAGCGGCATGCGCCTGGCGGTGGGTGTCGACCACCTGATCTATGGCTGGGTCTTCTTCGGGGTGGTGATGGGGCTCCTGTTCGCCGCCGGGCAGCTCTGGCGGGAGCCCGAGCCGGCCCGGACGCCCCCGTCAGGGGAAGGCCCGGCTCCCGGGGCCGACCGCTCTCGCCCGGGGAGCTGGTGGGGAGCCGGTCTGGGGGCGGCCGGCCTGCTGGTGGCTGGTCCGGTGGGTGCCGCTTGGATGGCCACCGGGCCGGGCGCGGAAGTAACGCTGACGCTTCCCTCCGGGAGAGGCTCCTGGAACGGGCCTCATCCCGGCGGAGAGGGCTGGAAGCCGGAATTCCCCGGGGCCGGGCTCGTTCAGCACACGGTTTACCGGGGTCCCGGGGGCCCCGTGCACATGCTGCTGGTGCACTTTCCCAGCGAGAGCCAGGGAAAGGAGCTGGTGGCCTCCGGCAACCGGGTTTACCAGGGCCGCCGATGGCGGAGGGTGCTGGAGGCGAAACGGCAAGTACGTCCTGGGGCGGGGGGCCGAGCGTTCTCCGTCAGGGAGACCGTCATGGCATCGTCGTCGGGCAAACGCTTGGTCTGGCACTGGTTCGACATCGGGGGACGGCGGACGGCCAGCCGGGTGTCAGCCAAGTGGTGGGCGGCCTGGAACCGCCTGTTCGGGGGGCGGACAGACACCAGCCTGATCGCTGTGGCGGCGGACTATGGGGACCGTCCCGGCCCGGCCCGCGGGCGCCTGAGAGCCTTCCTGGGTGTCCATTCGGACTTCCTGCGGGCCAGGGGCATCGTGCAAACAACCGGGGGGAAGGGTCCGTGACCCGGACGGGGGAGGGAAAGGAGCGGACGCCGCTGGTGGTGCATGTGGTCCACACCCTGCGGGTGGGGGGCATGGAGAACGGCCTGGTCAACCTGATCAACCGGACCCCGCCGGGGGCGTTTCGCCATGCTGTGGTCTGCCTGACCGACTACTCCGACTTCGCCGCCCGCATCCAGCAGCCGGATGTCCCGGTGCTCGCCCTGGGCAAGCGGGAGGGCAAGGACCCGGGGGCCTATCTCCGGCTGTGGCGGCTCCTGCGGGGACTGGGCCCGGACATTGTCCACACCCGCAACCTGGCCGCTCTGGAGGCCCAGCTTCCGGCTGCCCTGGCAGGTGTGCCGTGCAGGATCCACGGCGAGCACGGCCGGGACATGATCGATCTGACCGGCGGCAATCGCAAGTATCGCTGGCTGCGCCGGGGGTATCGCCCGTTGATCCACCGTTTCATCGCGCTGTCCGGAGAGCTGGAAACCTACCTGCGGCAGGGTGTGGGGGTTGCCCCCCGGCGACTTAGCCGGATCGCCAACGGGGTGGATGTGGACAGGTTCCGTCCCGCCCAGGGGGAGCGCCGGGATCCCCTCCCCGGCGGCTTCGCCCCGGCGGGGTCGGTGGTGGTGGGATGGGTGGGTCGAATGGAGGCGGTAAAGGCCCCTTTGGCTTTGGCCCGGGCCTTCGCCCGGGTGGTGGCGAACCGCCCAGACCTGCGGAGCCGGCTCCGGCTGGTGATGGTGGGTGGGGGGTCCCTGTACCGGCAGGTCCGGGCGGAGCTGGGGACGGAGGGTGTGAGGGGTCTGGCTTGGCTGCCGGGGGAGCGGGAGGACATCCCGGACCTGCTGAGGTGCCTGGATCTCTTCGTTCTGCCGTCGCTGGCGGAGGGAATCTCGAACACGGTTCTGGAGGCCATGGCCTCCGGGCTGCCGGTTGCAGCTACCCGGGTGGGGGGCAACCCAGAGCTGGTAGTGGACGGGGAGACCGGCACCGTAATCGATCCCGGCGATGCCGATGCCCTCCCGACGGCTCTGGCCGCCTACGCCGAGGATCCCGCACGGCTCCGGGAGCAGGGGTGGAGCGCCCGGATACGGGTTGAGCGGGGGTTCAGCCTGGAGGCCATGGTGGGGGCCTATCTGGATGTCTACCGGGAGGTCCTGGCCGGTCGGGGGAAATCCCCGGCGGCTTCGGGGCCCGCCGTGGAGCCCCGCTGATGTGCGGGCTGGCCGGCCTGTTCGACCGGCATGGATACCGGGACTATGATCCCGGCCTGCTGGGCCGGATGAACCGGCGGCAGGCCCATCGCGGGCCGGATGGCGAGGGCCTGCACCGGGAGTCGGGGGTGGGCCTGGGCCATCGCCGGCTCGCCGTCATCGACCCGGAGGCCGGCCACCAGCCGCTATTCAACGAGGATGGCTCGGTGGCGGTGGTCTACAACGGAGAGATCTACAACTTCCGGGAGCTGGCCGAAACCCTCCGACAACGGGGGCATCGGCTGCGTACCCGCTGCGACACCGAGGTCATCGTCCACGCCTGGGAGGAATGGGGCGCGACCTGCGTGGAGCGCTTCCGGGGCATGTTCGCCTTCGCCGTCTGGGACCGCCCCCGGCAGACCCTGTTCCTGGCCCGGGATCGCCTCGGCATCAAGCCTCTGCATTACGCCGCGCTCCCCGACGGCACCCTGGCCTTCGCTTCCGAGCTCAAGGCACTGACCGAGCTGCCGGATTTGTCCGGTGACCTGGATCCTCGCGCCGTGGAGGAATACTTCGCATTCGGGTATGTGCCCGATCCCCGGACCATCTTCCGGGGTGTCCGCAAGCTGCCGCCAGGGCATCGCCTGATCGTCCGGCGGGGGCGCCCCCTGCCCGAGCCGGAGGAATACTGGGATGTTGCATTCGATGCCGTGGACTTCGCCGGCACGGAGCAGGCTGCTGCCGAGGATCTGGTGGAGCGGCTGGGAGAGGCTGTGCGCATGAGGCAGGTGGCCGATGTTCCCTTGGGCGCGTTCCTCTCCGGCGGGGTGGACTCCAGCGCCGTGGTGGCCCTGCTGGCGCGGGAATCCCGGGAGCCGCTTCGCACTTGCTCCATCGCCTTCGGGGACTCGGGCTTCAACGAGACCGGCTTCGCCGGACAGGTGGCGGAGCGGTACGGTACCGACCACTCGGTACGGGAGGTGCGACCGGATGACTTGAGCCTGGTGGATAGGCTGGCAGGGATCTACGACGAGCCCTACGCCGACAGCTCCGCTATGCCCACCTACCGGCTGTGCGAGCTGGCCCGCCAGCGGGTCACCGTTGCCCTGTCCGGGGACGGCGGCGACGAAACCTTCGCGGGCTACCGGCGCTACCGCTGGCACATCCATGAAGAGCGAGTGCGGGGGCTGCTGCCCGGACCCTTCCGGGGGCCCCTGTTCGGGGCACTGGCCCGGGTCTACCCAAAGCTCAACCGGGCCCCCCGCGTGCTGCGGGCCAAGGCCACGCTGGAGTCCCTGTCCCGGGAAGGCTTGGCTGCCTACCTGGACAGCCTGGCGGTGGTCCCCGAGCGGTTCCGTGCCGGGCTGTTCAACCGGGATTTCCGGCGGGAGCTCCAGGGCTACAGGGCCGTGGAGGTCCTGCGGGGCCATGCCCGGCGCGGGCCCGACCACCCCCTGTCCCGGGTGCAGTACCTGGATCTCAAAACCTATCTCCCTGGAGACATCCTCACCAAGGTGGACCGGGCCAGCATGGCCCATTCCCTGGAGGTCCGGGTTCCGGTGCTGGACCACCGGTTCGTTGAATGGGCCGCCGGACTTCCCCCGGAGCTAAAGTACCGCCGGGGACAGGGGAAGTATCTGCTCAAGCGGGCCCTGGAGCCCATGCTGCCACCGGATGTCCTCTACCGCCGCAAGATGGGCTTCGCCGTCCCGCTGGGAAAGTGGTTCCGGGGGCCGCTGCGGGAGGAGGTGCGCTCCGCCCTCCTGGGGCCGGAGCTGGGGGAGACCGGGATCTTCGACCGGGGCGCCGTGACCGGCCTGCTGGACCGCCACCAATCCGGGAAGTGGGATCACGGCCAGGTGCTGTGGGCCCTGCTCATGTTCGCTGCCTTCGTGCGCCAGCACCGGAGAAAGACGGCGTGCTCCCGGGTGTGACCCGCAATCTGGTGCTTCCGCTCCACGAGCGGCTCCGGGGCCGGGAAGCGATGGTCCACTACCGGCGCCTGCGGCAGGATTTCTGGCAGGGGAAAGGGTCGCTGCGGGATTTCCGGGAGGCCCGGCTGCAGGCCCTCATCGGCCACTGCCTCACCCATGTCCCCTTCTATCGGGATCGCCTGAAGGCGGCCGGTGTAGGCCACCCGCAGGAAGTAACCCTGGACGCTCTGTCCGCCCTTCCACCCCTGGAGCGTGACGAGGTCCGGGCCAACCTGGATGGCTTGTGCGCGGACTCCCATCGGGGCCAGCTCATCCGGTACAGCACCGGAGGCTCCACGGGCCAGCCCCTGGTCTTCTACACCGACCGGGTCAAGGAGGCCAGGCACAACGCATACAAGCTATATGCCCGCTCCTGGTTCGGCGTCCGACCCGGGGACCGGCAGGTGGACTTCTGGGGCTCCCCCATCGAGCTTAGCCATCGGAGCCGGATGCATGCCGCCAAGGACCGCTGGCTGCTTAACCAGACCGTTCTGTCCGCCTTCGACCTCACCGCCTCTCGGCTTGAGGCCTACATCGCCTTCCTGAAGCGGTTCCGTCCCCGCTTGGTCTACGGCTACCCCACCGTGATCTTCCGGGTGGCTGCCCACCTCCGGGACCGGGGCATTCCCCTGGGGAGGTGGCGGCCGGAGCTTGTGGCCTGCACCGCCGAGGCCCTTTACGACCACGAGCGCAAGGTGATCGGCGCCGCCTTCGAGTGCCCCGTGGTCAACGAGTACGGCTCCCGGGATGCCGGGCTGATCGCCCACGAAAGCCCGGGAGGGGCCCTGCGGGTTGCGGCGGAGCACGTGGTGGTGGAGGTGGACCAGCCGCGCCCGGATGGGGTGGGGGACCTTCTGGTTACCAACCTGGATGCCTACGGCATGCCTCTCCTCCGCTACAGGGTGGGGGACCGCGCCAGCCTGGGACCTGCCCTGGCGGAAGGAAGCACCCGGTGGCCCACTCTCGGGACCCTGGCCGGACGCAGCAACGATTTCCTGGTTGGCCGTGGCAACAAGCTGGTCCACAGCCTCGCTCCCATCTACGTCCTGCGGGAGATCCCGGGCATCCGGCAGTTTAAGGTTGTGCAGTACCCCGACCGGTCGCTGGAGATTCAGCTTGTCACCACCCACCGGCTGGGCGGAGCCGTCCTGGGGGACATCCAGAGGCGCATGCGCCGGATTCTGGACTTGCAGGTGCCCGTCAGGCTGACCTTCCCTGACACCATCTCTCCCGAGGAATCGGGCAAGTACCGCTGGGTGGTCAGCCACGCCGCGGAGGCGGGGGCATGAGGGTCCTGTACCACCACCGCACCCGCGGAGGGGATGCACAGGGCGTGCATATCGCCGCCCTCTGCCGGGCGTTCCGGGCCCTGGGCCACGAGGTCCGGCTGGTAGGCCCTTCCGTTGCCGGAGGCGGCGGAAGCGGCCGGGAGGGCTCGACCCTGTTCGGCCGAAAGGTCCCTTCGTGGGTCTTCGAGGCGCTTGCCCTGGCCTACAACCTCCCGGCCTTCCTGCGGCTGGCCTGGCACCTGGCGCGCCAGCGCCCGGACTTGGTTTATGAACGGTATGCATTGTTTGGCATCGCCGGCCGGCTGGCTTCCGCCTGGTTCCGGATCCCGTTCGTGCTGGAGGTGAACGCCCCGCTGAGCCTGGAGATGCAGGCCCACGGCGGCCTGGCCTTTCCACGTCTGGCCCGGGCGGTGGAGGACTGGCTGTGCCGGGGAGCCACCCGCACCGTGGTGGTCTCGGAAGCGATGCGGGGTATCTTCGCCGCACGGGGGCTTCCTCCGGAGCGATTCCTTGTCATCCCCAACGGTGTGGACTCCGCCCGCTTCCACACAGCCGTGGAAGGGACCGGCCCGCGCCGTGTGCTGGGGCTCGATGACCTGTTCGTGGTCGGGTTCGTGGGGTGGGTCCGCCGATGGCATGGGGTGGACACCCTGGTGGAGGCCCTGGGTCTCCTGCGGGACCGTGTCCCGGACATTGCCCTGCTGGTGGTGGGGGAGGGCCCAGCGGTCCCGGAGCTGCGGCGGCGGGCTGACGCCCTCGGAATGGGGGAGCGGGTGGTCTTCAGCGGGGCAGTGCCCCGGGAAGAGGTGCCGGATCACGTGGCGGCCATGGACGTGGCGGTTCAGCCGGACGTTACCGACTACGCATCCCCCATCAAGCTCTTCGAATACCTCGCCATGGGCAAGGCGGTGGTGGCCCCGGACAAGCCCAACATCCGGGAGGTCGTTGCGGACGGTCAAGAAGCCCTGCTCGTGCCTCCCGGGAGCGCGGCAGCCATGGCGGAGGCCCTGGCCCGGCTGCACCGGGACGCGGCCTTGCGCCGGACCCTGGGGGCACGAGCCGCCCGTCTGGTGAGCGAGCGGGCCTACCATTGGGAAGGCAACGCCCGCCGCGTCCTGGAAGCGGTGGCGTGAGCGTGGAAGTCCGGTTGCCCGATGGTGGGGAGGGTCCGGAGAGGCCCCCCCCGGTGGTGGTGCTCTCCAGGCTGTTTCCCCACTCCGGACAGCCCGGGGCAGGGCTGTTCATCCGGGAGCGGATGTTTCGGGTGGCCCGCCACCTGCCCCTGGTGGTGGTCGCTCCGGTTCCCTGGTTCCCCGGCCAGGGGCTTATCCGCCGATTCCGGCCTCATTTCCGCCCGTCCGCCCCCCGCTTCGAGGTGCAGGAAGGGATCCCGGTCTATTGCCCCCGCTTTTTCTCGCTCCCGGGAGCGGCCAAGAGGCTGGACAGTTCTTTCATGGCCCTTGCCTGCTTGCGGCTGTTGCGCCGCCTGCGGCGGCAGGGGGCTGCCGGGATCATCGACGCTCATTTTGGCTACCCGGACGGCCATGCTGCAGCCCTACTGGGGCGATGGACGGGCCTTCCGTTCACAGTGACCTTCCGGGGGACCGAGCCCCGTCAGGCCCGGACCCCCGGGCTCCGGGCCCGTCTCCAGCGGACGGTTGACGGGGCTGCCCGGGTGTTCACGGTTGCCGATTCACTCAACCGACTGGCCCGGGAGCTGGCGTCGGATCCGGCAAAGGTTCAGACCATTCCCAACGGCGTGGATACCCGGCGGTTCCGGCCTTTCCCCCGGACCGGGTCCCGGCGGGCCTTGGGGCTGCCGGAGAACGGGCCTGTCCTGATCACGGTGGGGACCCTGGTGGAGCGCAAGGGAGTCCACCGGGTGCTGGCGGTGCTGCCAGACCTGCGGACCCGGTTCCCAAACCTCCAGTACTTGGTGGTGGGGGGCCCGGGTCCGGAGGGGGATGCCTCTGTCTTCCTGCGGCAGCGGGCGCGGGAGCTGGGGATCGGCGGTGCGGTGCGCTTTCTTGGACCCGTGCCCCCGGAGCGCCTGTCCCTTCCCCTGTCCTCTGCCGATGTCTTCGTCCTGGCGACCCGGAACGAAGGCTGGGCCAACGTCTTCCTGGAGGCAATGGCCTGCGGCCTTCCAGTGGTGACCACCGACGTCGGCGGAAATCGGGAGGTGGTCACCGGGGACCACCTGGGCCAAGTCGTGCCTTTCGGGGACCAGACGGCGCTGGGGAAGGCCCTGGGCCAGGTCCTGGAGGCGGATTGGGATCGGACGGCCATCCGGCGGCACGCCGAAAAGAACGGGTGGGAGGGGAGGGTGGCCGCGCTGGTGTGTGCCCTGCGCGAAGTCGATGAGTCCGAAGGGGCCGGGGGGCCGCTGCCGGGGAAGGCGGGAGGATGGCGGATAATCCCACGGGGTACGCGGGGTTGACGGGGGTACGCCGGGCCCTGAGCCTTTCCTTCGCGGGGCGTTACAGCGCCCTGCTGATCCAGTTCACCACCACGGTGGTCCTCGCCAGGCTGCTGACTCCCGCCGAGATCGGGCTGTTCTCTGTTGCCGCCGTGCTGGTGGGACTGGCTCACATCCTGCGGGATTTCGGCCTCAACGAGTACCTCGTGCAGGAGCGGGAGCTCGATCGCCACCGCATCCGGGCGGCCCTGGGAGTGGCCATCCTCATGGCCTGGGGGCTGGGCCTGATCGTGGGCGCGGCCGCCGGGCCGATGGCGAGCTTCTACGGGGATCCAGCACTCCGCCCGGTGATGTGGGTGCTGGGCCTGAACTTTCTGCTCCTGCCCTTCGGCTCGGTGACCATGACCCTGCTACGCCGGGAGATGCGCTTCGGCGCCCTGTACGTGGTGGGAATCTCCTCCAAGCTGGCCCATTCCTCTTTGGCCATAGGGCTGGCCTTCCTGGGCTTCGGGGCCATGAGCCTGGCCTGGGCCGCCCTGGCCGGGGTGGTCACCACCGTGGCCGCCGTCAGCCTGTTCCGGCCTCGCGGTCTTCCCTGGCTTCCCCGGTTCCGGGGGCTGCGGCCCATCGCCAGGTTCTCCGGGTACATGGTGGCCACCAATCTCCTCCAGGAGCTGGGCCGGGGCGCCCCGGAGCTGGTTCTGGGCAAGACCGCGGACATGCACACCGCGGGCCTGTTCGGCCGGGCCATGACCCTCATCCAGATGTTCGAGCGCCTGGTCATGCGGGGAGTCCGTCCCGTGCTGCTACCGCACTTTTCCCGGACCCTGCGGGAGGGGGATCAGGCCGATCTCCGGCGGACCTTCCTGCGGGGCACGGAGATGGTGACCGGCCTGGCGTGGCCGTTCCTGGCCACGGCGGCCCTGCTGGCCGAGCCCCTGATCCTGATCCTGTTCGGCCCCCAGTGGACGGGGGCGGTGGAGCCGTCGCGCTACCTCTCCCTGTGGTTCATGGGCTGGTACCTGTTTGCCCTGACCCCGCAGCTCTTCACCGCCCTGGGGCAGGTCCGCCGCCTGCTGTTCCTGGCTGTGGCGGACCAGGGTGTGCGCCTCACCGGCCTGATCCTGGCAGCACCTTACGGACTGGTGGCCGTGGCCATGGTCCTGGCCTTGCCGGTTGCCGCCCGGGCAGTCCTTACCTACCACTTCCTGCGGCCCCTGCTGGGCCTGAGGGCGGGAGAGGTGGGAGCGGCCTTGGGGCGCAGCACGGCGGTTGCAGGCTGCGCGGCAATGGGTCCCGCGCTGACGGTGGCCCTGGTGCCGCCGGGGCCCGGACAGCTGGTCGGACCCCTGCTGGTCGGGGGGGCCGCCGCCGGGATCGGCTGGCTGGCTGGTCTGGGCCTTTCCCGGCATCGGCTCTATCTGGAGCTGGGGGATTTCCTGCGTGGCCTGCGGCGGCCGCGAACCAGTCCCGGCTGGAACGGGTAGGGGCGTCGAGGTGGACCGGTCGCCCCGACTCAGTGTGGTGATCCCCTGTAAGGACGGGGGAGAGCATCTCCCGGGAGCCCTGGGCTCGGTGCTCGACCAGGAAGGAGGCCCGGATCTGGAAGTGCTTCTGGTTGAGGATGCCGGGGCCGACCCGAGTACACGGGCGGTGCTTGACCACTATCGAGGGGGGAGGGGACCGGTGCGGGTGGTGCCTCATCGGAGAGGACCCGGTCCCGGCGCGGCCCGCAATACCGGGATCGAGTCAGCCTCGGGCGATTGGGTGGCCTTCCTGGACAGCGATGACTGGTGGCTTCCGGGAGGCCTGGCGGCTCGGTGGAAGGCAGCCCTCCGTCCCGGCGTCCATTGGGTGGCCGGGGAGTACGGGGTTGGTGACGAGCAGGGAGCCATTGCAGAGGCCCGCTTCTGCGCTGTACGACCCCGCCCGGCCCGCCAGCTCCGGGAAGCCCGGAGGGAAGGGAGCGCCCTGGTCTTCCCCCGGCCCGTGGCCAACCTCTTGCACACCGCCTTTGTTTGGACCGGCACTATCCTGGTCGAGCGCTCCCTGCTGCGGGCCGCCGGCGGCTTCGACGAGACTCTGCACGGGGCGGAGGACGTCCACCTCTGGCTGCGGCTGGCCCTGCATGCCGACCTCGCCTTCGTGGAGGAGCCCGTGGCTGTCTACCGCCAGCGCACGGGGAGCCTGACCAACCGGGGAAGCGCCCCGGGACACTGGGACACCCGTGCCATGGCGAAATTGCTGAGGGATCCGGCCTTCGGTCCCTGGCGGCCCCTCATTCGCCGGCGGATGGCCACCTTTCGCCAGATGGACCTCCGGTTCCACCGGGAGCGGGGCGAGTACGCCCAGGCGGTGGATTGCGCCTTGCGGGGGCTGGCCCGCGCCCCCCTGCGGCGAAAGCTCTGGCAGGGCATGGCGGCCGCCCTGCTGCGGCGCTGAGGAAAGGGAGAGCGGCATGCCGCTTCGCGATGTCTTCGTCACCCTGGTGGTATTCGGCCTGCTGCCCGTGATCCTGGTGCGGCCCTTCGTCGGGATCCTGCTCTGGTCCTGGATCGGGTTCATGAACCCGCACCGGCTCACCTGGAGCTTTGCCTATGGCTTTCCGTGGGCGGCCCTGGTCGGGATGGCGACCCTGCTGGGGATCCTTTTGGCCCGCAACGAGGGCCGCATGTCCTGGAACCGGGAGACCGTCACCCTGCTTCTTCTGTCCATCTGGGTGACCTTCACCACGGTGCTGGCCCTCTATCCGGACGCCGCTTGGGAGCAGTGGGACAAGGTCATCAAGATCCTGTTCATGACCCTGGTGACCATCTATCTCCTCACCAGCCGCGAGCGGATCACGGCCCTGGTCTGGGTGGTAGTGCTTTCCATCGGCTTCTACGGGGTGAAGGGGGGAATCTTCACCCTCCTGGGCGGTGCCCAGAACATGGTCCTGGGTCCCCCTGGGACCTTCATCAGCGGCAATACCGAGATCGGCTTGGCGATGATCATGGTGCTGCCCCTCATGCGGTTCCTGCAGCTGCAGGCAGCGGATCCGAGGATCCGCTGGGGACTGGGGGTCATGATGGTCCTTACGGGTCTGGCCATCCTGGGCACCTACTCCCGGGGTGCCTTCCTGGCGGTGGGCGCAGTGGGGGTCTTCCTGCTTCTGAAGAGCCGCCGCAAGGCGCTCATCGGGGCCGCCGCCCTGATGCTGGTGCCCCTCGCCCTGGCCTTCCTGCCGGGCCAGTGGTACGAGCAGATGGAGACCATCCAGAACTACCGCCAGGATCCCTCGTCCATGGGCCGGATCAATGCCTGGCGGTTCGCGCTCAACCTCGTCAAGGATCACCCGGTCACCGGAGGCGGCTTCGAGACCTTCGAGCCCGGGCTCTTCGTGCGTTACGCCCCGGATCCCGAGGATTTCCACGACGCCCACAGCATCTATTTCGAGATCCTCGGCGAGCACGGGCTCGTGGGGCTGACCCTGTTCCTGGCCCTGCTCGCCTTCACCTGGCGAAGCGGGAGCCGGCTCATCCGCTTGGCCAAAGAACGGCCGGAGCTCACCTGGGCCCGGGACCTGGCCGCCATGCTCCACGTGAGCCTGGTCGGCTACGCCGTCGGAGGGGCCTTCCTGGGCCTGGCCTACTTCGACCTCTACTACACCTTCGTTGCCTTTATCGTGGCGGCCAAGGTCCTGGTCGAGCCGGGCGGGGCCCGCGAGGAGGAAACGGCCGGAAAGGCCAGGACCCGGGCGCGCTGGCCTGGCGGCACATCCGCCTCGGGTCTCGCAGCCGGATCGACAGGAGGGCGCCAGGATGCCTGAAGAGGCTCTGCGCATCGGGATGGTGGGGGATCTGGCCCTCGGCGGGGCCCTTGCCGAGCAGTCGGTCCGGCAGGGGGACGGCTATCCGTTCGATCGTGCCCGCGGGCTACTCGGTCGAGCGGACCTCCTGGTCGGGAACCTTGAGGGCTTCGTGGCCCCGGCTGGGGAAAACCGAGAAGGGAGGCCCCGACTGGCCATACCCGCCCGGCTTGCCGGGCGGCTGGCCGCAGCGGGGTTCGACGTGCTGAGCCTTGCCAACAACCACATCATGGACGGGGGCCCGACAGGGCTGAGGGCCACCCTCGAGTCACTGGATGCGTCCGGGATCGTCCATTTCGGGGCCGGCAACGACCGCCGGACCGCGGAGGAGCCGGTTGTGATCGAGCGCAAGGGCTGGCGGGTCGGGCTGGTCGGGGCCTGCGACGATGTCCATGGACAGGCCACCCGAAGCCGTCCCGGGGTGGCCCCTCTCCGGTCAAGGCGGCTGGTGAAAAGGGTGCGGGCTCTACGGGGAGCGGTGGACCTGGTTGTGGTCTCCCTTCACGCCGACATGGAGTTCACCGCCCATCCCGCCCCCTGGCGGCAGCGGCTGAGCCGCCGGCTGGTGGCCTCCGGGGCGGATCTGGTCTATCAGCACCATCCCCATGTCTGTCAGGGCATCGAGCACTACCGGGAAGGGCTGATCGCCTACTCCTTGGGCAATTTCACGTTCCCGGTGGTGGGCAATGCCTTTCAGGAGCGCTATCGGGGGACCCGCCAGGGGATGCTCTGGGAGGTCCGGGCCCTGCCTGCCGGCAGGAGACCGGTACTGGTCCAGCGGGCCTGGCCGGTGGCCATCGACGAGATCCACCGCCCCGTCCCGGAGTCCGACCGGTTGGCTGCCGCCTTCCGCGACCATCTGGAAGAGCTGTCCGCTGGGCTGGGAGATCGCCGTCGGTTACGGCTGGCCTACCTGGGCCGGTGCCGGAAGGAGGCCCGGAATTCCCTGTACAGTCTGCTGCGGCTTGTCCGCGAGCAGGGACCAGGCCGCCTGGGCTCCGCCCTGGGGGCCCTGCTCGGGGATCCCAAGGAGCGGAAGTGGATCCTGGGGCTGCTGACCCGTGGACGGGCGTGAAACCCGCCGGCCGGCTGACCACTGACCGGATTTCTCCGGTTGCCTGGCCCAGCTCAGGGGGAAAGGTAACCGTTGTATCTGGCGGTGGCCAGGGGGTTACTAATCCATTCGGAAGTTTTGTCAGGGGCCGCCCGGAGGCTGGGGGCAATCCGCTCCGGGGAGCCCTGCCTGACCACTCGCAGAGTGGTCAGGTTTCCCCCAGTCGCTCCTTGCCCCCAGCCCCCGGGCGACTTGGTGACATTACTTGTGAAACCATTAGTAACAGGGAGGCGGTTCCTCCGGTGCGTGAGGGCTGATCGGAATGGTGCGCGTGGAGCTGGAACGGACGGTAGGGGAAGACCGGCCAGCCGCCGGTCGGCTCGCGGATGCTTGGAGACCGTTGGGGGGCTCGAAGGGGTGGCAGGTATTCGCTTGCGGGGGGTGGTGTCTGCGGATCCGGCCGGGCCCAGGATACCAAATTGCGGAATTCCCCGAAGGAGTGGTAGTGCACGACGGCCGCTTCGGGGGATTGGGGGGGGACCCCCGGGCTTGGAACGGATCCTTCCTGGCCTTCGCGGAAGGGGGGGGCGGAGCCGGCGATGAGCTGACGGTGTTCACGGACAAGCTGGGCTCCCTCCCGCTTTACGCCGCGCAGGGCCGCCGCGGTCCGATCCTTGCCGGAGATCTTTTCGCGTTCGCGGAGAGGGGGTTCGTGCGGCCCGACCGGGAAGGGTTGGAGGAGCTGGTGCTCCTGGGCAGTCCGGCCCTGGACCGGACCCTGCTGCGAGGCGTCCGCCTCCTTCCGCCGGGCGCACGGATAGGCCTGTGGGAGCGCGGGCTCCGGGCGAAGCGCTACTGGTTACCCTGGGTGGTGTCCGGAAAGGGAGAGCGGTGGGGAGAATCCGAGGTGAACGGGGTGATCGAGGCCCTGACGGCGGCTCATGCCGACCTCCCCGCAGGTCCCTGCCTATTCCCGGTGACCGGCGGCCTGGATTCCCGCCTTAACCTTGCCGTAAACCAGGACAGGCTGGACGGGTCGGTGCTCTTCCACGGGGTCGCCCCCCGGGACCCCGAGCGCCGGGTGGCCAGGCGTCTCGCCCGCGCCCTGAACCGTCCCTTGACCGAGATTCCGGTCGTTGATGCCTGGCGAAAGCTCCCGAGGCTGGATCCCACGGAGGAGACCGGGGAGCTGAATGCGGCCCAGTGGTGGCTGAACGGGGCGGCGGAGGTCCTGGCCCGGGAGCACCCGGGCCACACCTGGGTGGACGGGTACCTGCAGGACATCCTGTTCAATCCCCACCTGATCGGTGCCGAGGGACCGGAGGATGCGATCCGGCGGGATGCTCGGCGGGCCCGTTTCCGGGGCCGCCTTTTGGGTCTGCCCCGCGCCGGGGCCGTTGCCGGACGCATCGAGAGCCGTCTGCGGGCGGAATACGGCGGAGGCCCTGGGGAATCCCGGCTGACAGGGGTCCAGCGGTATTACCTTGAGAACCGGAGCCGGCGCTACGTCGCGGGAATGGTCCGGCTAGTCCAGAACCGCCTGCGGGTAGGTCTTCCAGGGCTGGACAACCGGGTCCTGGAAGGAGGGCTTAACCTACCCTGGTTGGCCAGAGTCGGCGGGGGGGCCTACCGGATGGCCCTGGTCCGGCTGGATCCCGAGCTGGCCAAGGTTCCCGAGGACAAGACCGGTCGGCCGGCGCGGCGGGGGGGTCGCCCAAAGCGGTCGAAGCGTCTGGGGCACCGGCTGCGCCGAGAGCTGGACGGGCTGTGGCCCCGAAGGCCTGTCCTGCGCGGGCCAGCGGGATGGGACCACCTGCTCTGGCGAGATCCGGAGGTCATGAAAGCTGTCCGCACGGTCCTGGCGGAGTCGGACTGGCTTTTCGAGTGGCTGGACGGGGTCGGCCTTCTCGACCGTGTCCTCTCCCGCCAGACCCGGGGAGCGGCGCTGGGAGAGGTAATCGCCGGACTCCTGACGGTTGCCCGGCTGGAGCAGGCGGTGGCGGCCCGGGGCCGGGGAGGGCGGTGGTGACGGGCGACGGGGAGGAAAAAACCTTCGAGCAAGCCTGGCGGGAGCGATTCGTCCGCTTCGCCGAGCTGTACGAAGACGATGCCGGGATCGCTGGCTGGAGTCCCTCGGGACTGGGGGCCAGATTCCGGCGGTTCCGGGCGCTGTGGGAGCAGCAAGGGCCTTCTCCCGGCCGCTGGCTGGACGCGGGCTGTGGCGCAGGCACCTATTCCCGCTACCTGAGTGAGCAGGGCCAGATCGTGACCGGTTTGGACTTTTCCGTGCCCGCCTTGCGCAAGGCCGCCGTGCGAGCCCGGGGCCAGACGGACTGGGTGGCCGGGGAGGTATCCTGCCTACCGTTCGCGACCGCCGCCTTTGATGGGGCGCTCTGCTTCGGGGTGACCCAGGCTCTGTGGACGCCCGAGCCGACCCTGCATGAGCTTTCGCGGGTAATCCGGCCGGGAGGCCGGCTCTGGATCGACGGGCTGAACGGCCACAGCCTGGCCCACCTCATCCAGGGTCTCCGCCAGCGGGAACGGCGAGGACGGCTGCGGTACGTGACTGTCCCCTCCCTCCGGCGGGATCTGAAGGCAGCGGGGTTCCGCCGGATCCGGCTGCACTGGGTGCCCATTCTGCCCGCCGGGCTGAGGCGGACCCAGAGCCTCCTTGAGTCCGTTCCCTTGCGGGCCGTTCTGCGGGGGGGGCCCGGGCTGGGGAGCCTGGTTAGCCATGCATTCCTGCTGGACGCGGAGAGAATGCCGGACTAGCTCCCCGGGACCGGCTGGCGGGTAATGTAGAGGGCGATCTCCCCGCGCAGCGAGGGCGGGAGGGCGGAAAAGCGGGCCAGCATCCGGGCCAGGAGGCGCATGCGCCACCATCGGGGGGACAGGGCCCGGAAGGGGTCTCCGAATGTGCACGTTTCTTCGGTTTCCAGCCCTGCCTCAGCCAGGCAGCGGGCCACCTGCCAGCGACCCAGGGGGGAGAGGTGGCCGTCCACGTGGTAATCCTCGTCCCGGAACCACTGGAAGCATCCCGTCCGGAGCAGAAGGGCGAGGGAGACCGGGTTCTCGATATTGGGGCTGGAGAGGAAGAGGTAGCCGCCGGGGCGCACCAGGCCGGCACATTGCCGGAGGAAATGGCGGGGATTCTCCAGATGCTCGATGATCTCCACCGCCACCACGGCGTCGAAGCTGCTGCCCAGGCATGAGGCGAAAGGCTGATTCAGGTTGAGCGCGTGGAAGGCGACACGAGGGTGTGCGGCGAAGTTCTCCGGGACCAGGTCGGCGGCGGTAACGGTGAAGCCGAGGTCGCTCAGGCGCACGGCCAGGGCGCCGCTGCCCGAGCCCAGCTCGGCCAGCTTCGCGCCCGGCGCCAGGCGATGCCGGACCCGTTCGGCCACGTGCTGGTGCAGGCCCGGGTAGGCGTGGACCCGGCGGCCCTGGTAGCTCTCTGCCCCCCTCAGGCCCCGCTGCCCTGAATCGGCATAGGAATGGACAATATGGACGTCGTCGGACCCCATCGCATATCCCTTTGGTGCTTTACCCTGGGCCCGGTCACGTGCCCGCTCCGGGAGGTCGGGCTGTGCCTTCCCTGAGCGGGGCCCTGAGGAGCCTGCCTCCGGTGGTCCGGCTCCGTCGGCGGCGGCAGCGGATGCGCCGCTTTCGGGCACATGCCGCTGCGGCCTCGATACCCCGCGCCATCGAGTGCCTGGAGAGCCAGGGGGCGGGAAGCCTGGACGGCAGCCGTGACGATCCGGTCTTCTTGCTCGCGGCCGGCTGGAGGTCGGGCTCTACCCTGTTACAGCGGATGCTGTGCGGCAGGGGCGTTTTGCTGATGTGGGGAGAGCCCTATGCCCATTGCAACCATATCCAGTCACTGGCGGAAAGCCTCCGAGCCTTCAATGGGGTCTATCCCCCGCGGAGCTTCTTCATCGGCGGGATGCGGATGGAAGACCTGGGGGAGCAGTGGATCGCCAACCTTTACCCGGACCCGGCCCACCTGAAGGGAGCCCATCGGGCCTTCCTGGAGCGCCTCTATGCCCGTCCGGCATGGGAGACGGGCGCCGCCCGCTGGGGGCTGAAGGAGGTCCGGCTGGACGGGGATCACGCCCACTTCCTCCGCTGGCTGTATCCCCGGGCCCGGTTCCTCTTCCTGCACCGGGATGTCTTCGAGGCCTACCGCTCCTACCGGGACCAGGTCTGGTTCGCCCGGTGGCCGAACCGGCCGGTGCTGGGGCCCGCCCAGTTCGGCCGGATGTGGGCGGGATTGGTCGCCAGCTTCCTGCGGGTGCGGGAGGCAGTGGACGGCCGGCTTCTGGCCTATGAGGATCTCGTGGGCGGGGCCTGCGACCTGCAGGACCTGTCCGCCTACCTTGGCCTTGCCGTGGACCCCCGCCCCCTGGAGCAGCGGATCGGCGGGCTCGGGGATGCCCGGCCGGGGCTCTCGCGATGGGAAATCCGGGGGCTGCGCCGCAGCGCCGGCGGCATGGCCGAGGCTCTCGGCTACGGTACCCATCCGGTAACCCGATTGAGGCCCGGCAGCGATGGTTAGGGGGATTTGGAGCCCGGCCACCCGGGTCCTGGCCCGGGGGCGCTTATCCGTCCTGGTGTACCACCGCGTCCTCCCCGAGCCCGATCCCCTGCGTCCCGGGGAGGCCGACCTTCCTCGGTTCCGGGTCCATATGCAGACCCTGGCCCGGCATTTCCGGGTCCTGCCCCTGAGCGAGGCTCTGGACGACCTGGCGAGCGGCCGGCTGCCTCCGGCGGCCGCTGCGGTTACCTTCGACGACGGCTACGCCGACAACCTCACCAACGCCGCCCCAGTCCTTGCCCGCCTGGGGCTCCCGGCCACCATCTTCGTGGCCTCGGGGTTTCTGGACGGCGGGCGGATGTGGAACGACACGGTGATCGAGGCTGTTCGCAGTGCGCCGGGCCCGGTCTGGGACCTGGAGGATCTGGGTCTAGGCCGGCCGGCCCTCGGCGACTGGGGGCAGCGGCGCAGGACGGCCGTCGATCTGCTGAGCCTTTTGAAGTACCGGGACCCCGGAGAGCGGGACGAGATCGTTGCCGAGCTGGGCCGCCGCTGTGGGGCCGGGCTCCCCGGGGGCCTGATGCTGGACAGTGCCGGTGTCCGCGAGCTCGCCGCTCAAGGGATGGAGGTCGGCAGCCACACCATCACTCACCCGATCTTGAGCCGCTGCCATCCCGCCATGGTCCGGCAGGAGATCGCCGAGGGAAGGGAAGCCCTTGAGGCCCTGGTGCGACGGCCGGTGACCCTGTTTGCCTATCCCAACGGCCGTCCCGGATGGGACTACGGGCCTGAGCACGTCGCGGCGGTGCGAAACGCGGGCTTCCGGGGTGCGGTGTCCACTGGCCCTGGAGCGGCCCGGCCTGGCAGCGATCCCTTCCAGATCCCGCGGTTTACCCCGTGGGACCAAACCCCTGGCCGCTTTGCGGCCCGCCTGCTGCTCAACGCCCGTCACCGGCCCGCCCTGGTCGGGACCAGCAAGGGATCACGGTCTGGAAACCGGGAAAGGCCGGGTCCGTAGCCACTGCTCGAGCATCATCAGGACCCAGACCATGGTGCCGTAGTAGGCCGGATGCTCCGGGAGCCGCCGGTCGAAGAGGGTATCTATGAAATCCGGCCGCAGGAGGTCCCGCCCTTTTAGCCCGGCTAGGCTGTCTCCCGCCAGCTCCCGCAGGCCGGGATGCCGGGTCAGCCATATCCCGAAGGGCAGGCCGAAGCCTTGCTTGCGCTTGGTCAGGACCTCCTGGGGCAGGAATTCCCGGAGGGCCTGCTTGAACAGCCAGCGCAGGCGGGTCCGCCGGACCTTGAGGCGAGGTGGAAGACAGGCGGAAAACTCCACCACCTCCTCGTCCAGAAAGGGGAAGGCCGTTTCTACCCCGGCCAGGTGGGCCGCTCCGGTGACCTTGCGGAGGTCGTCGTCGGCCAGGGTGAACTTCCAGTCCAGGGCCAGGATCCGGTCGAGCTCGCACGTCGCCCCTTCCGGATGCTGGTGATAGAAGCTTCGCAGGAGCTCCATGGGGGTTTGGTTCGCCAGTTGGTCCGCCAGGGCGGGGGTGAAGACGGTCCCGGAGTCGATCTCGTGGAGGATGTTATAGGTCTGCAGCCGGTCGGGCAGCGGGATCCGGGCCTGGTCTACATAGCTGCGCAGCTTGCGCAGTCCGGGGGCCCGCCCCAGCCAGGAGGCCTCCAGCAGCGCAGGCTCCAACAGCCCGCGCCGGATCGGCCCGGGTACTCGCTGATACAGGGAGAACAGCCACTGTTTTGCGTAGCGGCTGTTGCCCCCGAACAGCTCATCCCCGCCGTCCCCTCCCAGGAGTAGCCCCACCCCCTGGCTGCGGGCCAGGTCCGCACAGTAGAAAGTGGGGACGGCGGAGGCATTGCCGAAAGGCTGCTCGTAGCCCTCGGCGATGCGGGGGACGGCGTCGACGACATCCTCCGGGGTGACGAAGCGCTCGTGATGATCCGTGCCGAAATGGTCGGCGGCGATGCGGGCGAAGCGGGTCTCGTCGTAGCTCTCGGCGACGAACCCGATGGAAAAGGTGCGGGGCGCCTCGCCCGTTATTTCTCCGAGGAAGCCGACCACACTGGAGCTGTCGGTGCCCCCGCTAAGGAAGGCCCCGGCCTGGCCATTCGCCGCCACCGCCCGGCCGACAGCCTCCCGCAGGAGCTGTCGAAACTCGGCCTTGAGGCGGGAAAGGGAGGCCGGGGGCTCGGGCCGGAAGCTTGGGCGCCAATAGGGCTCCTCACGCCAGTCCCCGCCCTCCGCCAAAGCCCGGTGGCCGGGGGAAAGCCTCCGGATTCCCCGATAGATGGATCGGGGACTGGGGACTACGTGGAAGTAAAGGTAGTGGTGGATCCCGGCGGGATCGATCTCGGGAGAAAGGGCGGGATGCCCCAGGAGGTGCCCCAGGCGGCTCCNNTCCTCCCCGGCCCGGGCCACGAACAGATCCTCCCGGCCCATCCGGTCCGTGGCCACCAGAATCCGGCCCGCTTCCGGCTCCACCAAGGCCAGGGCAAAGGCCCCACCGAGACGGCTCAGGGCGGCCTCCCCGTCCCGGCGGAAGGCCGCAGCCAGGCGGGCGGGGATCCGGGGGTCCCCCGGATCCCCGTCGGGCAGCCACCGGGGCTGCCCCGTCAGGCCCAGCCAAACATCGCCCTCCCGGAGCAGGATGGCATCCCCGCTTCCGGCCATGGCGGTTCCTTCCTCCCCCAGGAGGGTAGCTGTGGCAGGGGTTTTTCCGGCTCCGGCCATTCCGGCCAGTTTGTCGGGGGAAGCCGGAGCGACCGGGCCGAGCCAGCCCCAGATTCCGCCCATGGTCACCCCTTGCCCTTGTCCGCTGCCGCCGGCAATCGGCGGCGCAGCCGGTCAGCCATGGGGCGGATTCCCCGGTGGAGCAGTCGCCGGCTGCGGCCGCGTAACGTAAGCCCAGGAGCCTGGGCCCGGACCAGGGGCTCCCCGAGATCGGACCAGCGGAGCTTGTAGGCGTTGTCACCGGGCCCCAGGTAGTAGCGACCCCGAACGGTGCGGAACAGCCCCTCCAGGAGGAGGCGGTTGAGATAGCTTCCCGGGGAAAGGTCGGCCAGCTCGCCATCGTAGTCGGCCCGCAGGGCGTGGAAGCTCGACCCGTAGCGGAGCTGATATTCCACGGCTATCGGCCGTCCCTCCAGGTAAAGAACCCAGACGGACAGCCAGCCATTGGCCGCGGCCAGCTCGGTGAGCCGCCGGATGAATGCCTGCGGCCCGGGGGCGTCCAGACTGTTGCCGGTACTTCCCTTCCAGCTCCTGGCGGAGACGTCGATCGCCTCCGCCAGGGCCCGGGGGGCCTCGGCCGGGGTCCGGAGCCAGGACACCGCCAAAGGACCGGTGCGCCGAAGGCGGTTGGTCACATGGTTCTGGGCCTTCTTCCAGCGTCTGGTGCGTCGCCGGTAATACCCCTCCCAGTCGCCGTCCAGCTCGATGTAGGAATTGGCGCCGTGGCTCCCGGCACCGACGGGCAGTCCGTCAGTACCGTCGGACAAGGCCTCCGGAAGGGGGGAATCCGCTGGAAGGAGCCCCAGGTCGAGGACGTCCCAGAGGCGACGGTTGTCCTTCAGCCAGCGGAGGAGCGAACGGGCCACCACGGCGTAATGGGACGGTCCGGTGATGAGCTCGCAGAGCTGGGTGTCGGGCACGGCCAGAAAGGTCAGGGCGGTATGACGTCCCAGACGGTCCTGCCGCGGCTGCAGGCTGCAGGGGGCAATACCCACCGGCTCGCCGGCATCGTCCCGGAAGACCAGGATGAGGGGGACCGCCCCGTCCGGCTGCCAATGCCAGGCGGCATCGAGCCATTCGTGGCGCAGGAACACCGAAGGACGCTCCGCGCCCTCGACCAGGGCATTCCATGCCGTCCGGAGCCCCAGGAAGCCGCGGTAGTCCGCCAGGGCTTCGGTGGCCAGCGTCCCTTGAGTACCGCCATTCTTCGGCTTGTCCGGGAAGGATGGGGGCATGGTTGTCCAAAGTCGGGAAACTGGAGAAATTGGGAATCAGGAGTCCAGTCTAGCAACGGCCCGCCAGGCCGGAACTGGGGGAGAACCCTGATGAATCGGCGGCCTTTGATCCTTCTGTTCGGGCTGCCCCGGTCGGGAACGACCTGGCTGGGCAAGATCTTCGACAGCCATCCGGATACCCTTTACCGTCACGAGCCGGACAGCTGGGGTCGGCTCAATGGGATCCCCCTTGTGGTCCCGGCCCGGGATACCCATGCCCACGGGGAAGCAGCCCGGACATTCGCTGAAGCCCTTGCGGGGATGCGGGAGACCAAGGTGGCAGGCAGTCTCCCGGTTTTCCCAAAGCGCTACTATTCCACCCTCGGTTTCAGGCTGCACCGGTCGGCCGTCTACGCAGCCAAGGCCGGGGCCCGGCTGGCGGGGGAGCTCCGCATTCCCGCTCTGACCGGTCTGCGTCGGGCGGAGCGGTTGTTCGTCGTGTGGAAATCCATCGAATCGGTCGGCCGGATGGGGCTGCTCGCCCGGGTCCTGCCGGAGTCCCGGGGCATCCTGCTGGTGCGCCACCCGTGCGGGTTTGCTGCCTCGGTGCTGCGGGGGGAGAGCCAAGGGCGATTCACCAGCACCGTCCCCGCCAGCGAGGACTACGGCATCCTGGAGTGGCTGCTCGAATCGGCGCCGGCGAGGCGCCGGGGGCTCAGCCTGGCCGATTTCCCTTCGCTGACCCCGGAAGAGCGGCTCGCCTGGCAATGGGTCCTTTTCAACGAAAAGGCCATGGAGGACTTGGATGGGCAGGCGGGCTTCGAGGTGATCCGTTACGAGGACCTGTGCGCCGATCCCGTCGGAGTGACGGCCCGGATGTTCAGCCGTACAGGTCTTTCCATGGAGCCCCAGACCGAGGCTTTCCTGGGGGCCAGCAGCAGCGAGGATCGGGGTGGGTTCTACGGGGTCTACAAGGCCTCCGGGCAGGTCGCCGCCCGCTGGCGAAGGGAGCTGTCCGGCGAGGCTGTGGAACGGATACAGGAAGTTGCCCGGAGATCCCGGCCGGGCGAGCTGGCCGGGGTTTGAGGGGCGTCCCCGGCAATGGCGCTGGTCCGGGCCTGCGGAGCGGGCGATGGTGTCTCAGCAAATGGCGATCGCGCAGCGAGCCCTTGCTTCCCGGGTGGTCTAGCCCCCGCTATCTTTGGCGGCGGCTTCTTCCGGAGCCTCCCACGCGCCAGCCTCCTTCAGGCTCCGCTTCAGACCGGGCAGAGGGTAGCCCAGCTGGTAGGCGCGATGGGCGTGCCTGCGGGCCAGGTCCAGCTTCCCCTGGTCGCGGTAGGCCAGGCCCAGATTGTAGTGGGCCTCCGGGTCATCCGGATCGAGCTCGAGGGCCTCGCGGTAGGCGCCCACGGCATCCTCCAAGCGACCCAGTCGGTGGAGGAACACCCCGTAGATCACATGATTGGGAGCCTTGTCCGGATAGAGCCGGATGGCCCGGCGGAACCACTTCTCGGCCCGGTCCGGACGCCCTTGGGAAATTGCCAGCTCTCCCAGGTGCTGCAAGGCCAGGGGATGGTCGGCGATGTGGTTGAGGATGAATGTGAAGTCCTGCCAGGCATATTTTCCCCTGCCGGTACGGACCTTTTCGATGCCGGGCTTGAGGTGGTGCTTCTCCACCGCCCAGCGCAGATCCCCTGGGTGGGGCTCGTAGTAGCTGTAGACCTGTTTGGCGGCTGAAGCCGCTCCCGCCATGGCCAGGAGCAGGGTAAGCGCCAGCACCCTCCAGGCGGGGAAGTGATATCGAGGAATGGTGCGGTTCGTCATCGGCTCGCCTCATGGTGGGGGGTCCGCTGCACCCGATCCCGGAGGGCCCTGGCCGTCCGGTGCCCGCAGAAGACGAAAAGAGGACGGGGGCGGCGGGCGAAGATCCGGATCCGGTAGAGGGACTCCACGGCCGTGCCCCAGCGCCGTTTCCAGGCGGTTGCCGGGTCCAGGAGGTCCAGGCGCCTGCACCGGCCCTCCCGCATGAGGGCGCGGATCACCTCCCGGAAGAGGACCTTGCCTGGGCTGCAGCGGGCCAGCTCCTCCGAAAACGAGGTCTTCAGCCCGTAGTAGGTAGCGCCCGCGCGCACGACCAGGTTGAAAGCGACGGCCTGGCCGTCCAGCACCAGGAAGAACATTTTCAGGCGGCCCTCGGCCCGGGCCGCGCCCAGAACGGTCCGGTAGAAGCCGGCCTCTGCGGGGCGCTGGCGGATGGCCGAGCTGTGGTCCCCTTTCCAACCTTCGGTCTCGATCTCCATGGCCCGCTCCAGCCATTGGTCCCAGTCAGGGCTTCCCGCCACCTCCAGGGTCTGTGCCTCCCCCATCCGGCCCAGGCGGTTGGCACCGGAGTTGACCTTCGCCCGGAGGTTCCGCGAAAGGCCGGCCCAGTAGGTGTCGAAATCCTGGTGCAGGTCGATCCAGGCGGTTTCTTGGAATGGCCGCGCATCCACCGCCCAGCGGGGACGCAGGCCCAGGAGGACCCTCAGGGTGGCGGAGGCCGCCGGGACCAGGTCAAGCTGGATCATCTCCCAGGGCCAGCGTCGCCTGGCCTCTCTCAGCCATGCTGCCGCCTGGCGGGG
>JABAHQ010000005.1_pt1 | contig 29438 bp, 30 predicted proteins | sample 7062091 | NCBI WGS metagenome assembly JABAHQ01 (sample SAMN14534359, study PRJNA622989) | marine sediment metagenome | biome: marine biome [ENVO:00000428]; feature: marine pelagic biome [ENVO:01000023]; material: deep marine sediment [ENVO:00002113] | place: India: Gulf of Kutch | collected... | reverse complement strand
CTCTACCGACAAATTGAACCATTGAGGGAAAAACTTCGTCGTACGCTAGAGGAGGACAAAGTCGTACGTGAGCTTAAACTCCGTAAGGACGTGGAGGAAAAAGCTTTAGAGAAGTTGAAGCATGGAGAGAAGTTGACTCTAGAGGAGATGAGGGTTCTAGCCGAAAAAGGGATCCTGTGAACCTTATCCCTTTATTTCATTAGAGAAGCCCAACAAAGAGGAAATACAAAGATAAATTAGACTCATAAGCAAATAACACGCTTGGAGAAACAGCGATGCCCGAGGCTGGGGAAGAAGATCGAGTTCTCATCCTCTGCGTTGACAGGGACGACGACTTAGGCATTAAAGCGGAAATAAAGACCCCGGTTTTGGGGAGGGAAGAAAACTTGACGGCTGCAGTGCGTCTTGCGTTACGGGATCCAGAGGAACCGGATGCCAATGCGATTTTTGAGGCCGTTAGAATATATGACCGTCTTACACAAGAAGTTGAAACCTCTGAAGGCCACCAGATCGCAACTATCGCTGGCTCCGAGCTAGGAGATGTAGGAGCAGACAGAAAGATTGTCTCCCAGCTGACCGAGGTATTAAATCAGTTTCCCGCCAGCGATGTGGTCCTTGTCACCGATGGTTACTCAGATGAGGCGATACTACCACTAATCGAGTCAAGAGTACCCATCACCTCAGTCCGCAGAGTAGTGATGAAACATAGTAAATCAATAGAGGAAACAGCGGCAGTATTTTCTCGATACTTAAAGATGATAGCAGAAAATCCGCGCTACTCTCGAATTATACTAGGTCTGCCTGGCATCCTCCTAATCGTCTTAGGCCTACTAAGTCTACTAGGGTTTCCGTTGATCTTTACAGGGATAGCTTTTCTCCTCGTTGTGGGTGTGTTCCTCCTTGTTAAGGGATTTGGACTCGACAAGGCAGCCACAGCGTTCTACAGGTGGATACAAGAATATTCCCCTCCCCCACTTCCAATTCAAATTGCAGGCTTCTCTGCGGTCGCTGGAAGTCTGCTAGTTCTGGTTGGATGCTATTTAGGTGGAGTAACCGTTTCGCAGAAGATATCCGCCCAGTGGATTTCAAATCTTCCCAAGCTCACTGGATACTTCATCTCTGACTCCATACTCTCCATCGTCATCGGAATCTGTGTTCTCCTTTCCGGCAGAGCGATCCGCTGGTTCTTCGAACGCGACTCAAGGCTGTGGCGCACTATCGTCGTCGTGGTTGTGGTTGCCTGGTCCTGGGCGATCTTCTCTCAAGCGGGCCAAGTTCTCATATATCCAGAACAAGAAGTCTACATAACCGGGCTTGTTTTCACGATCATAATAGGGATACCCTTAACTGTGGGAACCACTCTGGTCACCTTTCTGCTACATAGGAAATATGCTGCCTTTTTCAGGGAGAAAGAAAAAGTTGAGGAGATCGAAGAAAAAGAGTGAGGTAGGGATAATTGGTGGAACAGGTTTAGAACACCTATTGGAAAAAGCTGAAAGAATTCGAATTGGAACCGCCTATGGGCTTCCGCCCCCTATCTCCGTGGGTGAAATTCATGGAAAACCAGTTGCGTTTTTGCCCCGTCATGGTGTTCAACATTCAATTCCACCTCATAAAGTGAACTATAAGGCGGAAACCTATGCCCTCCATAAGATAGGTGTCAAAAGGATCATCGCAACCAACGCGGTAGGTGCGATAAATGCCGAGTTCGCACCAAGCGACTTAGTGGTGCCGCATGATCTCGTAGATTTCACTAAGCTTCGGCACTTAACTTTTTACGATGATGCCCCTGTGACACATATTGACTTGTCTAACCCCTACTGTCCTGAGATTCGCAGATTTTTGATCGGGACAGCAAGAGAATATGACATCCAAGCTCGCGACCAAGCGGTTCTTGCTTGCACGGAAGGGCCTCGTTACGAGACTCCCGCGGAGATTAAGATGTTCAGAGGACTAGACTGTGACATAATAGGCATGACTGGTGTGCCAGAGGCCGTGCTTGCCCGCGAGCTTGAAATGTGTTATGCAACTCTGTGCTTCGTTTCGAATATGGCCGCGGGCATGCAGCAACATTTAACCGCTAGTGAGGTTGAGAGGGTGGCGAGAGAGAGAATGCCAACTATTCAGCAGATCTTAAGAGAGACCATCAAAAACTTACCAGAAGATCGCAATTGCTCGTGTTCCCGTGCTCTGGAGGACGCAAGGATTCAGAGCATGGAGTGATATATCAGTTCAACCCTCCAGATAAACATACGGAGACCTGAGGATGAGCGTCAGAGCCAACAGCGCAGAGCTATCTAACTGACAGCGCCTCTGTGAGAAGGAAGATCAAAGAGTTAACCCAAGATGACTCAACTTTCTTTATTAAATTGTGTCAGCTATAGAAAAGAGGAATAGAACATGAAACTCTTGCCGGGTAAAGTGCCAACAGAAATCTTGCAGAAAATAGTCTTCAAAAACCTAGGAAATAGAAGAGGAGACGTTATTCTGGGTCCTAGGGTTGGTGAGGATGCAGCCCTTGTGAAGGTCGGGGAAGAAAAACTGAGCATAGCAACCGACCCTGTGACCGGCGCCGAGGGGTGGCTAGGATGGCTAGCTGTTAACGTGAGCGCCAACGATGTTGCCACCTGCGGTGTGCAGCCTAGCTGGTTCAGCTCTAACATATTATTACCTGAAGACTCCAATGAAAAGATCGTTAAGGAGATTTGTGGTCAAATGAACGAAGCCGCAAGTCAACTTGATATGGCGATTATCGGGGGACATTGCGAAGTTACCCCTGGGCTAAGCCATCCTATAGTGATTGGGTGCTCTGTAGGAGTCGCTGATAACGGAAGATATGTCACATCTGCAGGGGCAAAACCTGGAGATAAGATCATCATGACCAAAGGAGTAGGAATAGAGGGCACAGCTATACTAGCCTCAGACAGAAGAAAAGAACTTCTCAAAGTTTTTGATGAAAAATTTCTCGACCAGGCTCAAAATTTCTTTACCAAAATCAGTGTAGTCAAGGAAGCTCTAATCGCGTTTAGAACTGGAGGAGTCTCAGCAATGCACGACCCCACAGAAGGGGGAGTGGCAGGTGGACTGCATGAATTAGCTGATGCAGCAAAAGTCGACATCAGAATCCAGGAAAAAAATATCCTCATCTCCGACGAGACCACAAAAATCTGTGATGTTTTCGACATAGATCCTCTACGACTCATAAGCTCTGGAACCCTTTTAATCGTGACTCAAAAGAGAAAAGAGGGTCAGATCTTAACTGAGCTATCGCGGAATAACATCCCTGCCAGAGTCATCGGGGAGATTACAAAATCTGGGCTAGGAAGAATTCTCGTAACTAAAAAGGGCAAAAAGGAAGATTTGGCTAGACCTCCAAGCGATCATCTGTGGATCGCCCTCGAAAAAGTCAGTTAAAGATGGAAATGGACTACTTAACCCTTTAAGCCTGAGATTAGTGGTTTTTTAACTGTCCAGAAATGGGAGAGTGTGAGATATTGCTCTCTTAAGGGGAATTGAAGCTATAAGACCGACAATCATCTGACCTACGTTTACTGGAATCTCAGCTACTGCTATGACAGGCATTGAAAATNNAATAACCACCCCAGAAAGAAATACTGGTAAATGAAATACCCCGCAACCATCACTGAACCACCAATGAAAATTGCAAAAACGGGCCAACCAAACTTGGGCTCAAAGGCTGAGCCTATTAAAACGAATAATGCAATGACTAATGCACCTAAGAAGTACCAAAACTCCGGTGGAACGAAGATCACGGTTGCGGGGTTTTCCGGGGGAGGAATACCCAGAAAGAGTTCTACTGAGCCGCTATAGTAGATTGAACCTATACCACCTAATGTAGTTCCAGCAATTAGACCAATTCCGAGGGTGAAGAGTTTCCAGGGAAGTAGGGAGCCAAATTTAATTCTTTTACGGCCTAGAACACCAACAATTCCCCCTTCAACCGCTTTTATGATCAACGTGGCTGGGGCATAATACCAATAGCCCAAAAAAAAGTCTGCAACCATAGAGCCTACGCCACCAGCAAAAGCACCGATGAAGGGGCCAAAAAGAAGAGCTGTAGTATATACCATGGTTTCGCCAATGTTGAAAAACCCTTCTGTATGTGGGACATAAACAGAGAACACCATTGTGGCGACGGTTACGAGTGATGTAAAGATCACTGTTAGAGTTAATCGAAGCGGTGTTGACCGGGAAGTCGCCTTAGACATACCCATCACTAGTATAGTTGTAACTTTACTACTTTCAAGCATTTATAAACATTTCCGTACAGGAAATCAAAGCAAAACCTTCAGTTCATCGATGGCCCGCAGAACCCGTTTTCCACGGTTTGTGATTTTGAAGTACTTCCTCCCTTCTTTTTCATAAGAAACAACTAAACCCTTATCTGAAAGTTCATCAAGGTGCTGATATATTGCGGATCGCGTAATCGTTTTTCCGAGTTTTTTCCATAGGGCGTAGCCGTAGGTGTCCTTTTGGTCTAGGATATGCAGTATCTTTTCCTTTGTGCTCAGCTCTAAACCGATCATAGCAGTTTTACGTCTCTTGGTTAAGGCCTGAAGCACATCAGTTGCCTTTAGCCCACTTCCAGTTATTAGACAGACAACTTCGTCCTCCCTACTAATGGGGCCTTCATCAACTATTCCTTTGAGTGCCGCTATTGTAGCTGAACTTGCTGGTTCCGCGAAGAGCCCCTCCAGCTTCGCAATTTCTTGCTCTGCTGTGAAGATTTCCTGGTCTGACACCGAGATGGTAAGACCCTTGGATTCCTTTAGTGCTCTAAGCGCTAACTTACCATACATAGGTCTTTTCACAAGTATGGCCAAGGCGTGGGTGGAAGACTTTGCGGTGATGACTGGTTGGGATTTACCTTCTAGGTGGGCGTGAACTATCGGTGCACATTCCTCAGCTTGCACCCCAATCAGCCTTGGTAGCTTGTCGACCATTCCCAGTTTCCGTAGCTCTTTAAAACCTTTCCAGATTGAGTATATGGTGCCGCCGCTTCCCATTGAAACCACAACCCAGTCGACTGCTCTAATCTGTTCTGCAACCTCGTAGGAGATGGTCTTCTGAGCTTCTATTACTAGAGGATTTAACTCAGCTGAGGCTTGATACCAGTCTGTCTCTGTTGCTAAAGATTCAGCTCGCTCGGTTGATTCGTCAACTGTTTCCCCATGTTCCTTGATTATGGCATCGTAAATCAGCATCTGGGCCAGCTTGCCCATGTCTACTATCTTCGGAACAACAACCTGGCAGACGAGGCCAGATTTGGCGCAGTAAGCAGCCATGGAAGCGCCGAGGTTGCCGTTTGAGGCGCAGACTACGGACTCGTAGTTCAAGTCCACAGCGTTGGACGTCAAGAGAGCGGCGCATCTGTCTCTGAAAGAGTTGGTGGGGTTCCGGGTTTCATCCTTTAAATACACCTTATGTAGGCCCAATCTCTCTGCAAGGCGCTTTGCTGGGTGGAGTGGAGTGCCCCCTTCCCCGAGGGATACAACACTCCTGACTTGGGGAAGAAATGGTCGGTACTTCCAGAAGGAGGGAGAACCGAGTAGTTTGCCTTTTTCGAGTTGCTCAAAATCGTAGCTATATTCTAGGAGGCCCTCACACTTCTCACATTTGTATTTTGGAGGATACTGCTTCCTTGTCTCCGAACAAGCGGTACATCGCAAAACCGCCAATCTCAGACCCACTCTAGAATAGGTAGGCCTCCGACTTTTCTTTATCGGTCATCTGACAGAGAAATAGGGATTATTGGCTGGGGGAAGTAAAGAAATGCTGATCACGTGTTGTTATTGGGGCAGAGCTGCAACCTTTACTGGATTCTTCGTGAATTGAACCCCTCTCTCAGTTTCTAGACTACTGGTGTATTGGATTTCGCCTTCGACGCGACATCTGGATTCTATGTGTACACTTTCTCCATAGACGTTTTTGGCATGGGCGCCTCGCTCCATAGTTATCTTACCACCATGAATGTCCTCGACTCGTGCCCCGCTACGTATCAAGACTTCGTCGGCGCGTATTGCACCTTTCACTCTACCTTGTCTGCCGATCTTTACATAGGATGCATCGACGCCGCCCTCTGTGACCATAGCGCCCCCCACCGAGACTGAATCTTTTGCAGTTATTTGGTATGCCTCGACTTTGCCACCTATATTAATCGCATGAGCAGCTAAATCGCCTTCCACATCAGCTTTTCCCCCCACCTCAAGAGTGTCAGAAAGTGTAAGGAACTTCTCGACCAGCAATTTCCCGCCTACATCTAGGCTATCCCCCTCAGCCGAGCCGATTATCTTCACAACCCCGCCGACATCGATTTTTCCAAATCTCAGGTCTCCATCGACCCGGAATGAACCCCCGACGTCCACATCACCACCCTTAGTCTCACCAACCAGCTTCACTCTGCCACCAACATCGATGAAGTCGAAATCCAGTGAGGCGTTAGACTCCAAGGAACCACCAACCTCAACCTTACCGATACGCCCGCCATTGACTATAACTCTGCCCCCTACATCCATTCTCCCTACATTAACAGCAGATTGAACGCCCACAGAGCCTCCCACATCTATAGTAGTTGCTTTGACTGAGCCGGATGCCGCCAAACGTCCTCCCACATCAATGCTCTCTGCTTCTGTTTTGCCTTTGACTTCGAAACTGCCACCAACATCGATGCTCTCTGCCACACAGTCTCCATCTACCACCAACTCGCGACCTACTTCAACTTCTTTTGCCTTCATCCCGCCTTCAACGCTCAGACGCCCTTTGCCCCCAAATAATCCGGTCTTAATCTTCACCAGTTTCTCAACCTCCAGATCACCTTGAATCACCACGTTGCCTGTAGCCTCAAAACTTTTCGCGTACAAGTTGCACTCAAACTTGCAATCTCCCCGACAGTGGACTTTTCCTGAGACATCCACTCTAGGTGGTGATCCTTGCCCTTTTACAGTCGCCGCCTTACCTACTACAATATCACCCTCAACAGAGGTTAGGGTGACTTGTGAGTTAGATGGGACTTCTACATCTCTAGACATCAGATTTTCCCCTAAAACTCCTGTGCCACATCTTACCGAGGACTAAGAACCTTCCAGCGACTCCAGTGTGCTAAAGCTTCAGACTTTCTCCGTTCAAATTCTACCGGATAGTCTCTAGTCGCCTTCACCAGTTCATCTGTGGGATAGGTGATTGGTGAATCTGACCTATTCATCCTGCGATAGACACCCTTGATTATACCGAACAATTTCTGCGTTGTGAGACCGGACTTTTTTCTTTCTAGGAATTCTCTCAATTTTCCGTTATTACCTATCCAATTCGCCATTTTTCATCGCACCTCAATTTCTATCTGTGAAGGGGATGTGTCTATCCAAGTTTTAAAAGGCGACGCATATGTAGAGGCCACTTCTTGTAATCACAAATTGTGATTATCACATTTCCTCAGATAAAGCCGCAAACAGCTTCCTCATCTTTCGAAATACCTCAAGATATTCTATGCCCCGCTTAGTTATCCTGTATCTTGTTGAGCCGTCAATGATCTGTTCCCTAACAAATCCACGGGATGCGAGGAAATTTAGAAACTTCTTGGCTCTGTCAACGGGCAGGTTGGCGCCGTAGGATGCCCTTGTTACCCCACATGACTCCCGCTTCATCACAGTTCTCAACAGATCAGCGTAAATGTCATACTTTGTTCTCCTAACCATTTTATTCATTCTCGCAGAATCTCGGGTCCAGTTCACCCCGCAAAATCCTGACTCCAATTCACTGAATCGCCATAAAGCCTATGAAATGCATGGCGTTGCAGGAATATATTCGTTTGCAGGCATGTCCACTGGCCTGATTTTGTTGCATATCTTTCACCCAATACTTCCTCCACGTCTTTTTATCGTTTGTAGAAACTGAACCTTTTCTGTCTTATCAATACGTCAAAGGAACGTTTAGTTTGGTACCATAATCTTCGAAGATATCCATATTTTTCAAAAAATCTAACCGAAAAAAAGCCTCGTGCTTTTCGTTCCAGAGCGATCTTACCCAACTCTGAAACCTTCTTTGAAAACAGTATATCCTCACAGGCTACACTTGTCTCATCATATCCTCTGACTTCTTGAAAAACGTCTCTTCTTATGATGCACGCCGTTCCACCTCTAGCAACCAACCCATATCCTAATTTTTTTAAAAACAAATTGTCTATGACGTTTATCCATTCATATAGTAGCATATCTTTGAGCGCGACCTTTCTAGGAAACAAGTCACCGCAAGCGGCAACCGTCTTATTCTCATTCAGTCTAGCCAGGAGCCGCTCAAGCCAATCAGGCATTAATGTTGTATCTGCGTCGACAAAAGCCAATATATCGCCCTTTGCATGTTTCGCCCCTATATTTCTCCCTCGAGGCATATTACATTCCTTTATAAGTAGCGTGTCAACATACTTCCTAGCGTTATTAACCGTCTTATCCTCAGAGAGGGCGTCAACCAAAACAATTTCGGTATTCTCGTATGTTTGATTTCGTATTGACCGCAAACATTTCCCAATGTGCTTCTCTTCATTTTTGGTTGTAATGATGAATGATACCAACGGGCTGTTACATCTTTTTTCCCTCGAGTTTTTGAGTTCTGTTTTCATTGCAAGTCCTTCAATTTCACAACCCAGCATAGCTTCGCTGCTAGGTTACCAGCTCACCATAAGATGCCCAAACTGATACCTCATCCGCATTTGCGGCACCTATTCAAATTCTGGTCTTCTTTTTCCCAGTTTTCGGTCTAAGCACGCCTTTACGAAGCCGTAGTATTCTGGATCTGGCTTGCTTGGGCGGCTTCTGAATTCTCCGTGGAATTGGGAGGCTAGGAAGAAGAATCTATCTGGTAATTCTAGGACCTCCATTCTTTGGCCATCCGGGCTCCTCCCCGAGAATACAAGCCCATGCTCTTCAAAGATCTCCCAGTATTCAGGGTTGACCTCCCATCTGTGGCGGTGGCGTTCAGAGATCTCTTCAGTTTTATAGAGGGCATGTGCCAGTGTGCCGCTTTTGATCACGACCTTGTGGGCTCCCAGTCGCATAGTGGCACCCTTATTTTCGATGTGCTTTTGTTCGGGCATCAAGTCAATGACTGGAATAGGAGTGTCTGGATCGACTTCTGTGCTACTGGCCTCTTCAAGTCCACATACGTTGCGGGCGAACTCCACCACAGCCAGTTGGAAGCCGAAACAGATCCCGAGAAAAGGAATATCCTTTTCTCGGGCAAACTGGATTGTTTTAATCTTTCCTTCGGTTCCTCTGGAACCGAAGCCGTAGGGGACGAAGATTCCGTCGTAGTTTTTTAGGATTCTTAATGTGGTAGGGTCCTTTTCGAACCTTTCCGCCTCTATGAAATCTATGGCAACTTCGCTTTGACAAGTTGCTCCAGCATGTCGCAGCGCTTCGTTCATGCTTATATAACTATCCGCCAAACCAGCGTACTTGCCTACTAACCCTATTTGAACATCGAACCGGGGATTTCTAATTGATTCTACGAACCGTTTCCAATCTTCCCAGTCAGGCTTTCTACCTTGAAGTCCCAATCTTCTGCAGATGTATCCACCCATGCCCTGCTGATCTAAGATTAGAGGCACATGATATGTGGAGGGTACGGTATATGAACAGAAGACGGCTTTCCTCGGTATAGTGCCGAACAAAGCGATCTTTCGAAGAGCCTCGGAGTTTATCATCTTCTTACATCTGGCCACTATGGTGTCGGGTTGGATGCCGGTTCTACGGAGTTCGTTCACGCTATGCTGAAGGGGTTTTGTCTTCATCTCCCCCGTGACCTCGAGTATCGGAACGAGCGCTACGTGAACGTACATAGTATTCTCAAATCCCTCTTCCAAGCGCATCTGACGAAAGGCTTCAAGGAAGGGTTGCTCTTCTATATCCCCAACGGTGCCCCCACACTCAGAGAGAACGACGTCAACGTTAGATCTTTCCGCAACTAGGCGGATTCTCCTCTTGATCTCATCTGTGACGTGGGGGACTATCTGAACGCATCTTCCTAAGAAGTCACCTCTGCGCTCCTTATTGATCACAGTTCGATATATCTGTCCAGTTGTGATATTGTTCTCTTTTGGCAAGTTAAGGTCCAGGAATCGTTCATAACCCCCCAAGTCTAGGTCCGTTTCTCCTCCATCTTCTGTCACAAACACCTCCCCATGGATGTAGGGGTTCATTGTACCCGCATCAACATTTACATATGGATCGATCTTGATGGCGGTCACACTGTATCCACGGACCTGCAGCATCTTTCCTATGGACGAAGTTACAACCCCCTTCCCTACTGAGGATAGCACACCACCAGTGACGAACACGAACTTAACCATTCAAATATCCCCTTCGCGGTAACAGAACCATAGACTACACCGCTAACTAAAATTCTTTTACATGAAAGGTGTCTCTTATACACATCAGCTCAGTTCGTATGGTTGCCCGACTCCGAGAGCAGTATACGAATTTGCATGATGCCTTCATGATCAGGTCATTCAACATGTTCTTTGCTTACTAGATGCTGGGTGATTAGAACATCAAGCCGACGTTAGAACTGATGATCGTCTAACAGACATATGACTGAGACCTTAGAAGAAGCCAAGGTTAACGTGTAAAGATTACTGCACCCATGGAATGTCTCTCCTTTCCGACACACCTAAAGGAACCCGCCTCAAGACCGTGTTGGTGGAATTAGACAGCGGACTATCACGAAATGACATAGAGCGTGTATGCACGCCGACCGGCTGTTACTCCTTCCGGTTCTCGCCTAACAGGAGGAGAGTGCTATGTAACCGCCCTCCTAACCCGTCTCAAGTGCGTCAATAGTCTTATCTGCAATCAGTGTGGCTGCCGCCTTTTGGGCCTCTTCGGTTTGAGCTCCGATATGGGGTGTGCAAACGACATTGGGCATCTTTATTAGTGTCAAATCCTTAGGAGGCTCCTCTTCATAGACATCCAAAGCGGCACCTGCTAACTTACTCGATTTCAGCGCTGTTAAAAGCGCTTCTTCATCTACCACTGCTCCTCGCGACGTATTTATTAGGTAAGCTCCATCCTTCATGAGCTGGATCTCTTCCTCACCGATCAAGTGATGGGTCTGGGGGGTCAGTGGAACATGCAAGGTGACTATATCGCTTCTCTGTAGCATCTCCTCAAGTGCAATGTATTCTCCGTCTAACTGCTCCAGCACTTCAGGTGCCGGTGGGGTGCGCTTGGTGATGAGTATCTTCATTCCAAAAGCCTTAGCTAGCATAGCCACTTCCAGCCCTACATTTCCTAAGCCCACTGTGCCCAAAGTTTTTCCCTTCAGTTGCCAGCCCACCAGCTTTTTCTTCATCCATTCTCCCTTCTTGAGGGTGCGATCCGCCAGTGGGATTTTTCGAGCAAGAGATAGAATAAGTCCCACTGTAAGCTCAGCCACTGCTAAAGCTGGCGCTTCCGGGGTGTTCAAAACTTCGATGCCTTTCTCATCCGCAGTCTCTCCATCAATGTTGTCCAAGCCTACACCCGCGCGTCCTATGACCTTGAGTCGCTTTCCAGCGTCGAGGATCTCCTTCGTCACTTTGGTTCTGCTTCGCACAATAAGCGCGTCGTAGCTTGAAACGACTCTCCTTAACTTTTCATAGCTAATGGTGGGTTGGAGGTCGACCTCAAAACCCGACCGTTTTAGCTTTTCTATTCCTTCTTGGTGGATAGGATCGCAGACTAGAACTTTCCTTTTTGGCTTCAACTTATTACTCTCCAGTCAGTTAGAATATTATTAACCTTCGAATAAGTCCATCGGCTTTGGGCTGCACGTTTTTAACATAAGTTTCATTTATCTCATAGGCCCTAAATCTGGTAGGAAGTCCAAGAATTATGATGGTTGGCGTGGTGGGGAAGCCAAATACAGGGAAATCCACCTTCTTCTCAGCAGCCACACTAGTTCCGGTGGAGGTGGCGAGCTACCCATTCACAACGATAAAACCTAATCGTGGTGTTGCTTACCTCCGAACCCCCTGTGTATGTCAAGAATTTGATGTGGAGGATGATCCAGTGAACTCAGTCTGCTTAGGCGGTATACGGTTGATTCCTGTAGAACTCATTGACTGCGCCGGACTTGTGCCTGGTGCCTGGCAGGGAAGAGGCTTAGGAAATCAGTTCTTGGATGAGGTCCGGAAGGCGGACGCCCTCATACATATTGTCGATGCCGCAGGAGCTACAGACTCTGAAGGAAGGATCTGCGAGCTTGGAACCCACGATCCCATGGAGGATGTAAAGTTCTTGGAGGAGGAGGTAACTATGTGGCTCTCTCAGATCTTGAAAAAAGATTGGGCTAAACTCGCCAGAACAGTAGAGGCGGGCAAGGGCGATCTGCCCGAGTTGCTGGAGAATCAATTCAGCGGTCTGGCGATAAGAAGGAAACATATAGTCAAAGCTCTAAGAGAGACCAAGCTGAACCGAGAAAAACCCGCCAGATGGAGAGATGAGGAGCTCCTCAGATTCCTCGATAACTTGAGGGCGATCTCTAAACCCATGCTGATCGCAGCGAACAAGATAGACCTCCCAACGGCGAAAGAAAATATTGAGAGACTGAAAGGGCTGAACTCTATCGTGGTTCCATGTTGCGCAGAAGCGGAACTCGCGTTGAGAAGGGCGGCTGAGAAGAAGCTGATCGACTACAAGCCTGGAGACTGCAACTTTGCAATAATGACCCCCGAGAAACTTACTGACACCCAAAGGAAGGCGTTGCAAACGGTTAAAGAACAGATACTACATAGATTCGGATCAACAGGTGTTCAGGAAGCCATAAACATGGCGTTCTTCCAATTGTTGAATATGATCGTTGTCTATCCAGTTGAGGACATCGAACACTTGGCTGATCACAAGGGTAATGTGCTTCCCGACGCGTATATTGTTCCCTATGGAACAACCGTCCGTCAGTTGGCATACATAATTCACACTGAACTAGGAGACAGTTTCATCTACGCTGTTGAAGCTCGGGGAAGAAAAAGAATTGGAGAAAATTATGTGCTGAAGGATAAGGATGTAATCTCCATAGTGAGTGCCAAGAAGAGGGGATAGGATCACCGTCTTCTATTTCTTCAACCGATGCCTTAATTCTCGACTAGTTCATTCCACTGTGCACGTAAATAGTGTGATCCAACTAGTTTGTTGGCTATGATTCAGCTTTCTGCAGTAGGTCTATGTGTCTACCGACCGAAACGTCTTCGCCTCATCTGAAAAGTCCTGACAGCTCTCAAAAAATCGATGTGCCTAAAATCCGGCCAACATACATCTAGAAAACATAGCTCACTGTAAGCAGATTGCCATAACAAGAATCCGCTCAATCTCTCCTCTCCAGAAGTGCGGATGATAAGATCAGGATTCTGCTGAGACAGGTGGGAAGTATAGAGATGCTCTTCAAAAACCTTCTCATCTATGGCGTCAACAGTTAGAAGTCCACCCCGAACCTTCTCAGCGATCTCCCGAGTCGCATCCAGAATCTCGGCTCTCCCACCGTAGGCCAAAGCCAGATTCAAGAAGTGTTCGTCATGGTCCTTCGTCGCTTCCTCAACCAGCCTAACTTTTTGCTGCAAACTTCTAGGCAGGAGATTTAAGCGCCCTATCACCTTCACTCTCACCTTATTGTTATGGATACGTTCGTCCGTCAGAAGCTTAACCAGCCTTTTTTCCAAGATTCTCATTATCTCATCCACTTCTCTTGAAGAGCGGGAGAAATTCTGGGTTGAGAACGCATAAAGGGTGATGGATTTTACGCCTAGCTCCAAGCACCATTCAAGGAGATCCTCCGTCTTATCAGCACCATAGTCATGACCAACCCAAGGATCGAACGAAAACTCAGAAGCCCACCTACGATTCCCGTCCAGAATAAGGGCTATGTGGTTCGGCTTGTTCCCTTTCTCAACCTGATGGCGCAACCACTTTTCATACAGCTTGTAAACACCGAGTACAGATAATAGGGTTCTGAGCATCAGTTAGGTCTCCTGCCTATTATTGGGAGGATGGTAGGTTCCGCCGATTAGAGATATACGTTGGAGCAGCCAGAAAAGGATCCAGAAGGGGTAATATTTTATACAGTGGAACGCGTGGCAATCCAGGAGACCGTTTTTTATTTCCATCATAGCTATGTCAAAGCTGTTACTAATGTTCCAGTCGCTTGTAGATCGATAATGGAGGCAAAAAAGATCCTCTGGCGTTATAACATCATAACCCCGCCTTTTTATGTGGTCGATGATGTATCGATCCTCATAGTGATGCAATGCAGGGGGTATCTTAATTCCCTTTACTGCTTCACGCCTAATTAGTGTGTCATGCAACCCTCCGCGTAACTTGAACCACTCTTTCAGTACCTTTACCAGCATCCTATAGAACAGAGATAGGCGCAGATTTTTGATCACGTCTATACTCACCCCCCAGATAGCTCCAACGTTTGATTTCATAGATTGTCTTGCCTTGTGGAACCATCCATTGCACAATACGACATCGCTGTCAATGAAGGCAAACCATTCTGCTCCAACCTCCTGTATGCCCTTCTGTCTGGCAGTTGCCCGGTTTCCATCGTCGAACAACAAGGTGATATTCCCATATTCCTTATCAAATTCTTGTATGATCTTTAGGGTGTTATCTTCGGAGTGTCCGTCAACCACTATCAATTTATTTACTGGAACATTGCGACAGATAGAGTTTAGACACCTCCTTAGCAGATGATCACTATTCTTTGTAATAATCACTACATCTATTGAGATTTCTGCCACCCTCTACTAATCAAATGTTCCCAACCTTCTCACTAAAGTTTTTGCTTTCTCCAAATGGCTTCTGCATCCTCTCTACAGCAGTTGCAACCCGTCCCCATCCAACTTCTAGACAGCTCCTGAACGCTCTCCCGTTAACTAGGTCAACGCTCCATTGCTCCCTAGCTTTTATATCACATGTTCACTCTCAAACGTGCATAATGGACCCCAAGTAGCCACCTGTCCAAAGCCGGTTGAGGATCAACTTTCGAGGGAGATATATCAGCTTAAATATCAAACCCAATTATCAAACTGTTGAGGGACATGTTCAAAGGCATCGGCGTGGTTGCCCGAGTCGACCAAAGGAAGGCGTTAGAGTTTGCAGTGGAGTTAATGGAGTATCTGGAGTCCAAGGGGGTCTCCGTCTCCCTTGAGCCGACCTTTGCAGAACATGTAGACAAGACTGACGCTGCCCAACCTCTTACAGAAATGGATACTGATCTGATCATAACTGTCGGTGGCGACGGCACCATCCTTCGGACATGCCTCTTACTTCCTAAGCCCGAGCCACCCATCCTTGCGATTAATATGGGTGTGCGCGGGTTTCTAGCTGAGGTGTCGCCTGAAGGGACTTTTGAGGCTGTGGATAAGTGCTTGGAAGGAGAGTTCACGCTAGAACGTTGCACGAAGTTGGCTTCTTGGATAGGAGATGAGCGGTTACCTGATGCACTGAATGAGGTTTTGATAACATTGTATACACCAGCCAAGCTGCTATATGCAAGGATCTGGAAGGACGACACCGCAATTGCGGAGTGTAGAGCAGACGGGATGATTGTTGCTTCACAGGTGGGATCTACGGGATATTCCCTCTCTGCTGGAGGTCCAGTTTTGGATCCTGATCTTCATGCCATGGTCTTTACTCCCCTCTGCCCCCTAACTATCTTCCATCCAATAGTTCTCTCCGCGGAGAATACAATTACCATAGAGCTTCTAAAGCCCAAAGAGGCGGTGGTAGTCTTGGATGGTCACCACCAAGTAGAGGTAAAGCCTGAGAATCCAAAGATAAGGATTTCTAGGTCGGGTTATAAGTCTTCCTTTGTTCGGTTTGGCGACGGGTTTTATCGCCGCTTAAAGAATAGACTTCTTTTCTCTAGGAGTTAGAACCCGTTGAAAGCGGAAGATAGGGTTCTTGTTTTGGACACTTCGGCGTTCATTGCTGGTTTTGATCCTTTGGCCGTGGAGAAGGAGCAGTATTCAGTCCCGGAGGTTAAGCGGGAACTTATTTCGGGTTCTCTTCCTTGGCTGAGGTTCAAGACCGCAATGGCCCACGGAAGACTGAAGGTGGAAGATCCCGGAAACCAGTATCTCAGTACCGCGAAAGAGGCGTCAAAAAGTGTTGGAGACACCCGCTCTCTCTCAGAGGCTGATCTACAAGTTTTGGCTTTAGCTCTCCAGCTGAAGGAGAGGCATAATAATCCGCAGATTGTGACTGACGACTATTCTATTCAGAACGTGGCTAATGAGTTGGAGATTGAATTCGCTTCTTTGATGACGTTCGGGATAAAGTTTCGTTTAGAGTGGGTAATCTATTGTCCCGCCTGCCATCGTAGATATCCCCCAGATTATGAAGAACAGATTTGTGAGGTGTGCGGCACGAAGGTGAAAAGGAAGCCTTTGAGGAAGACTGCCGTAAGAAAGGGGAAATGATCGTCTTCTGATTTTTGGCTTCTGGAATTGGTGAGAAAGCTATCTCTCCACTTCGAAGGCGATCTTGACTGTGGCCTTGAACTCTGTGATCTTCTCTCCCTCTATCTTTGCACCCAGATTCGTCACCTCGGCCCATTTCATGCCTCTAACGGTCTTTCCGGCTTCTTTGACTGCGTTCTGGACAGCCTTGTAGAAGGCGTCGGGCGATGTACCCATAACCTCTATCTTCTTTAATACCATGCATAAACACCTCCTAGACAGTAGTCTACTTCACAACGTATATATGAGTTTAGGATTTCGCTTCCCTCAGTTTGTTGAAGGCTTTATTGTATCTTTCTGCCTTTTGCGCCGGGTCCTTCGAATAGATTATGGCTCTACCCACATTTATCAGAATATTTCTTCCCGCTGATTTGATAGCTTTCTCCGCGTCGCCCTCCTGAGCCCCAATACCCGGGACCAGTAGGAGTTTGTCTTCTCCAACTCTGGTTCTTATGGTTCTTATGTCTCCCTCTGTCACATGTCCTGTGGCACCTATAACACAGCCATCTGCCCCATACCTCTTTGCATCTTCGGCGATGGCTAGGAATAGGGACCGCCCCATGATTACAGCTTGGGTCTGATAAAGGAGAGCTTCAGGATTCGATGTAAGAGTTAGGACGATGAGGCCGATCTGTGGCTCATATTGGTGGGCTGTATTGACCGTGGCTTCGATATTCCCTAGGAGTGGATTAAAGGTTATGGCATCATAGCCAGATTCATGTATATGAAAGAGGGCGGAATCAACCGTGGCTCCTATGTCATTCAACTTGTAGTCTAGGATGGCAATGGCGCCTGCATCATGAATCGCCGATGTGAGGATTCCATGCTGTTCTTTAGTGAAGCCCCAGATATATTGCTGATTCGGCTTGTAGGCTGAGCAAAAGCCCTTGGTTTGAGCTATTATGTCTAGCACGAATTGGAGCCTAGCCTCATTCTCATCGGCATACTGTAGGTATTTTCTCGGTATGGTGTTCCGTGTCCTCTGTGTAGGGAGAGCTGGATCTAGGCCTACACATAGGATGCTTTCCTTTTGCTCTGATAGACGAATATATCTTTGAATGAAACTCGTCATTTTCGGTGTTCCTCTGTTCTACAGAGGATTTGACCTAGTTAGGATTTGTAAAATTTTCCCAAAAAAAGTCCTTGTAGAGCTTTAATCTCGATAGTTTAGGCTCTGAAACGTTATGCGATCTCTGGAAATCTGCCAACCCATAGGGGAAAATCAATTCGGACCTAGCTTGCTTCAATAAACCGCTGATTACTGAGGTTGCAACATCTGCCATTTCTCTAAAGTCACAGTGTGGCTGAAAATGGCGCCGGGAATGGGATTTGAACCCATGAGAGCCCGAAGGCTCACTGGCTAACACGTCCAAGCCCCCTTTGTTCGTACAACGATCTCGAGGCCAGCGCATTACCACTCTGCCACCCCGGCAAATCAAACAGGTTCTTTACCTCTACAAGAGTCTTGCCCTGATACTACCAAAAAATCACCAAAAAAAACTTACCCATATCAGAGGTCTAGGTGATCTTAAAAAGGACTTAGTTATGACCGGTAGGCGTACTCGCTACTCCCGCTTCATGACCAAATCTGCCACATCGACTCCACAGTCAAACATCCTACCGACCAAACCAGCTACAGCCAGCACACAAGCTCCTACCCCACCAGCGTCGCCAGCAACGTTCTCCACATCACTTAGTAATTCTTCCATCTGCCCTCGCTCATCCCTAACACTCTCAGCCACCTCCACATCCCGGCTAAAAACGGCCTCCAAAGCCCGCTCATGACTCCCAAACACTCTCTCATCCAACCTCAACAAGGGCTCACTCAGTTCCTTACTCAAACCCCCACTACCCAACTCAACAGCCTTCTCAGCCACTTCTACAGCCAAATCCCCCACAGACTCCACGAGACTAGCCATCAAACGGTAGTCCAAACACTCAATAGCCCTAACACCCAACCTCTCACCCAAGCTAGGGCTCTGAATAATCGTTCTTAACACCCGAACCAACAGGAAATACAACCTATCAACCTCCACATCCCTAGCCACCACATTCCTCGCCAGATGCAGATCCCCGCCCACAAAAGCCCGCATGGCATCCCTGTGCATACCCGCAGAAATAGCATACTCCCGTTTCAAAATCTTCTCAGGAGGAAAAGCAGAAGGCTCCAACAAACACTGCAACACAATCTTGGAGTAATCTTCCTCCACAATCTCCAAGCCCACCAACCCACTGGAGGCCTGTTTAACAACATTTCTATCCTCAGGACTGATCCGGTCCTCCGCCACCACACGAATGACATCATAACCTAACAGATATTTGCCAGTAATCTCCCGATCCAGATAGGGTGAAGGTCTAACCAAAGCCACCTGAGGCTCTCTTTCCACATTGTACTTGGGATCCACAGCCAGACGGCCATCGCCTAACTCAGAGACAGCCACCACAGAACCTCTATCAAGCCCCGATCGCTCCGCCCAACCTTTAGGCACACAAACGAAGTAGGACCCACTACTTGTCCTCTGAACCTTACGAAGCTCCATAACGATCCTCTCAATAAAAAATATTAACACATCTAAATAAAAACCTAGTATCAAAAGCCCCCGCTGGATGTCACGACCAGAGGGAAACGTCATAAAAAATATGGATTCAGCCACCTTTCCACGCCAACATCTAGGAGGAAAGACAGAAAAGACACAGCTCCTCACTAGTTACAGCGCGACTTCCACAAGAACTACTGGAGGAAACCGTAGCTATGAGCGAAAGGCTTCAAAGAGCAGTGTCACTTACGCTAGAAGCAGGATACCAACTTAACAGAAAAGCCTTCGACTTTCTAAATGGTCTCCCCAAGACAGAGGACCCAATAAAGTTGATAGAAGAAACGCTCAAGAGATTGGACACCCTGCCTGAGAAAACCTTCTTCATAGAAAGAAATCTCTTAGAGGAAGTAGCAAAGGAAACTTTTCCAAAGACAATAGAAAGTAAGGCACTGGTCCCATCTCCAGAACTGGGGTTAGAAGGCAAAGACCTCGTCCCTAGCTTCGCAAAGGAAATTGACGCGGATATAAAGATTATAGAAGACCCTACAGACAAAATATGTGAAACTGGATCGCTCGATGAATACTTGGATTATTTTCGGGACCGGTTCAAGAGGATAAAGAAGATTCTGAGAAGAAGAATGGACACTAAGGATGCACAGACCATATCGGATGCTCTACAAACTCCAACCAATTCCAAAGTCAAGATCATAGGAATGATAACTGAGAAGAGAGAGAACAAGCGAAGACTGTTCTTAACGGTTGAAGACTTGGAGGCAAGCGCCACAGTACTCGTGGCTCCCAATGAAAATTATAAACTCATAAAGAAAGGAAGGAAGCTGCTGTCAGACCAAGTTGTGTGTATAGCGGCAGTCAAAGGGCGGAACGACCTGCTCATCGCCAAGGACATCATCTGGCCAGATACTCCCAAAAGGAAACCAAACGTAGCTTCCACGCCAGTCTATGTCGTACTTACATCAGACCTTCATGTGGGAAGTAGAAAGTTCATGAAGGAGGCCTTCACCCGGTTTCTGCTATGGCTGAATGGAAAATTTGGAAGCGAGGAGATGAAGAACATAGCAGGTCACGTAAAATATGTGGTCATCGCTGGAGATATCGTGGATGGGATAGGGGTCTATCCAGGACAGAAGGAGGAATTGGCAATAGGGGATATCTACGAGCAATACCGCCTAGCAGCTAGATTCATAGAAGAGATTCCAGATTACATCGAACTGATAATTATACCAGGAAACCACGACGCCTCTCGAAAGGCATTGCCTCAACCCGCTATTCCACACAGTTACGCCGAACCACTCCACGAGGCTAGGAAGATCCACTCCCTAGGAAATCCCTGCACCATCAGCCTCCACAATGTGGATCTACTTCTTTCTCACGGGCGTAGCCTAGACGACACCATTTCACTTGCCCCAGACACAAACTTCCAAGACCCACAGAAAGCCATGAAACTACTCCTGCGGGGCAGGCACTTAGCACCTATATATGGAAAGAGAACGCCTATAGCCCCCGAAAAAAGAGACTTCATGGTTATAGATAGACCGCCGGATATCCTACACTGCGGACATATACATGTCGTGAAATACGAATCGCATCGAGGAACCCTTTTGATCAACTCCGGTACGTGGCAAAAACAGACCAGTTATCAAGAAAAGATGGGATTGGTCCCGACTCCCGCGATCGTACCAGTCGTTAATCTTCAGTCCCTAGAAGTTACGCCCATCAGCTTCTCTACGCCTTGAGCGAAAAACTTTGCGCAATAAGCTTGGCCCCCGAATCAGTCCAACAATCCTGCAAAATAGGGGGCAAATTTCGCATTAAACTCCTAGGCCAACCAAAAAAACACTTATCACGTCTCCGTAGTATAGGCGGTTCATGTTGACACGCATGGATGCCTGTGCTAGGACCAGCGGAGAAGTATACGTATGTCCTGGAGGTATCTAAAACATCCGCCTCGATGCCTTCCTCTTAAATTCAGCGACAGAGGTTCCTTTAAGCAGGATTTTCACAAGCAAATCCTTTAAATGTTGGGTCCTCCGAGAAGACTCTGCCTTCAATGTCTACTCCCTGAGATCTCAGCAAGACATTTGGGAGCATATTTCGTCAGGTCCCTCAGCCTATCATCGGTGGAGAAGGCGTCTCTAATAAGGCCGTGGGCCACGCCCAGACGGATCTTTTTAGTCCTTCCATATCGTCCCAGGCTAGCCACCCTTGCATTCAGCAATCCTATCACGTCCAATTCATTAATCAGACTACTTACACGCCTCTGAGTTAGAGGCTCAAATCCGGATTCACTGCAGAGTTCACGGTATATTTCGTAGATGTCACCGGTGATAGAGAAGGTGCTTGTGGCTTTGCTCAACACGAAAACACTGCACAACACAAGTTTTGAATGAAACGGAAGATTTTTCACCGCCTCCATAACCCGATCATGCTCAATCCTCTTCTCAGCCCGGCGCACATGATCCTCGGCAATCGCCGCCCCACCTTCACGCTCTGCAACCTCGCCAGCCACCCGAAGAAGGTCAAGGGCTCTCCGTGCGTCTCCATGCTCTGCTGCAGCCAATGCAGCACAAAGACTCACAGCGCCATCCAGCACCTTACCGTCGTTAAAAGCTAAGGAGGCACGATCCCAGAGGATATCACGCAACTCAGCAGCATCATAGGGTCTGAAAACTATTTCCTCCTCACTCAGGCAGCTTAACACTCTGGGGTCCAGAAATTCCTTAAAGCGCAGATCATTGGAGATCCCAATTATGGACATCCTACTCGAGTCAAGGGCCTCATTTATCCTCGTCAATTCATAAAGCAGTGTATCACCCCGCGTCTTCACAAGGGAATCTATCTCATCCAAAACGGGTAAAAAAAGAAGACCAGCTGAGTTTAGCCCTGCTCTAAATCTATCAAAGACTTCTCCTATTGCTAGACCGGTGAAAGGAACATCAACGCCGAGGGTATTACAGAAACCTGAGAGGATACGATATTCCGTGCCAGCCAACCTACAGTTTATGTAGCAGGTCTTAAGGCGAGCATCGAGCTGCTCAGCCTTTCTATTCAGCTTGTTCAAGACGTATTTTGTCACGGCAGTTTTCCCGGTTCCAGTCTTTCCGTAAACAAAAATATTTGAACAGCGGGAACCACGGAGAACCGGAGCCACAACCTCACCGATATAACGGATCTGCCCTCCACGATGAGGAAGTTCATCCGGGATATAATCATGCCGCAACACTTCTCGGTCCCTGAAGAGACTGGAACCTGAAAGGAAATGCTCAAACACATCATCTAGTACCTTGTTTTCATTCATTCTCCACACACTTCACTCTTATTACCTCATATTACTGCCGCCAATTGACAGAGGGACTCATACGTCTGCATATATCTAGATGATAAATTCTCTCGTCAAAAAAAATAAATGCAAAACACAAAAAGCTAAAACAAAGACACTCTCATTCTCGTGACCCAATTCACAGGCACACCCCCCTATTTCCAGTGGAATAGACTAAAGACAATTAACAAGGGGAACATTCCTTCTTTATAGAAGGAATAGACTCTAATTGGTTGTAAAACTAATTTAATTTAATACTTATTGTAGAGAAATCTGGAGTTTGTATAGAATTTTTTCCTGCTGTGCAGACTTAGCCTCGGCAGATCCCTTGTGGTCCAGTGGAAATGAGGGGGTTGGAGGCTTTAATTAGTAAGATCCATTCTTTTCCAGAGTAATCTTTTTCTAATAATGAGTAGTTCATTTGATTTCTAGGTCACTGTCAAAATACTGTTTGGGATACCATGTGAAGGACGGAATTGGAAACGGTCCCATCGAGATGAAACAGAAGTTCGGTCAGTATATCCGTAGAGACCACAGAGTTGGTAATCGTGATTTGTGCAGGCGCGCGCAAACAGTGAACCCTTAAGGGCAAAATCACTTTTCGAGAATTGTTAACATCTCTTTCTTAATTCGGTAAGTGTAGGGAATTTTCCGGGTGCTCCGTTCTAGGTACCCTTCTTCATAGAGCTTTTTCATCAGACGTGCGGTGTGCTCTCTGGTGAGTTCTATCCGCTCTCTTATCTCCGGTGATGTCTTGCCCCCCTCATCTGCCAGGATTTGCAATATAGCCAACTCTGTTTCCGTGAGTGGCGCCAATGCCTTCTCTTTCTTGATAGGGATGGGGGCCTCTATCTTAGCGTTTTTTGCCTTTGATTCTAATTCATCTGTTTGCATCGGCTTCTGAACCTCCGCGAACCGTTTTGTAAGATTTTTTTGTACTCTCGCTAAACTTTCTATTTTTCTGTTCATGCCCTCAATCTGCGGCAAGATTCTGTCTTCATTTCTTGAGTCAGAGTTCACTGCCTCGGTAAGTCCGTTGAGACGTTTTTCGACTTGTTTCATTTTGTTTCTTGTCGTCCTATAGTCCGACGAAAGCGTACTGGATATGTGAGATACTGTCTCTAACGCTTCTTTATAGCTCCGTAATTCTGACTTGAAACTCAACACAATGTCACCCACAACGTTCTGGGCCTTTTGATACTCTTGGCGAACCCCCTCTATCTGTTTGTAATAAACTACGGCTGCCACAACGCCGACAGTGAGTAGAGCGCCGGAGGCTAACAGTAGCAATTCAGACAACAAAACTCCCCCAAGCAGCAAGCTGATGGGACCGTGATTCACGCGTGATTCGTGTGATTTCCATTTTACATCACAGATATCACACAAGTAACTTAAATCTTACGGTAATTTAATAGTATCCCTCCCTTCGTGATATGTGACATCACGTTTCTGTGTGAGGGTCGGAGAAGCCGAAATAGCCTTTCCATGACTTTGCCGAGGGCGAGAAAAGACCTGTTTTATGGCTTAATTTTGATTTTGTTCGTATTTTTGGCTGATTTATTTGATATCTAGCGCGCTACAACTGTACCTCGACCGTTATTTATGTCACAACGTGATGTGTGATATCACGTCTCAGTTGAGAGCGCTTTCGGCTCTGAAAGTTTTTGTAGGCTGGTTTCTAATTCCTTGCGTAGTTTGTTCATAATTCTCAATTGTTCGTCCTTGGCGTTTTTGTTTTGCAATATTTGTCTGTAAGATTGCATATATATTCGCAGTTTATTGCTGATTTCCAAGTACGGGTTTAGACTGGTGTCTTCTAGGACTCCAAGGTATCCGAGTAAGAGAATAGTGTAGATTGATCTGATAGTGTTCTTTCTAGCCTGACTTAGCGTCCGGTTGAAAGCGCCTCTTGTTACCTCCGAAAGTCGTAGTGTAGCTTTTTCTTGGTATTTTAGTGGCTTATCAGCTATATTTGTAGCTAGAACGTCAATTAACAAGGTTTCGAGTTGTGTATGCGTCAAATGGGTCTCTTTTGAAAGTAATTGTACTAATGGGTCATCTAGCGTTCTTTTTAGCCATTTCTGTATCTTTTTCTTGAAGCTCAATCTGGCCACCAAGATGTCACGTTCAAAGGATACAATTTTGTATACGTACGGAAAAGTGTTACGGTATTTACATCCCTTCATTATGTTAGCATATCTCTGGACAATATGACAAACGCAAACATTTTATCGTCTGGAATGAATGGTAATTCGAGGAGAATCTAAGTGTCAAAGAATCCGGAAATTGCCCGGAGATTCCAGAGAGTTAGGCCCTCTGGGATTCGTCGCCTGTTCTCTCTGGTGCAGGGGGTTCCTGGTATCATCAGTTTGGGGATTGGGGAGCCGGATTTCATTCCCCCTGACCATGTTCTAGAGGCGGCTAAGAGTGCTTTGGATGAAGGCAAAACACACTACACTCCCACTACAGGAATTCCTGGGCTACGAGAAAGTTTGGCGGAAAAGGCAGAGCAAGATTACGGTCTAACCTACAATGTGGACTCGGAAGTATTGGTCACCGCCGGAGGAACAGAAGCCATCTTTTTAGCCCTGCTTGCACTCATTAACCCCGGCGAAGAAGTCTTGATCCCAGACCCCGGTTTTGTGTGCTATGAACCCAATGTCTTGATGGCTGGTGGGATTCCGGTTCCCATACCTATGTTTGAGAAGGATAACTTCCGGCTGGATGCTGAGGTTGTGATGTCACTGATCACAGACAAATCACGTGTGATTATCACAAACACGCCAAATAATCCCACCGGTTCGGTACTGTCACACCGTGATATTTCGGAACTGGCAGAGGTGGCTGTAGAGAACGACTTGATCGTGATTTCTGACGAGGTGTACGAAAAGATCACGTATAATGACGCTGAACACCATTGTTTGGCGGCCTTCCCTGGGATGAGGGCCCGTACAGTGGTCGTAAATTCCTTCTCTAAAACCTATGCTATGACCGGTTTGCGTGTCGGTTACGCCCTCGGCCCTGAAGAATTGGTATCCTCCATGATGCTTGCCCATCAATATATCACCGCTTGTGTGAACGGCCCCGCCCAATATGCCGCTCTGGCTGCTTTGCGTGGATCACAGAAGTTTGTAAGGGACATGGTTCGCGAGTTTGACAGGCGGCGTCGACTTCTCCATCGGCGACTAAATGAGATCGACGGTTTCAGCTGCCTTCTTCCCAAGGGGGCTTTCTATGCCTTTGCGAATGTCAAAGAGTTCAATAAACCTTCGGAGAAGATTTCTGAGTATCTTCTTAACCAGGGGAAGGTTGTGACCGTTCCAGGCTCTGCTTTTGGCAATTATGGCGAGGGATACCTAAGACTTTCCTACGCCACAGCCTATGAGAGAATAGAAGAAGCTTTAGATAGAATGGAAAAAATTGCGGATGAACTTAGGTGAGGACCCGTCCCCTTTTCAAAATTTTCTCAAGCAGTATTTCCACTTCGCTACTGTTTGTTGATGTTTCGATGAGCTGATGTGTGGCGTAGCCCTCTTTCCGTTGTGCCATCTTTATAATCTTCATTTCGAGTTCTTGGGCTAGGATACTAGGATGAGTCTTGAGAGTAACGTATGCTCGTAAGAGATTGGCTATGGTTGCCTCCTGAAAGACTAAGGTCGTTCCATTCTTCAGTTTGATGCAGGTTCGCAGGTGCTTGTGACCCTTAGGCACCCCAACGAGCACCCTTTCCACATCTCCGTTTCTGATGATGCGGATTTTCTTCATAAAGTCATCTCACAGGTCTTCTGTGTGCTTTTTCAATGAGTCGAAAAATCTAGGCCTCAAGTCCCGTAGAGTCGGGACAAAGGTCTCTATTCGTTTTGAGTCGGCGAAATCGATGCCCCCGATCACTAGGTCTTCTTCGTCATACTTCGCTTGCGCAAGAATGTGACCACTTGGTGCCACTATCCTGCTTCCTCCCCAGAATTGTAGCCCATCTTCCATACCTACAAGATTGTTATACGCTAGAAAGATTGTATTCTCCATGGCTCTGGCAGCTGTGAAAACCTCGAAGAATTTCCGTCGGACCGCAGGGGAGGCTGAGATGCAGGTTATGAGCTGCGCCCCCTTAAGCCTTAGCAGCCGATAGATCTCTGGGAAGAATATGTCGTAGCAGATCGTGAGGCCGAGTGTTCCGATGTCTGTTTCAAAGACTGGCAATCGGTATCCTGGTCGAAAGTACCGTTTCTCTTCGAAGACGCTATGGGTAGGAAGGTGCGTCTTTCTGTATTTGCCGATGGTCCCTTCTGGACCTAGCAGAACGGAGGTATTGTAGATAATCCCCTGGGCTTTTTCGCTTTGCTCTGGCATACCGAAAACCGTGTATATGTTTTCCTTCTTCGCCACTCTCTGTAAGGCGCTCACAGAGGGGCCTGGAATCTTCTCCGCCAAATCATGGGTGAGATCCCGAGTAAGGTAGCCCGTCAAGGATAGCTCCGGAAAGATTACCAAGTCGGCGCCGCTCCTTTTGGCGCGTTTAAGGTTCTTCTTCATTAAATCTATATTATGTTGCTTGTCTCCAACCCGGCAGTTTATTTGTGCCAGAGCTACATTAATCTCCTTTGCCATAAGTTATTCCCCTAGCTGTATAGTAAGCCTCACACGAAAAAGGCTTATTGTGTCGTGTAAGGCAGCCTAAAATCAGCTCCGACAGTCCTATATCCTAGTTTTGTGGTGAGAGGCACACGTCTTTTGTGCTCTGCTGCTAACCAGTTTTCTTTGATCTCTTCGACCTGCCTTAAGGGGACCTTCAGTTGCTCAGCAATCTTTTTTGGTTCCATGAAACGTTCTAAACCGAAGAGGATCAGGTCTAACTGTTGATATTCAATTCCTAATTCCTTCGCAGCTAATTGTCTTGGCCAGAGCCTTGGTGTGGCTGGCTTGTTTACTATTTCTGGGGGGATGCCGATGTACGCAGCTAGTTGCCTGACCTGCGTCTTGTAAAGATCCATGAGGGGCGATATATCCGCTGCGATATCTCCCCATTTTGTGAAATACCCTATCATGGTCTCGGATTTGTCAGAACTGCCACAGACGATCTTATTGAGCCTGTTGGCATAATAATAGAGGAAGACTATTCTCATTCTGGCCTTCAAATTTCCTTTGCTGACTTTGTCTGCCTCCTCATATATGGGAAGAGAATCATAACTTTCTTTGAGAACAGTTGAAAGGTCAATAGTTTCTAGTTTGAAACCAAATCTTTCTGCAACCATATTTGCATGTCTAGCATCATCTGCATTGTATGTTTCCTCTTCGGGTAAAAAAAGACCCATCACTTTATGTCCTCCAAGAGCTAAGGAAGAGATAGCCGCCGCTGTACAGCTGTCAACCCCACCTGAAACATTTAAGACCATGCCGCTGGCTTCGGTCTTCTTCGTGTAACTCTTTATGAAACGCTCAATTCGCTCTTGAACTGATGGTAGATCTAATTTCAAAACGTCCCTTGTAATTTTTATAAGTGAACCTCCTTCCTTCTGAGTGTCTTTTTCGTTCTCTGTTAAACCGATGTTAAGGGTAGTTTAAGAAATAATCGCCCTGCCTAATGAGATCCTCCCTTCAAAGTGTAGGTCTTGATACATCCTTTGACGCTATTGTTAATATGGACGAAGAGTAAGCTACGAATTCGAATCGAGAATGTTGGACTTATGAACTGAAGCGCGCGCCAAACGGTTGGGTGGTCAAGTTCTCAGGAGTTTCGATCCGTCGAAAGTTTTCTTCCAGAATGCTGTGTGTGCTTCAGCCTCTCCGTAAATTGGAGATTGAGCTGTGCGTATGGAGCAACCTATTTTAAACAAAACCGTCTAGGATAAATTATGATTTCCATAATAGGGGCGGGAAAGGTAGGCAGTGCTTCAGCATTTAACGTTCTCAGGTTCAGGATAAGCGACGTTATGCTAATAGACATTGATGGGAAGCTGGCTGAAGGAGAAGCCTTGGATATGATGCAGGCTGCGCCCGCAATAGAATTTGATGGGCAGGTGAGGGGCACCGACGATTTCAGTAAGATGAAGGGTTCAGACATGGTGGTCATTGTTGCGGGTGCCGGAAGAAAACCAGGTATGACCCGTCTGGATCTGATCAGTATTAATTCTCGAATAGTGAAATCGGTAGTGAAAGAGGTGGTAAGATATGCTCCCGAATCTATGCTAATGGTTGTGACAAATCCCGTTGATATAATGACTTACGTCGCCTACAAAGAATCAGGCTTTGAAAGGAACCGGGTTTTTGGAATGGGGAACATTCTCGACACCATGCGTTTTAGATCCTATATCGCGAATGAACTGAATGTTTCTAGAGAAGATATTCGTGCATTGGTGATAGGGGAGCATGGAGATTCCATGGTTCCCCTCGTGGACTATGCCACAGTGTCCGGAATACCAATAAGAGATTTGCTCGAAAAAGATCAGATCGAGAAAATAGTGAAGCTTACAAGAACCTCTGGCGCTGATGTGATAAAGTTGAAAGGAGCCACAACATATGCACCAGCGGTGGTAATAGCTATCACAGTTGACGCTGTTTTGCGAGGTAGAAACCGGGTGATGAGCGTTTCCACTTTCCTTAAGGGAGAATATGGTCTTTCGAATGTTTCGATTGGTGTACCAGTTGTACTCGGAAAAAAGGGGGTTGAAAGAATTATAGAACTGAGATTAAGCCCAGAAGCCAAGAAACAATTCAAAAAGTCAGCTTCAACTATAAAAGGAAGGATGAATAAACTCGGATAATAAGGATAGAAGAAATGAATATGCTTGGAATGCATATATGCAAGTACCAGCTTACTGTAAATGTATAGGCCATTCGGGACTTCCCGGAGCTTTTCTCTTAGGTGAAGCCTAACTCTATTACTGTCCAACTGCTCAGAACCCCTTTCTGGTTGAATCACGCAGATCGGGTGTCATTTCGTGTGTGCGCAAGAGATGTGCGAGAAGTTCATCTGGGTGCCTCTCTGTGGAACTGGACGCCGGCTTTGACTAGGGCTTCGTTGACTCTTTCGCGTACTTGGGATTTTGTCCATGGTTCTTGG